>Ga0335072_10005099_pt1 | contig 19378 bp, 23 predicted proteins | sample Lox_Sample_21_FD_206725 | JGI IMG/M metagenome (GOLD analysis project Ga0335072, IMG submission 206725) | Soil microbial communities from Loxahatchee National Wildlife Refuge, Florida, United States - Lox_Sample_2.1 | ecosystem: Environmental > Terrestrial > Soil > Wetlands | place: USA...
CCGGCGTGTTCGGCGAGACGGGCCACTTCCCAGGGCGTCGAAGCGACTGTGCATGGTCGGCTATGGACCGGATACTGTGATGTGCCCTATTCGAGGTCATATCCGCTGAGCCGATGGCTGGGGCCGCGCCGTGAGGCGATCGAAGTGTTAGCTCAGGCGCACGCTCAGCTGGGTGAAGTTGACGGTCCGGGACGCCCCCTGGAGTTCGGGCGGCCGGTTGCGCATGCCTATGTCCTGCGTGTTGTCGCGGAGTTCCAGGCGTTTGCCCGTGATCTTCACGACTTGGCGGCCGAATCGATGGTTCGCATGTCCGGGGTCGGCGCGAACTCTCAGGCAATGCTGATTGCTGCGGCCACCCTGGGACGCATGATCGATCGCGGCAACGCGGACTTGCGCAGCCTTGAACAGGACTTCCGGCGGATCGGGATCAGCGGCATCAACAGCCGTATCGCATCGCTCAGCGCCCGCTGGACTCCAGCGACGACCTGGCGCGGAGACCGGGCTTACTACCAGGATCTGATCGAGTTGCGGAATGCCCTTGCGCACGGCAACCAGCAGCAGCTTGACCGGCTGCGTTCCAAGGGCGTCCTCGATACGGTGTCGTGGGCCCGGGACAGGCTGCCGGGGCTCGGCCGCACGGCACGTGCCCTGGACCGTGTCGTGTGGGATCATCTTCATAGTGCGTTTGGAAGGAATCCGTGGTGAGTGAGCAGCGGCGGCGCGTGAAGGTCGGGGATGTTGTCCGCGTGCCCTGGGGCCTTGAGGAGCAGGTGCCTGCCCGGGTCATTGAGATCTGGGGAGATCCGCCGTCACAGGTGCGGGTGCAACTGTTGCTTGACGGGGAAGATGAGCGGCCAGTTCTGCTCTTGCCGGAAGAACTGCTGACCCCGGCTGCCTGACCGCGCTGCGTTTGGTTGCGGGTGGCACTGCCCACTTCCACTGGGCCTGCCGCGTACTGCTCGTCGAAGGTGAGGTCCAGCTCGTTGAGCTGGTCGTCCCAGCTCTGGTGGCGGAACTCGCGCTGCCAGAGCGGCTCCTGGACCCGGACGATGTCCCGCTCGTGAATGGCTGAGGCCACTTCGCCTCGCCGTTCCCAGAGCTGCTCGCGCTGCCCGGGTTCTGCGACGAGGATGAGGTCCAGGTCGGAGTCCTCGTCCGCTTGCTCCCGTGCGACCGACCCGTACACGACGCCGGCCCGCACGCTGGGCTCGGCCAGGATCCACTCCGCGGCTCGGCGCGCCATCCGCTCTGCTGGTATCACCACACCTCCAGATTGTCCGGAACGGCGGTCCCCAGTTTCTGGCGGACAACGCCACCGCGCAACCTAGCTAGCTAGCGTCTATAACGGCAGCTTCCGCTCGTCACGCTGACCGCCTTGCCGCTAGCCGAGGCTGTCCTGGCTGAGCTGCGGGAAGACTTTCGACACTTTCCCGAGCAGGTAGGTGCCCGTGAAGGCACGCAGATCCTGACCGTCCCAGCGCCGACTGCCGCCGCTGCTCTCGGCTGCGCGGCAGCGGAGGCACCTCGGCAGCGAAACCCCGGTCAAGAAAGAAGGGAAACGACAGCAGCCCATGGCCGCTGACGTACGGATACGGCCCGGCGAGGAGAAACGCGGTGGCGCTGGGTGAGACAGCATCGACCCAGATGGACCCTTCAAGCGGGCCTCCTGCAGGGCAGCGCGGACGACGCCCCTCGCCTGATTGGCCTGGAGGGTATCGACTCGACGGTCGGGCCAGGCCCGCAGGGTGCCGCTGAGCGTCCGGTCACCAGGACAGCCAGCGCGGCTGCGGGCGGCTCGCCGGTCTCGGTCATCTGCTTGCGCACTGCTGCGCTGATATTGTCGTGCGGCACCGGCTTCCTTCTCACGCTCAGCGGGCTCGCCGGCACCGCTCTGTGGGGCGCGATCGGGGTCGGCCTCGGAGCGATCATCCACAACCAGGTCGTGAACATGCCCGTGGGTGAAGGAGCGCAGGAACGTGCCCAGCGTCGAGGGCGCCCGGACCCGCCGAACAGCCGGACCATCCCGCCGTGGCGGAGCAGGTCGAGATCATCGATCGAGTCCGCGCCGGCGGGCATTCCCGCCCACCCGACGCGGCCTTCGCGCCCGCGCTGGCCGTCGGCACCGACAACCCGCCGAGGAGGTCGTGGAACCCGGCGGACTCTGCCAGCCGCAGCGCCGGAACCAGACCCGTAGCCGACACCAAGTTCGGATCATCGAAGACAGGCCGGATCGTGTGAGAAGGTTTCACTTACGGGGTGCCCCTCCTGGTCAGTTCGGATCGGACGTCGCAATCCAGATCCTCCCTGCTCAGATCCCGCAGCGTTACCGGGCGGTTCGCCGGGACGGTGTCCTCCAGCGGCCCGTCCGGATCGGCGAGCACCCTCATGTCCGCCAGTTCCGGGAGGAACTCATCGACCGGGTCGTCCAGGCGCAGCGTGCAGTCCTCCACCAGCGTCATCGCGCAGGCGGCAACGATCGGCTTGGTCGTCGAGGCGATGCGGCAGATCGTGTCGGCGGCCATCGGCGTCCCCGAGCCCTCGCCCCTCGAAGGCCAGAGTGCCGGCCGCCTCGATGTGGACCTCACCGTGGCGGGCGACGGCAGCTACCGCACCCGGGGCACAGCCGGAGTCGACGTAACGCTCCAGCACCTCTTGCACCTGGGCCAGCCGTTGGGGCGAGAAACCACCAGTCGTCACTCTCTTCATGCCTCCCTTCTGCACCACCCAGGCCCGGCGGCGAGCAGGCTACGCTACTGGCGCCCCAGCGTCGGCCCAGGGATCGAAGACAATGTCGAATTGATGATCTTCCCGTGCCGGGTCGTGAAGCGGCATGCGGCGCGTGGTTTGCCGCGAGTGGCGGCCCGGACAGTGCGGGGACGTTTCGGCAGCGAGTGCGGGTAGCGTCACTACCGCGCGTTCGGCGAATTGCCGCAACGGCAGGTGCGCCGCGAACCTCTGCCGGGGCGCCGGCCTGGACGGCGGCGGGGTCGGCGCGGGGACGCGTGGAGCGACTGCACGCTCGTCCCCCTTCCGCACCGCGACCAGCCGGCCGCGTCTCCCGCACCGGGTATCGGGCTGCAGTAGGGCCGGCCTCATGTGCCGAGGGCGGCCGTGATCACTCTGGCGGCTGCGGACGGCCCGTTCTCCGCGCTCAGGACGGCGGTCAGCTGTTTCGCCCGGGCCGCGATTTCCGGTTCCCCGGTCAGCTGCCCGATCGCGCTGGCCAGCCGGGCGGGTGAGAGCTTGCGGTACGGGACCGGGGATACCCCCACGCCCAGTTCGGCCAGGCGGCGTCCCCAGTAGGGCTGGTCGAAGCTGATGGGGACGGCCATGCTGGGCACTCCGGCGAGGACTGCCCGGTGCGTGGTGCCTGACCCGCCGTGATGGACGACGGCGGCGAGTTGCGGGAAAAGCCAGTCGTGGGAGACCTCGCCGACGGCGAAGACCGGAGTACTTGCGCCTGCGAGCACTCCTCGCCCGGCCTGGCCCGCGACGACTCCCGGGCGTCCCGCCATGGCCAGGGCACGGCACGCCGTGTCGAGGCCAGACTGCCTGATGGCGTTTCCCCAGGATCCGAATCCGATGTAGATCGCGCCGGGATGCCTGGCCAGGAATTCCGGCAGGCCCTCGGGGATAACGGGTTCGGGGTCGGCGCGCAGGAGGTGGCCGGAGACCGTAACGTGAGCGGGCCACGCCGGGTCGGCGGGCATGAGGGCGGGTGATACTCCGTAGATCGTCGGCGTCCGGGTCACTGCGGCGAGGTAGTCACGGGCCGTCCACGGGGGCAGGCCGAGCGTCTGGCGTCCGGCGTTGACGGCGGGGCGCAGCTGCCATTCGGCACCCCTCGCGGTGAAGCGCCCGGCCCACTCGTTGAGCCGTGAAGGCTGCTTCAGCACGGGAGTCAGGCTCGATTGCGGCAGGCGGCTCGGGGTCATCGGCGCGGGGTTCAGGGCTATGACCCGGCCGTGGCGCAGGCCGGCTACCGCGGTCGCGAGGGCGACGGTGAGGGTGCCGGACACGATGACCTCACCGGGCCGGGCAGTCTCGGCCAGGCTGGCGGCTATCGCAGGTGCCTGGGTCGTCATGGTGGAGCGCAGCGCCGTCAGCGTCCGCATGGGATTGCTGGCCCGGTCTGGCTGTTGCGCGTTCTGCTCCCAGAAGCCGGCGGCCGATACGCCGAGGTCGGTGAACTCGCATCCGGCGGCGCCGACCTTCGCCGAGAAGTCGGAGTACGCGGCGATGCGGGTGTTCACTCCCAGCCCGTGCAGAGCCTCGGCGAGCGTGATCATCGGGGCGACACCGCCCCAGGAGTCGGCGGCCAGCAGCAGAGCTGAAGCGTTGGTCATGTCAGTTGCCCTCCACTGTGACTGGTCTGCCTTGTTCGCTGGCGGGGGAATCGGCCGTTGCCGAGAACAGGCCGCGCAGGACCGCGCAGGCGCGGGCGGCGTCGAGGCGGAAGGCCCGGCCGGCATGGCCGGGCACGCCACTGTCTCCCGCGGTCCCAGACCCGGCATTGACGAGGGTTGTGAGTGTCATGCGGTCAGGCGGTCCAGCGCCCTGATCACGGGAAGCGTGCCGTCCTCGCCTGCTAGCTGCGCCGCTACTTCCCGCGCCCGGCTGCGGTAGGAGCCGCAGGTGACGGCGTCATGGATCGCGGCCCCGAGTGATTGGGCTGACAGTGACTTGTACGGAACGGCCTTCGGGCCGACTCCGAGGGCGGTGACCCGGCTGGCCCAGAACGGCTGGTCGGTGATCATAGGCACGCCCACCGTCGGGACCCCGAGACGCAGCCCGGCGGCGGTGGTGCCCGCCCCCGCGTGATGGACGACGGCGGCCATCTTGGGGAACAGCCAGTCGTGCGGTGCCTCGCCGATGACGACCACGTCGTCATCGTCTCGCAGCTCTGCGCCGAGGCCCGCCCACCCCGCCTGGACGACCATCCGCACCCCGGCCTGGCGGCGGGCGGCGGCCACGATGGCGGTCAGACGGACCGCGTCGGCGGGATTCCTGCTGCCGAAGCCGACGAACACCGGCGGCGGCCCGGCCGCCAGGAACCGCTCCAGGTCCGCGGGAGGCGTCCAGTTCGCGAGGTGTCGCGGCCACCAGTAGCCGGCCACCTCGATGCCCTCGCGCCAGTCCGAGGGACGCGGGACCACGGACGGGCTGTACCCGTAGAGGAACGGCCACCGTGTCGCCTCCTGACGGCGGTACAGGCCGCCGACGCCGCCGGGCATGCCCTCCTGCGCCCACAGTGGCTTCGAGGGCCTGTCAAGGGCGCCTGCCCCGGCGGTCATTAGGGCGCTTGCCAGCGCGCGGTTGCCCCAGCGGCCCAGTGAGCGCGTCATCATTCCCGGCGGGGGAAACTGGCTGGTGGGGTGGGTGGGCTGCAGCGCGAGCCCGATGCTGGGCAGGCCTAGTGCCTGGGCTATCCGGTAGCCGCCAAACCAGGCCATGCCCGCCGCCAGCAGCACGTCTGTACCCTGCCGCGCCGCTTGCAGAATGCCGGCGTTGACGTCTCGCATAAGCCCGGAGACCAGGCGGGTGAACCGGATGGCGCTCGCCGGGCCGGTGCCGTGTTCCTGCCACCGCTGTCCCTGCTGTGAGGCCTGCAGCAGCCGCGGATCACCTGGAACCAGGCGGAATGCCAGCCCGGAGCCGGTCACGAGTTCCTCGAACATTCCGAAGGCGGCGACCGTCACGTCGTGGCCGGCGCCGCGCAGCGCCGTGCCCAGCCCGGTGAGCGGGGCGACATCGCCGCGCGACCCGACAGCGGCTATCAGGATCCTCACTGCAGACTTTCCTTTCCCTTCGCGACCTTGCTTCCCTTTGCACCTTGTTCGCCCGCCCGTCTGCTGCGCTGACACGGAGCGAGTCGCGGCATCGGCCAGGTCCGCAGCCTCCTGGCGTAGCGGGGCCACGCCGTGATCCAGGTCGCGGGCCATCCGAGGCCGGACCGCGCGGCGACCGCCAGGGCCGCTGTGGCCGCGGACTGCGGAGCGGAGTCTTCCCGAGCTCGTCGCTGGCCGGCCTGCCTCGGTGATCGGGTCAGTAGCGGCGGCGAGCTGGGTCCGGCGTGAACGAGGCATGCTAGTCGGCTGCATCGGGTTCGCCTGGCTGGACGATGCCGGTCTCGTAGGCCAGGATGACGGCCTGGACCCGGTCGCGCAGGCCGAGCTTGGCGAGCAGGTTGCCCACGTGTGATTTCACGGTGGCTTCGCTGATGACGAGGCTGGCGGCGATCTCGGCGTTGGTGAGGCCGCGGGCGAGCCGCAGCAGGATGTCGTGTTCCCTGGCGGTCAGCGATGCCAGCTTTGACGGGGTGGGCTGAGCGTGGGCCGGGGTGCGGGTGAAGGCGTCGATGAGCCGGATCGTGACCGACGGCGCGAGCAGCGCGTTTCCGGCGGCGGCGTTCTTGACGGCGGCGATCAGGTCGTGCCGGGGGGCGTCCTTGAGCAGGAAGCCGCTCGCCCCGGCGCGCAGTGCTTCGTAGACGTAGTCGTCGAGGTCGAAGGTGGTCAGCATGACGACCTTCGGCCCGGCTTCCCGGTTACCGCTGGTGATTTGCCGGGTGGCCTGGAGGCCGTCCATCTCGGGCATCCGCACGTCCATCAGGATCACGTCGGGTTGGTGGTCGGCGGCGGCCCGGATGGCCTCGGCGCCGTTGGCGGCCTCGGCGACCACGGTGATCCCGTCATCTCCCTCCAGGATCACGCAGAACCCCGTCCTGACCAGTTCCTGGTCATCGACGACGAGTACCCGTACCGGATCGGGGGCGGTCATGGCGCGGGCAGCCTTGCGGTGACCGCGAACTCGCCGGCCTGCCTGGGGCCGACGGTCAGGCTGCCCCCGCAGGACGCGACCCGCTCGGCCATCCCCGCCAGCCCGAATCCTCCGCTCGGTGAGGCCAGCGTGCTGCCCGTGCCCCGCGGCCGGGCCGCGACGCCAGGCCCGTGACCGGTGTCGGTCACCGAGACGGTGACGTACCCGGGCTCGTAGCGGAGGGTCACCGCCGCCTGAGCGGCCCTGGAGTGCCTGACGGTGTTGGTCAGCGCCTCCTGGACGATGCGGTAGACGGTCAGGTCCACGCCGGGTGCCAGCCTGGCCGGGCTGCCCTCCACCCGCAGGTCCACGTCGATCCCCGCCTTGCGCACCCGTTCGAGTACCCTGCTGAGCTGGCTGACCGACGGGACCGGAGCGGTGTCTGGTGGCTGGCGGCCGGCGGAGCCGGCCGGAACGCGCAGCACCCCGAGGAGCCGGCGAAGCTCGGCTAGCGCCTCGCGCGCGGCCTGGCCGATGATCTCGACGTGCTTCTGTGCCTGCACGGGCTGGCCGGGCAGCAGCGTGGCCGCCGCGTCAGACTGGATGGCGATCAGGCTGACATGGTGCGCGACCACGTCGTGCAGCTCCCGGGCGATCCTGGTCCGCTCTTGCGCGGCGGCCAGCGCCACCTCCCGGTCGCGGACCTCCGCGTGCTCAGCGCGCGCCTCGGCCTCCTGAAGGTGGGTCCGGCGGGCGCGGCCGATGATTCCGGCCATGCCGGCGGTGACGAACTCCAGCACCGTGATGAAGAAGTCATAGGGCTCGGTGTGGTGGGGTGTCGTCTGCCCTTGGATGAGGCCGGCTCCTACCTGCGGCGGAGTCCCCGCCCGTCAGGGCACGGCCGGCCGGCCGCAGGGATGACCGGGGAAAGGGGCAGTACGGCCGATGCGCACCCGGCGCGCGGCCGACGATCCTAACGGGCATGAACTCCCAGCCGAGAGCGGCGGATCCGGTCATCGAACTGGCCCGGGTGGAGAAGGTCTACCGGAGCGGGAAGGTCGGCTTCCCCGCGCTGAGCGGGGTGGACCTGACCATCACGGCGGGCGAGATGGTGGCCGTCACCGGCCCGTCGGGCAGCGGCAAGTCAACTATCATCAACCTCATCGCCGGCATCGACCGGCCCACTGCCGGAACGGTGACGGTAGCCGGCGGCCGCCTGCAGGAGATGACCGAGGAGCAGCTCGCGGCCTGGCGCGGCCGCACGATCGGGATCGTCTTCCAGTTCTTCCAGCTGATGCGGGCACGTTCGTCGTGCTCGGCGCCAATGGCAGAGGCAACAGCGAGGTCGAAGAGGTCGGCTACAGCATCGCGTTCGCGATCTTCCTCGTCACCTTCTTTGTGCAGACCCTCCTCAACCCCGCCATCGCGGTGCTGCTGGGCCGCTGGAACTGGTGGCCTTCCAGACTGTCACATCATGCCCCGGCGACCGCATCGCCGGCCCGGCAGTCCCATGCTGCCGTGCCCGCCGAGCACACAGTGGAGGAGCAGCCCTGATGCCTCAATTGCCGCGGGAAGCTATCGATGCCCGGCACCGGGAAATCATGCGAACCCACTTCGCGACGCTGGGCGCCTTGTTCAACCCGGTGACGTTCGGCCACCTGGACCGGCTCGGTGTTGGTCCGGGCTGGCGGTGCTGGGAGGCCGGGGCGGGCGGGCCGGCCGTCCCGGTATGGCTGAGCCAGCGCGCTGGCCCTGACGGCTACGTGCTGGCCACCGACCGTGACATCTCGGTGCTGCAGGAGGCCGCGCAGCACGGCTTTGAGATCCGCCAGCACGACCTCAGTTCCGGCCCGCCGCCGGCCCGGGAACTCGATTTGGTCCACGCCCGCCTGGTGCTGATGCACCTGACCGACCCTCGGTCCGTCCTCGCGGCGATGACCGGTGCACTGCGCCCAGGAGGCTGGCTGCTGGCAGAAGACGCCGACCCGCTGCTGCAGCCGCTGGCTTGCCCCGACCAAGCCGGCCCGGGACAGCAACTGGCCAACAAGCTGCGGCAGGCAACCTGGACGCTGATGTCACAGCGGGCTGACCTTGGCTTCGGCCGTAAGCTCCCCCGGCTGCTGCGCGAGGCGGGGCTGTGCGAAATCGGTGCCAGTGCCCACATTCCGCTTGCCGCGCCGGCCCTGGCACAGTTTCAGCGCACCATCATCGAACGCCAACGCGAACGCCTGGTCACCGCGGGCCTGGCCAGCGACGAGGAGATCGGCATGCACCTGCACGACATCAACGTCGGCGGTCTTGACCTTGCGAGCTTTCCGGTCGTATCCGCCTGGGGCCGCAAACCCGGCTAGGCCCACCGGCTGGCTCGCCTCGATGCCGCGGCTGCGGGCCTGGCATGGCCGCGGACGCGGGACATGACCACCGGATGACCTCGTAGCCGGGGCCGGGAAAGGGCGGCCGATGCCAGACACCGGGACACACCGCCGGGGTGCGCACGAAACCCGCCACAGGATCCTTGCTGGCCCGCGGGCAGGCCGGCCTGGCCAAGCGAACCACCTTCGACCTGGCGGACCTCGTCGGCCAGGTCATGGCAGCCCGGCAAGCCGAAGCCCAGGACCGGCAGCTCCGCCTGCACGCCGCGCTGGCCAGCGCGCCAGTGGCCGGCGATCCGCGGCTGGCCGAACGCCTGATCGCCAACCTGGCCGACAACGCGCTGCGCCACAACACCCCCGGCGGTTACCTAAAGGTCGTCACCGCCACCCGTGACGCACACGCCGTGGTTGCGGTGGCCAACACCGGGCCCATCGTGCCAGCGGAAGCCGTCGGCCAGCTGCTGCAGCCATTCCAGCGGCTGGGCGCCGACCGGACCGGCCACGGGCACGGGCTCGGCCTTGGCCTTGGCCTGTCCATCGTGCAGGCCATCGCCGACGCTCACGACGCAAACCTGACAATCCGGCCGCAGCCCAGCGGCGGCCTGGATATCGAAGTCACCTTCCCCCGCCCGGCCACCAGCAGCGCCGCAGGCACGCGCGCAGACAGCGCTGCCGGGAACACACCGCCTGCACGCGGGCCGCTGAACGGGAGCGCGCTTCCGCCGGCCACAGGCGCTGACGCCGAACGCCGCCCGGCCTTCCGGATGCCGGAACACCTGCGGAACCGGCAAACCCCGGCACTCGAAATGATCACGGTGGGGCCGCCCGAACCCGCGGATTAAGTTAGCCGAATGATTCGGCCAATGCCTGCACCGCAGGGCCGGTGACGGAGGCCCTGCGGCGGCGCTCGCCCAAGACAGCTGGTTATGGTTCCGCAGCGGACAATGAGCTCGCCGCGCTACGCGGCGCGCCGTAGGCACTTGATCGCGTCGTCAATGCTGGCGCCCGGGCATATTCCAGGGGTCGGCGTGCTAGGCGATCGCGCGTATGGCTGGGGCGATCAAGAAGATCAGCTTCAAGCCCACAAGGCGAAGGTCATCCCACGCCCTGGTAGCCAAGACCGGACTCCCATGTGCCTGACGCGGGGCCGGGTGACCAGCGGCCAGCAGAGCATCCGGCCAGGTGGCACGGTTTTCGGCACCCACAGGTCAGGTACCGGTGAGGGTTGGCGCGCAGCGCGAGGACAGCGCATGCCTCAACCGCGAATGCACCCTGGTCAGCTAGCAATTGGCCGTTGCCGTATCAGGCTGGCCCGGCGGCCTGAAACGCCCTCCAAAAGGCCGCTGTGTCGTCGCGCATAACCGGCCGCGGCCAGCCGATGCTGGCGCCGCCGTCGATGACGAGGTTGTGCCCGGTGATCAGCCTTGAGGCGTCAGAGGCCAGGAACAAGGCCGCTTGCGCGACGTCGGTGGCCAGCCCGACCACCTGAAGCGGCTGCCATCTCGGCAAGACTGCCTCGATCGCGGCGATCGTGGCGTCGAGCGCGAGGTCGGCGGCGCCGGGCGCAAGTCCTGCGCCCTTGCCAAAAATGCCTGTCACGATAGGCCCAGGTGAGAGGGTGTTCACGCGGATCCCTTTCTCGCCGAGCTCGACTGCCGCGCAGCGAGTCAGGTGGATGACCGCTGCCTTAGCGACCGAATACTCGATGCCGCCGCCCATCCCGGCCCGGAAACCGTTGATGCTGGCGGTGTTAATAATGCTGCCGGCGCCCTGCTTGGCCATGGCCGGGACCGCGTGTTTGATCCCGGCCAGGGTTCCGCGGACCTGGATAGCCATGCCGTGGTCGAAAGCCGCGAGGTCAAAATCCTGCAAGGCGTTTCGCTGGGCAGGTATTCCCACGTTATTGACGAGACAGTCGAGACGCCCAAACCGGCGCGCCGCCATTTCAGTCAACGCCTTCACGTCGGCCTCGACTGCGACGTCCGTGCGGGCAAAGGCGGCTGCCTCACCGAGCGACTCCGCGAGTTTCCGGCCCTGCTCTTCGCGGCGCCCGCCAATCACGACCTTTGCTCCTTCTGAGACGAACAGCTCGGCGATGCGCGCCCCGATTCCGCTGGTGCCCCCACTGATCACCGCGACCTTACCTTCAAGCGTTTGCATCAACCGATCTCCTCGTTGCTATGAGTGTTCCGGATGAGATGGAGCGAGCCAGGCCAAGGCCGGGTTCAGGGTCTCGGAGCCGATCACCGTCGCTCTATGACCAGGGACTGCGCGGACCGGCCGAAGTAGCCTTCAACATCGCCCAGCCGCGCGGCCGCGACACCGCCGCCGTCACGCCCGAGCAACATGTCCGCGTTCACCAGAATCCACTCGCCGACCGGCGGGCGGGCAAGACTGAGCGTCACATCACCGTTGATGAACGACCACTGCTTCGGGTCCAGGACCGAGGACACTCCGTTGCCGAAGTCCGCCGCGATGGCAGCGCGCATGACCGGGCTGATTGGCTGTCCGCCCACGATCGGCTGGTTGGCCCGGAACCAGATCGCGGCCGGCCCCAGCCGAGGTTCGTCTCGCGTCGCCGGCCTGGCGGAGACGCCCTTCAGGAAAGGACTGCGGGCGACGGTCGAACTCACGCGCTGTTCGTCGCTGATCGCCTCGCACTGGTCAGGCAGCAGGACGTCGAGCACCGCCTCGCCGAGTCCTTCCGGCAGCGGCGGGCTCGACCGCAAGACCTTCAGCACGCCCGCCCTGACCACCTCGACGTCACCGGCGAGCAGCGAGATCACGGCGACCTGAATCTTCCGTCCCTCGCGCACCACCTCGCTTCGAATTTCCAAAGGTGCGACGGGCACCGGCCGCAACAGGTCGAGCGTCAGCCGCACGATCCTCATGGGCGGGCCGGTCTCCAGACGCTCCGCAGCCCAGGCGACCAACGCGGCGGGGGCCGCGCCGTGCTGGAATGCGTGATCCCACGGACCGCCGGCACTGGCGCTGGTCTCGACGGCCTGCCCGGCGACTTCAAAAACGGCGTCCACGGTTACCTTTCTTTTGCGGCACGTCGAATCCCGGGTGCTGGGTCAACGCAGGGCGAAGCCGGCCCGCGTGAATGCAAGGCGCCGTCGCTGCGAGGGAAGGGCCGCCGCGCTCTGCTCTCATCGTCCCCGCCCCTTCACAGAGATCACTGCGGGCAGCTGCGACATCAGCGAGCAGCCGGAATCGGCTGCTCGCGAAGAGGGATGGGATCCGGACGGCTGTGGCCCGGGCGACTTGGGTGCTGTTGGCGGTGAGGACGGGCTCGGTGGGCTGAAGGTTGCGTCCGTTGCGGAGCGTGCGGGTGGTGACCTTCAGTGCCCTGAGGGCGACCGGGCGGATGAGGTCGATCGTTATCCGCGTCACCTGGCCGGCGCCGGGTGGCTGGGCGGCTTCGATGGCCCGGGCCAGCAGCGCGGCGGGGGCGACGCCGTGGTGGATTGCTGGGTCCCACGGTCCGGCGGCGAACCTGATCGGCGTGATTACGTCATCTTCGCGGGCGTAGACGGGTTCCACAGCTGCGATGTTGCCTCATCAGCGTCCTCGGTCGCCATTACGTGGCAGGTAATGGCGTGACGGGCCGGGTTGTCGTTGACTTGGATACTGCGATCGGCGCGGTGGGAGAACCCGAAGGAGGGCGCTGCGTGGGCACGCTCGACGGGAAAGTGGCTGTGATCATGGGCGCGACCAGCGGGATCGCTGCCGCCACGGCCCGCTGCTTCGTGGCTGAGGGGGCCGATGTCGTCATGGCCGGACGGCGTGCCGGGGCAGGTGAACAGCCCGCGGGCGAACTGGGCTCGCGTGCCTGCTTCATCCGCACCGACGTGACAGCCGAGTCCGAGGTCCGGGCGGTGTTCGAGACGGTCGGAGAGCGTTTCGGCGGCCTGGACTGCCTGGTCAACAGCTCAGGCGTCGGCGGGCGCCAGTGGAGCGTCAGGTCGCCGGATGTAGCTGTTTTGTGTGACACGCTGAGGGGCCACGTCGGCAGGACGGCCGCCGCGATCGCCAGCACCGGCGGCAGCATGGCCGGCTGGTCCCCGCTGGACTACTCGGTCGCCAAGGCCGCGGTGATCCACCTGACCCGATGGGCCGCGGTCGAGCTGGGCGAGCACGGCGTGCGGGTGAACACCATCTCACCGGGCCCGGTTCTGACCGGGATCTTCGCTAAGGCGGCCGGGGCTGACCACGGCCAGGCCGATCAGAACGCGCCGGCGCTGGAGCCGGTGTTCGCCACATGGCTGGCGCCGTGGCAACCGCTGCGCCGGGCCGCCGTGCCCGATGACGTCGCCGGCACCGCGGCGTGGCTGGCCAGCGACGCCGCGGCGCTGGTGACCGGCCAGGATCTGGCCGTTGACGGGAGACTCAGCACCGGCCCGCCCGCGTCGGCCCAGGCCGAGGCGCGCGCTGGGCTGGCCCGGGTGCTCACCGGCCCGGCGGGCCGCCCGGACACACCGGGCATGCAGCCAGGTGCGACCGGAGCGCAGCCGTGACCGGGCGAGCCGCCGTACCGCCACCGGCGGTCGGATTCGATCCGGCCACGGAGGCGAACGGACCGGGCCGGACCGCCCCTAAGGTGACCGCGCTGAAACCAGGCGGCCGCCGTCTCGTCCGATCGGCCGGCCCCCTGGTGCGGGCGTGGCGGCTGCGACGGGGCCGCAGCCAGATGGATCTCGCCCTGGCCGTCGGCATGTCAACCCGGCATCTGAGTTTCATAGAAAACAGCCGGGCCACCCCCAGCCCGGAAGTGATCCTGGCGCTCGCCGAAGGACTAGACGTCCCCCTTCGGGAACGTAACACGTTGCTGCTTGCCGCCGGCTACGCCCCCCGCTACCCCGAAACCGGCCTCGATGACCCCGACATGGCCCGCGTGCACGGCGCGCTGCACCGCCTGCTGACGGTCCACCAGCCGTGTCCCGGGGTGGTGCTCGACCGGGAGTGGAACACGGTGCTGGCCAACGAGGCGGCCAGCCGCATGGTCGAGGGACTGCCCCCGGCGATTCTCGGCCCGCCTGTCAACGTGTTCCGGCTCTGCCTGCACCCCGACGGCCTGGCCAGCCGCACCATCAACTTCCCCGAGCATGCCGCGTTCTTGCTCGGTCAGCTGGATAGGCTGCGCGCCCGCAGCCCCGACCCCGCTGTCGACGCGATCGCCCGGGAGGTCTTCGCCTACCCGAACGTCGTCCCCCTGCGCCGCCTGCGCCAGCATGACCCCCCTGACCAGCCCGATCTGCTCATCCCCTGGCGCCTGCGCATCGGTGACGCCATCCACTCGTACTTCATCACGCTCACCAAGTTCGCCACCCCCCAGGACATCACGCTCGATGAGCTGACGATCGAACTGTTCTACCCCGCCGACGACGCGACCGGTGCCGCTCTCAACAACGGGGGCACGGCCCGGACCGGGCCAGCCTGAAGCGACAGGAGCGCAGCGATGACCGCGGTTGGCAGACACTGCAGAGACGTCCTCGGACTGCCGATGGCCTACATCGAGGCCGGCCGCGGCGACCCGATCGTGTTCCTGCACGGCAACCCCACTTCCTCGTTTGTGTGGCGCAACGTGATCCCGCACCTGCAGCCGCACGGCCGCTGCATAGCGCCAGATCTGATCGGCATGGGCGATTCGGGCAAGCTCCCCGCCAGCGGTCCCGGCCGCTACCGCTTCGCCGAGCACCGCCGATACCTCGATGCTCTGCTGGAGCAACTCGGAGTTACCGAGCGGGTCACGCTGGTGGTACACGACTGGGGATCGGCGCTCGGCTTCGACTGGGCCAGCCGTCATCGCCAGGCCGTGACAGGCATCGCCTACATGGAAGCCATCGTCCGGCCACTCACCTGGGCCCAGTGGCCCGAGCCAGCCCGGGGCATCTTCAAGGCCCTACGGTCCCCCGCCGGGGAGGACATGATCCTCGAACGCAACCTCTTCGTCGAGCGCCTGCTGCCCGGATCGATCCTGCGCGCCCTAAGCGACCAGGAGATGAATGCCTACCGGGCGCCATTCCGCGCCGCCGGCGAGGACCGCCGGCCCACCCTCACCTGGCCACGCGAACTGCCCATCGACGGCGAACCCCGCGACGTCACCGCGATCGTCGAGTCCTACGGGACATGGCTATCAGCCAGCCAGGTCCCCAAACTGTTCATCAACGCCGACCCAGGCGCCATCCTCACCGGCACCCACCGGCAGTGGGTGCGCACCTGGCCCAGCCAGCTCGAGGTGACCGTACCAGGCAAGCACTACCTCCAAGAAGACTCCGCCCACGCCATCGGCAAAGCCATCGCCGAATGGCACACCCGACGGCACCGATCCTGAACCCGAAACCCGGCCACAGCGACACAGCCCGTAACCCGCGACCGGCGCCCGGCTGGCCAGAGGCAGGGCACAGGGGCAGGCCAGCGCGGCCAGCAGTAGCCGGAAGTTCCGGCTGAGCCGGAGTGCCTTGGCCAGGCTGGCGAGGGCCGCCACGACGATCACCGTGAGCAGCAGCGTGACCAGGGGGTCTTCGCGGGGGGCTTGCCGGAGCTGGGCCGTGTAGCTGGCCACGGCCGCGGCGCACAGCAGCAGGACAATCCCGTGGCCCCAGTGCACGAGGTCGCGGCCGCGGCGCGGGCCCGGCGAGCCGGCCAGCGCGGCCAGCTCCAGGATGCACACGCTGATGGCGAGCGGGAGCACCTCCGGGGACCACCGGAAGAAGGTCAAGGAGCACACGTCGGCGGCGGCGGTCAGCACCACGGCGGCCCGGCGCAGGCCCGCCAGCACCAGGGCCGCGAGCACCGCCTGGACGCTGAGCGTGACCCAGAAATCCGGCAACCCGAGCGGCGCGGTGAGGTAGGCGTGCCCGTAGGCATAGGGCCAGGTCAGCGCGGCGAGCACGGTCGTGGCCAGCAGGAACAGCGGTCCGGCCAGGCTGAAGGCGGCCAGCGCGTCGGCCCAGCCCTGCCCGGCGGCTGGCGAGGTATCCGGCCGCAGTCGCATCCCCAGCGCGCTGCGCAGCAGGCTGGCCGACTCGGCCAGCCCGGGCCGCTGCTGCCCGTCGCGGGCGCCAGCCATCAGCACCGCGACCAGCTCCTCACCGTGCTCGGTGCGGAACCGGGCCGGGTAGCAGGCCAGCAGCCGCCGGTAGCCGCGCTCCAGGCCCACCGCGCCCGCCGCGGCGGTCACGGGGTGCCCCCGGCCAGCCGCAGCCGGGACAGCGCGGTCGTCGCGTTGGCCGCCAGCCGGGCCGCTTCGGCCGCCAGCCGGGCGCTGCCGGCCTGGTGGGCGAGGTTGTCGATGGACAGGCCGGCCTGGCGGCGGAGCTGGCGTAACCGGCGGCCGTCGATGATGGCGGTGTGCGGCGGCAGCCAGCCCATCGCCTCTCGGGGGCGCCGGTGGTCACGCGGATGACGGGTCGACCGCGGCCAGGAATCTGACAGGATCGATGTACTGCCGGAACTCCACGATTTGATGGTCTCGTGTCACCCATACATGAGCGAACGGAACCTCTAGTCTGACGCCGGTCTTTCGCCCCATCCCTGTGGCCGTGCCCAAGACGACGATCGAATCGCCGTAGACGAGCATCTCGTGCTGCACCATCGCCAGGTCCTCGACGTCGCCGATCTGGCGCGAAAGAACGCCCTCAGCGATCTCAGCCGCCCCCTGGTATGGCCTGCCGTCCGGCCGGGCGTAGGGTCCTCCGCCAGGCATCTCGTACCACGCCACCTGGGGAGCGAGCACGCCAAGAGCTCGTGGGGCATCCTCTCCCAACAGCGCTTCGTAGAACGCGCTGACCACGGCGGCCGCTCCCTCATCGCCATGCTCAACGCGCGGAAGTTGCGACTTCTTGCCAGGACGATCGGGCACGTTCTTATACGAGTCCGATGAAAAAAAGTTCTCCAGTCATTCTGCTCCTCGGAAAAATCGATGCGATTTTGGTCATCTCGCCGTGTCTGGTCAGACTGGACCGTCCCCGGGATCCTCTTCCACGCTTATCAATTCCAAGCCGAGGTCGCGAAGTCGGTCAAGGACGCCGTAAAGGTGGGCCTGATCCCGGATCTCGCCGACGAGGGCACTTTGTTGGCTGCCCGGTCGCAGGGCAAACCCCTCCAATGCGGACGCAAGACGTCCGGTGAGGCGTCCCCGGACTACGATCCGGTACCTGGTCGGCTCCACGTGACCCCCGGTGTCTTATGGGTTGGTGCCCATCTTGAGCCCAAACCGGATGAGCGGTCATCACCCGTCGACCGAGTTCACCCGGGTGGGCAGTTGGCAGGTGACGGTGCTCCTGGACCGCTGGTTGTTCTGCCCACGGGCCATAGCGGAGGTCGCGGAGCTATGATCGGCCGGTCCTGTGGTCACCGCCTTGGAAGGCGCTGAGGCTGCACGCCTATGCCGCCGGGGAGCCTCCGAGCTTGGTGAAGAGGAAATTGCGCGTGAGATCGGCGATCTGGTCGGCTTGCTCTTCGAGGGCGAAGTGGCCGCCGTCGAGCAGGTGCACCTGTGCGCCGGGCACGTCGCGTTTGTAGGCTGCGGCCTCCGCGGCCTCGAAGGACGGGTCGTAGCGGCCCCAGGTCACTAGCAGCGGCGGCTGGTGAGCCCGCAGCCACTCCTGCCATGCGGGGTAGCTCGCGACGTTCGTCTGGTAGTCGAAGAACAGGTCTGTCTGGATGTCGGCTTGGCCGGGGCGATGCAGGAACGCGAGCTCGTCGGTCCAGTGATCCGGGTCGTAGTTCTCTGGTGTGGGGCTCGTTCCGATGTGGCGCAGGCGGGTCGCGGCGGGCGAGAAGAAGTTCTCGCGTAGCGCCGTTTCGTGTTCGGCGCGGTGAGCCCAGAATTGGCGGCGGGTCTCCCACAGCGGCCCCAGCCCGTCTTCGTGGGCGACGGCGTTCTGCACGATCAGTGCCTGGACCCGGTCGGGGTGTGCCAGCGCCAGCCTGAACCCGATCGGTCCGCCGTAGTCCTGCAGGAACAGGACGTAGCGGGTGAGACCGAGCTTGCCGGTGAAGCCGTCGATGACCTCGGCGAGGTGGTCGAAGGTGTAGGCGAAGCTGGCGGGGTCTGGGGTGTCGCTGTGCCCGAACCCGGGATAATCCGGCGCGACCAGGTGGAAGGCATGGCCCAGCCGGGTTAGCAGTGGTTCCCACATGCGGGAGGAGGACGGGAAGCCGTGCAGCAGCAGGATGGCCGGTGCGTGGGCGGGTCCTGCCTCGCGGTAGAAGATCTCGATTCCATTGACCTCAACCGTTCGGTATGTCGTCATAATGTGTCTGCTCTCTTTTTTGGCGACTGGCTGGTTGGGCGGGGTCAGGCCGCGGCGTGGGCGAGCGCGGCGACGGCGGCGACGAGCCCGGCGCTGATCGCGAAGGTGGCTTCCAGGCCGGTGGACGGGTGGAGGCTGGCCAGCAGGGTGCCGAACAGGGCGACGCCCAGGGCGCTGCCGGTTTGCCGGAAGGCGGTGAAGGCGCCGGACGCGATCCCGGACTGGGCCGGGGCGACGCTGCCGAGCAGGGCGGAGGTGATGGCGGTGACGACCATGCCGATGCCGAACCCGGTCAGTGACAGGCCCGCGATCAGCGCCGGGACCAGCGGTTCGGCACGGGCGGCCAGCAGGCCGAGCATGGCCAGGCAGCCGGCTCCCATGAGCAGCGCCCCCGCCCATGCGACCGGGCGGGTGCCTTGTGCGGGCAGCATCCGGCCGGCGACCAGGTTGCTGACGACGATCAGGACGGTGACGGGCAGGAACGCCAGGCCCGTGGCAAGCGGCGACAGCCCCTGCTGGCGCTGCAGGAACAGGCTGAAGGCGAAGATCAGGCCGAAGAAGACCAGGTTGACCAGCAGCCCGGCGCAGGCGGCGGTGCTGAACGCGCGCATCCGGAACAGCGACAGCGGAAGCATCGGGCGTTCCCGGGCGTGCTCGATGGCGATGAAGGCGGCCCCGGCCGCAGCCGCGAGGGCGTAGCCCCCGTACACCAGCGGCAGGCGGCTGCCAGCTGAGCCGGCCTCGATGGTGGCCCCGGCCAGGGCGGTGAGCGCGATGATGGCGGTGACCTGCCCGGGCAGGTCGGCACGGCGGCCCGGGGCGGCCGGGGTGGTGCTCGCGTACCGGTGGGTGAGCCACCACCCGAGGGTGCCCAGCGGCAGGTTGATAAAGAAGATCGACCGCCACCCCACCGCGGCGATCAGCAGCCCGCCGATCAGCGGCCCGGCGGCCAGGGTCGCCGCGCCGCCCGCCGTCCACACGCTG
>Ga0335072_10005100_pt1 | contig 19375 bp, 18 predicted proteins | sample Lox_Sample_21_FD_206725 | JGI IMG/M metagenome (GOLD analysis project Ga0335072, IMG submission 206725) | Soil microbial communities from Loxahatchee National Wildlife Refuge, Florida, United States - Lox_Sample_2.1 | ecosystem: Environmental > Terrestrial > Soil > Wetlands | place: USA...
CACCGACCCATTTGTAGAGAACGTGAGATTATTAGTAACCAACAAAGCCGAGCTCGAGTCGCTATCGACAAGGTAGAGATTAGGCTGGGAATTGTTATAGTAATGAAAGGGTGCGTCGATCGAAGCCGCAATCTCAAAATTATAAGGATTGACGAATCCTTCCGTAGTTGGTGCGTACACGGCCATGAAAACGTCTCCAGAAGCCTCTAATGTAATATTCGCAAATCCTCCCACGGCCTCCACCATTTGCCCATTTTGCCATCCATTGTCACTCTGCCCAGCTACGGACATTGGGTTTTGGGCGGACTGAGACACGTAGAGCACTAACTGGCCAGGCACACCGTTGGAACCGGTTGGGCCGTCCGGTTGAAGGCAGGTATTGATCGTTATGTAAACGGTCCGCGTTGTTTGCTGCCTTGGACGGAGCTCGAAGTCCTCTGCTTCATCATCATTATCCGTAATGACGCCCCCTTCGGAATCAACAGTCGACTTATCCAAATAACCTTCTGGATCTATCCAGCTCCTTTTACGCAGACGTGAGGACGGCAGCCCTTGCGACGGACCAGATAGTTTGCCCCATACTGACGAGTTCGCAAACATGTAGTATCTTGTTGTGCCTTGCGGAACATTGTCCTGATAGAAATTATTGTTGTCTATAGTAGCGTCCACCCATGATGGAGCCCTGCCAATAATGCTCCTGTCAAATCCAAAGAACTCAGCTTCGTACTGCACTTCCCGCCGTTCAATATCATCGAGTTCGCCATCCAGTATATAAGGGGTCAGTAACCTCTCGTGGTTGTGATCTTCTGGTCTTATCGAATCGACATCCAAGGCATATGCGAAGTGAGACGAAGAAAGCGTAAGGTATAGCAGCAAAACGAGAACGCAGGCAACTAGAGATGCTGCAAGGCGCGACTGTAGAGGGGAGAGCTTTGGGAGGGGCATTGTGTTCAATGGCGGGTGCGGCGCATCTGGCAGGGAGCCAGGCCCGTGCCTCTAAATCACAACGCCTTGCGACGATTGACACGTTATCAAATCTTCTAGGAGAAAGAAGTCGGAAGCGACTGTACGCGGATATGTAAATTGAATGGGGTTGCAATAAGTGTACAATGTTTTCTCCCAATTCTTTATGGTGTTGCTGACCTTTCGGAGTTGCTCCCGAGTTTCAAAAGATATGCCCAGACACTCCACATCAAGCTATTTTCGGTTCTGCAGTCAGGGGTCATAGGTACGTGAGGCTAGACATGTGACAACAACATTACAACTAAGTATTGGGGTTCTATCCCGTTGAAGCTCACAGGATAGTGGGCAATGCGTAGGCTCACACCCTTTTATTGAATCTGCTTTTTCGAAGCAGCCTATGGGCACCAAAATAAAAGTCGGCCGGCTCGTTGGACTATAGCAGGAATCGACAAATACATGAAGGAGTAAAAAATAAAAGAAATTCAACTCTCCAGGGACCTGAATATTCCTTAAGACACAAACCCATATGCACATCATTCAAGTCTTAGAAAACCGCGAGCACTACCGTAGATCCGATATGATTGCAAATGATGATAAACACGCCTTTCCCGTCCATCTACAGCCCATCGTACTTTCGTCCAAGTCATCATTAACCTCAGCCCCAAACAAGACATCCACACCTTAGTAAAAGAAGAAGGCGGCTAAGCGCGAAGCGTCGAAAGTCGAAGACCGGCAACGGGTAGCTGCAGCGGATCCAAAAGAGGCTTGGACTACCGCAGATTCTACAACACAATTATGCTCTTGCTAGCCCATCTGTGTTTGCAGGGCTCATCTGCGCATCGCTGAAGCTGAACTTGCCTGTTGAGAAATCGTCGTCTGGTGAGCGCATCCCAATTCCGCTATCATCGTGACCCGCGGCCGCGTTCAACTCCGCTTGGGATTTAGGATCCATCGGGCCAGGCACTGATATCGACTGCTTGGTATTGTTATCGTGCGGGGTGAGTGTCAAGTTTTGGCCGGCGCTGCTGTACTGAGTCTCGTGCTGACTTGCGATGCCGTTAGGATATGACTGACCAGAAGATTCGTACCCATACGTGCGGGTTGTCTTGTATTCCATAAATCCACCCTTCTCGGCCATAAACGAGATCATTTCATCAATCCAGCATTTTGTGACCCACCAAGAGCCGAAGCTGTGGCCCGACCCTATGGTAAGATCTCTAATCACTGCCGTTCCGACCGCCTGCACGCACTGAACTACTTCTGTAGGAGTCGCATAGGGGAATTTTCTAGGGATCGAGTTGAGGAAACTGACCCAACGATCGAGCACATTTTCGGTTGTTTCATTTGCATTGATATTGGTCTGTTGTTGACGACCATTCCGAAGAGCTACTTCACCATAAGGCGTAAGGCCCTCGACCTCCCAAGGCACTCCGACAGGATCGAGAAGGTCACGTAACTCGTTCAGGAGAAGGCCCACAACATCATCCATGGCTCTTGTGGGCACACATTCTGCGACCTTTCGTAAGCGGACCATCGTGATCCAGTCTTCGTACATCTGATCTCGGTTTGGTGGATGAGATAACACATTGGCGCAAGCATGCGCGGTGAGGTTAACTCTCCACATCCGATCAAGCAGGCCCGCAAAAAGAGTTGCGGGTGCCACTTTTGCATATATGACATGAGCCGGGTGCCCATGGAACGCATTTTGAATGTGAGGGACCAGACGACTGGAGATTTGCTGCAAAGTCTCGAGGATAGCTTGAGGAACAACCTCAAGTGTTAAGTGTGCGACTACACGCACCATCTTCTGGTACATAATAAAATCACACTCCTCGATCCATGGGGCAATGCTAGGGTGCGCAAACAGTTTCTGTATAGGCATAGTAAGGGTACCGTGAAACGAGGTGAAAAGATGAAAAAAAGTCTTTTGCTTGACAAAGCGGACGGCATCAATCAGTGATGTGCAATGAGAGCGATACAGAGCAGTCAAAGCAGACGCAGAATCTGGATCAGTTCCAGGCGGTATATGAGGCTCGATTTTCGGCAGAGTGATTGGTTCATAGTCATTCGGAGCACCTTCATTTAGAGGTGCAAAGCGGAGCCTTTGCTCAATCTTTCCAGCTGTGGATTCAAGCTGGTGAGTGCCTGGGAGTACTGGCTGACTATACAAGCTGTGTGACTGGATGTTATCCTTGGACCGCCGAGAGTGTCGTTCAGGGCCGTGTGATATCCCTGGCGAGGGAAACACCGCTCTGTCTGCTGGAGGGTAAGGATGCGTGCTGGGATTGGTGAGTATGCTCCTCCTTTTCAGGATTGGTGAGAATAAACTTACCTTGATTCTGCTGGAAAACTGGGAGGCTCGTTAAAATTCTGTATTTGCTGATGGTTATGGCTTTCAACCAAGTCAGGCTGGTCCTCTTTGAGGCTGAAGTTCACATAGTGATACTTGGATTCACCACGAACACCAAGTCGACGCGTCTTCAATCCAGGAAACAGTACCCGAACGAGTTTACCAAAGGATGCCGGATTCAAAACTGTTACGCGCTCCGTAGCACATCTCGATACATAATTCGCATACACTCGACCTCTGGGTACGGAACCTTTTCCTTTGTCACAAACCTCATTGATCCTAGCAGAAAGTGCTCGTCAGCTAATAGGAGATTAATTGAACCAAACCATACTACATACCAAAGCATGGCAAACACTTGTCGCGTGCGCTCCGACTGCGGTCCTCTCTCGTTACCATGAAGTTCTCTAGCTACTTCGGGCAATGTGCGGTGCTTATTGCTGTGGAAAAGCTGCCTCATCTCCATTTCGTTCGCTGCGCTAGATTTGGGAACCTTTCTGGTTGCTCCGTTACCACCCAATGAGTCGACCTCGTCTTGTTCATCACTGCGTCCTTCAAGCATTGGACTGTCATCCTCCGCAAAGCTTGTTCCGTAGCCATCAGCCGGCAGAGAGTGTCTGGTATTCTCTGGCCTATAAGGACCACCCTGAGGATACTCCAAGCTGTGGTTGGCTGCAGCTTCAAGGGCTGGGTCGATACCATATTCGCGCGGGTTCTGGAGTTGCGACGCAGAACGCATGACCATATCCTCAGGAGACATTTGGTGCTCCATACTTTCAAATCTGTGCTGTTGCTGGTGGGTGTTTCCCTGGTTTTCGTACCAATGTTTCTGATAGTCCTGGGACTGGTCGACAAATTGCTGATCAGACACGGATTGTGTTGCAGCACTATGTATGCTTGTTGTTGACGCTCGCGATTGTGGTCGTTTCTTTGGCTTAGCTGGCACTGTAGTGTTTGACACAGAGCGAGATTTTATAGGCACCATAGCTCTATACGATGAAACTCCGTCTGGCGCATAAGTTAATGTACTTCTCGACAACACAACAACATTACCATGAGATACACATGTCTAGCTGGAGCAAGAAAGATGACTGACCCATGCTCTCCACGAGAGGAGGCCTTGCGATGTTTTGCAGGTTGTTGGAAATATCCAATACAACTGTCCGAGGGGCGCTGAGCTTTTGTTATTTCGATTGTTTTCCGACTGCTTGCGATATAAGAGCGATGCGTGCGCCGCCCTTACCCAGCACAAACACGTCAATCAGGTCGTGCTGGCCGTCTCAATAGGCGACTGAGACTAATACAACGATATATACCAGTCCAGAGGCCAGTGTTTGGTGACGATGCTATGATTCTGGCCTGTTGTTTACCTGGAAATCCACCGAGTGTTGATGAGACAACACCTCGCTTCGGGTTTCGAATACGCTAAGCCAAGAGCAGAGATGACGCTTGGCTAAATGTAATATGGGCAAAGCTTCGCAATCAGCTGCTGTTTCATCATAATTCAACGTCTTTAATATCCAACCTCCCAAAACCCATACTGTGATCATACACCCACCTCGCCCATAACTTGTAACTATTATCTTGCTTGTCTTCTCAAATTATCATAAAGATCAGCATAGAACACCGCAAAGATGTCGCTACAAGACCGCGCCAATAACTACCTGTCGATGATTGATAAGGAAGTGAGTGCTCACCGTGCATTCTAGTGATCGCGTGTTCTTGAGATTATCTTAAAAGATGCTCATCAGCTTCGTTTGTCCTCACGGGTTTATATGAAGCTAATCGTGCTACCGCAGCTCTCGAAGTACCCCGTAAGAACCCTGGGACCCGGATTTGGCGGAGAGCTAGTAGTTGACCGAGAACATAGATGCTGAACAACCTCGAGAGGCAAACCTCGATTCCAAAGGTCTACGGCTTCCTCGGCCTGATCGGAGTTTATTTTTTCTTTGTCTTTTTCAACTTTGGTGGACAGCTCTTGACAAACGTGGCCGGTTTCATCATTCCGGGGTACTATTCTCTGGAAGCACTGTTCAGCGCCAGCAAAGTGGATGATACTCAGTGGTTAACAGTAGGATATCACCACTTACAGTGATTTGCAGGCTTTTGCTGACTCGCTCTTTTAGTATTGGGTCGTGTTCTCCTTCTTGACGTAAGTTGTCGAGTCCTCCTATCACATGCCAAATCTAATCTGTAATGCAGTGTCTTCGAAAGTGCTATCAACGCTGTCTACTGGTTCCCCTTCTACTACACCTTCAAGTTCCTTTTCACCTTGTGGCTTGCTCTCCCACAATTTGGGTATGCAGCCTATCCCCATCACTTACAGAGCTAACTAACTATTTAAAAGCGGGGCCCAAATCATCTTCCGTTCTTTCATGCAGCCAGTCTTCGCTCGCTACTTTTCGAGCTCTGGTTCGACAGCCGCGAACCTTCGTGCCAAGGCCGATCATGCCACTTCGGATAAGACTTTGTAATAAGTTCACCCGGGGCGCTTTTCATACTTGTGCATAGCTCGTAGAGCTTCAATGACAATAGGAGCACGTGGGATGAAGATGGTTGATATTATAAGATGAGGATGAGAATCACGCATTGGGCGTTGGTGGTTCGTTAGGCCGCGGGGGCCTTAATGATAGTTGGGATTGGCTCTCTTTACTCATTGATCTATATTGAGTGGGTAGGCTAGTGACGATAGAACTGTATGTGTAATGAGAATCAGTCTCTGTTCAATTACACATTTGCACATGTGAGATTTGATCGTGAGATGATCACTTGCGAAGAGACTTTCTAGAGCAGTGTTTAGGATTATGCCCCCACAGATGCCATGTTTCCAACACCGACTCGTCATCAACACATCGCTACCCACGTATGTAGGGCTATTTCACTTTATACATTTACAGAGTTCGGCTATACAGTGCTTTTCCTTTCGATCGTTTCTACAGCCTTACCCCAAGCACTTTCGAACTTACTTGCAGATCCAACATCAATGATGCTGTCGTCACCAAGTATAGCCTCTTCGCTACCTACATCCTTGCTTTTCGTGTCTTTGCTGTCATTCTCCTCTCTCACAGGAGCAATTTCGGTCTCCCAGTTGCTCGAGTATACTACTGCTGCAAAAGCTTCCAAATCTCGCACCTGCTCCATGGCCTGGAGATATTCATTTGGCACCCCGTTTCCAATCTTGTGTGCTTGCCTCGTCAGAGTTGCAAGCACTATTGGAAGCTTGACTGGCCTAGCGTCTATAATCTCCTGCACTCGAGGCGCATTCACATCGGCGATATCTGAGGTCGGAGGTACCTTGAACGACTGCTGCGAGATTTTTTGGTCCACCAACAGAGAGAAGCCAGCATCAAGCAAGAGTGTAAGAACATGTGTGAATGGTGGAGAGTCGACTAGATCGGATGTTTCGTCCAATAACCGCCGCAAAGGAGTCACCGTAGATAGACTAGAGTGCTGCGAGATTGGTAGAGTAGTCTCTGAGGTCATACCGGACTCCTTCAGAACAAAGTCCTCTAAATCTCGGGGGGGTAGAAGATACTGAAGCCATCGGCTTGCTTGTCGATCCGCCTCTGTCACACCTTCGACCCTCTTCCGTACCTCTAAAGACAGTTCTGCGAACCTCTCCAAGGTTATATCATCTCGAGGGCTCAAGGGACCGAAGACCTCTTTTACAGCTCCTTGTACTTTGATCATGACTTGTCGCCACCCTCTGTGAAGAAGCCACCAGCTAAAGGTCAGGTACCTCCTATTGGTCTCAAAGTCATTTCCGTATGCTTGATCTGGATTGTCATCGTCGTTATTTTCAAGACTGATGGTCGATTCATTCATGGCTCCAGTTGCCAGTGTCACTACGCTTGAAAGATAGCTTCGACGGCCGAGGAGGTTTAGTTGTATGCGTGTGAGGAGTGTCAAAAGAGCTAGGGTATAGAGTAATGTGAAGGCTCTTGTTATAGCTATGGATCTTTGTTAGTCAGCTGCACGTTATCAAATATTGGAAGTGTTGCTCACAACTGATCTTTAGATCATTCCATAGTTGCAGCTTTGATTTCTTGCCTCTTTGTGCTTGATTCCCACCATCTTGAGGCCCCTCGCCACCAGCAATAGTAGATGGCACTCCCATCTGGCTTGCATGGATTCCACTTTCACTTTGCAAGCTCATCGTACTTTTTCCATCGTCATCTGTGGCACTTGGAGGCGCCGAGCCCTGCTCTGACAGGTGATAGTCCCCATTCTTGGCTAATTTTGCTGCCTTTTGCTGCTGCAGTTCAAAAGTTATCCGCTCTGTCTCCAACTCTGCAAGTATATTCTCCGTCGCAGTAGGAAGGAGGGCGAGGACGGTGAAGGTACAATCTTCCTGATTTTGTTGAAACCGCCGGCGAAGACTAAAGATAAGAATGTCAGTCTCGGAAGCTCAACATATCATCACGTAGAAGGAGCGTACTTCTCTCGGGCTATCCTGTCACTACTCATGCGCTCTCGCGCATCCGAAATCTTGGACAAAATATATTGTGTAGCAACATATCCCACGCCGAGCACCCCTAGCCCAATCGCGATAGGAGTCCTGTTCCGCCGAAACCATCGTCGAGTGGCGGAGATCATGACTCAATTTGAAGATTTATATACACATACCATGCCCTACATAAAGCGATGTAGGACAAAGATGTGGTATTTTCGTGTGCTCTTCGGTCAAGAACTTCCCACACGCCTCGGCATGTCGTGGCTGGGAAATGGCGAGATCCCTGCAACATGGAAACAGCGACTAGTCTTAATGGGTAAAGTATGCCTGTCCAGCCACGAGCTTTGATAAGAGCTGAAGACAGTTTCCTCCCTCAACATGTTAAGGCCATTCTTCCAATGCAAGCACGCTTTAAGTATTGAAGGCTTCTATGATGGAACAGCGCCGGCCGCCAGAATATATTTTAGAAGTTTTCGCGGACCCGACTTCCGTCAAAGATGTTGTCAAAGGTACTGCTTTCGGCTCATGCTCTACCTTCCATCTCAAACTCCAGCTAACGATATATTCAGGTATATTACACACGATATTCTTCCATAGATTTTTCCCTTCTATCCGACCAAAAACGCGAGACGTGCTCGATCTTACTCTGCCTGTGGTTGAGGAGGTGGAGCTAGAGACCTTAATCGATCAAAGGACAGCTGCCCTTGTACGTCAGCTAGACACGAGCTCGGACATGGGCGTAAGAAGCACAGGAGTCAGAGGACAGATAGCAGTGCAATTTTTTGAGAAGAAGAGACGAAAAGCCTGGTTCACCAAAGGGGAAGAGGAAGTGTGTTGGGAGCAGTGGACGCTGGACGTCACGCTGGCCACTCCACGAACAGAGAGCGGTAACTATGAGTATCATCTTCGGGGCAGGACACAATGCTAAGGTGATTTTAGAACGAGCCAAGGTTCGAAAAGCGATGGAGACCATGCTCTTGAAGACGGCCATGAAGATCGTGACTACGGTAAGCCACTATAAGGATAACATCCCGCCTATCACAACCAGTGAGACGAATCCATTTCCATACCAAATCAACATCAATCCCAAAGGCGATGGCTGGGGGGCAAGAATGGGGATTTTCTAGTCCTGTACAGTACATGTGGCATAAAAGGCGTGAGGGTGTTCAGGTGTCTATAAATGATACCCTTAGACTCGGTACGAAAGTATAAAGTTCCTCCGTGGCTGGCTACAACTTTAATGATCTTGCAGGTCTAATGTGCGGTGGCTGGGATTCGCTGTTATTTTATTAATTAGCCGGGCAAAGTTTGCATATTATGGCCTTGCCCAGATTGTCCATAAACAGCCTTTGATCCGGATCTCAAGCTTGCCTTAGGTTTCCAGAAGCTCTTTAAATCTTTCACTTTTAATATGGAGGACGGGAACGTCTTTAAGGAGGAGTTCACATGCTTCCTACCTTATCGGAACACTAGCGCGGGGTGATAGCAGCGGTTGCGGGCCATTCAGGAACAATTTTCGCTAAGCATTCGGTCGAATGCTTCTTAAGATACAACCTATTCCTCGTTGCGCTCGTAACTGCAAGCATTTCCAAATGATGGGGTCAGAACTCCCACTGATAGTAGCGAAATTTGGTGGAACCAGTATCGGTAAATATCCTGTTCAAATAGCAGAGATTGTTCGGTGAGACGAGGCTGTAGCTATGGGAATCTTTTTGTATCACTGACTCATCTCTTAGCGACAGCCTGATTAAAAACAGAGTAGCAGTTGTATGTTCAGCACGAAGCACTGGCAAGAAGGTTGAAGGTACAACGAGTCGGTGAGTTGTGTCGCAGAAGCTCAATGTCCTTGTTCTAATACATCCTAGCCTCCTAGAAGTGTTTGGCGTGCTCGAGTCTATTAAAACGGTGAAAGACACCGAGTCGGTCCATTATGAGAGCCTTGCCCGGGAATATGAGCGCCTTATCCAAGTCATATGCGAAGACCATCTCAGGGCAGCCCAATCGAATATCAAAAACCCCGCGCTATTGGAGAGCCTATGTGGGGAGATTCGAAGTGGGTGCAAGGAAATACTAGATTATCGGGTTGCAGCGGAACGATGGAACCTGGAGATTGATTGGCGGTCTAAGGACAGAATTGTTAGCATTGGAGAGAAGCTAAGTTGTCGATTCATGACAGCATTATTGAAGGACAAGGTATGATTGGTAATTTTGACATATAATAATGATGCTGAGTAATTACAGGGTGTTGATGCTGAATATGTGGATCTTGATGGGGTTATTCATAACAAAATTGTCAAAAGCCTTGATATTGAATTTTATCGACAGTTGACAGAGGCTTTGAAAGAGAAAGTTTTGGCATGTGGCGGTAAAGTCCCGGTTATTACTGGCTACTTTGGCACTGTTCCAGGTGGTCTTATCGATGGCGAGATAGGGAGAGGTTATACAGATCTCTGTGCGGCTCTGGTGGCTGTTGGACTAAAGGTCGCGGAGTTACAGGTATGGAAAGAGGTTGACGGTATATTTACGGCAGATCCTTCAATAGTGCCAACTGCAAGACTTCTAGCGGACATTACACCTGCGGAAGCTACTGAATTAACATTTTACGGGTCAGAGGTCATTCATCATTTGACCTTGGATCAGGTCATCTATGCAAAGCCACCAATTCAAATCCGGATAAAGAATGTTAAGAACCCACGTGGAAAGGGAACCATCGTTGTTCCTGACCCTGTGCTTGCTTCAGGTCGACCCCTGCTCAAGGAAAGGATATCGAGCGGACCATTAAGGAAGACACCCAAAAGGCCTACAGCAGTCACTATCAAGGATAAGATCTCTGTCATTAATGTCCATTCAAACAAACGGTCTATCTCGCATGGCTTCTTTGCGAAGGTCTTTTCGATCCTGGACAGGAGACAGATATCAGTTGACCTGATTTCAACCAGCGAGGTACATGTTTCCATGGCGATCCACGCGGCCAGTGTCTCCCAGGCAGATCTTAAACAAGCAGCGGACGAGCTCTCGGAATGCGGCGAAGTAAGCATACTGCATGAGATGGCTATCCTAAGTCTGGTCGGAGCAGACATGAAGAATATGATCGGCATTGCAGGGAAGATGTTCTCAACTTTAGGCGAGCATGATGTTAATATTGAAATGATATCTCAAGGTAGGTTATCATTTACAGCCCCAAGTTCATGCTAAGAATATTGCAGGTGCTAGCGAAATAAACATCTCTTGTGTCGTTGACGCATTTGAGGCCAAGAGGGCTATGAACGTATTACACACGAATCTCTTTACTTTCCTAGATTCCTAGAATAAACTCACCGCGGTCGGAAAAGCATCATCTAGGGTAGGAGTTCAGTTTAGATAGGTGTATGTGGTGGCAATTTGCATTCTATTTGGACATTTATTTTGGACAAAAGTGAATATACTACAACAAATATGTAACATTCTCTCATAGACATCACAGATGGGCGGCTTTGCTATAGGCAGAAAGAATGACAGTGTCAAGGCGTCTGTGATATCAATTTCCACGTATATGCCTTCAGTGGTATCAGCTAGTTCAATGAGCTTCCCATCTCCGCAGTATTGAGGCTTACCATATTATCCCGAAATGCATGTAATCAGTTGCACATAGCACAATGCGGGGAGGGATAGCAACCGTTATGTCCTTTCAAGTTAACGCAGCCATCGAGTAGTAAGCTATCAACAAGTAGCCTGCCGTAGATATACAAATATCTCGAGCGTTTAAAAAACACAGCGTGAGCGGGACTGGTTCGTTTAAGACCACAGCAATTACACAAAAGGGCGGGCCCGTCCGACGAGTCGGCATACGGCTGGTCTTGTTGAAGGCAGCCAATCAAACACCTCTCTACCCGAGCTTCCTTGTTTATCAAGGACGAACTAACAGAAAGTGAAGATGTGAGAGATGCCGCATGTGCGGACAAAAAGAAAAGAAAAGAAGAAAGATGGAGAATTGGGCGTGATTTGATAGTACATGCGCTCCGTGTGCCACTGTAGGCAAGCCCGAGACATAGGTCCGCAGCAAGTCAACAGAGAGGCAAAAAAACAAAGCTCGATACGCTTTGCCCTTTTTGTGCAACATCGGTCCGGGAGGCAGCTTAGATGTACCGCAATCCCATATTGTGCCGTTCCCCGAATGGGATACCAGTCGGGCGACGTTGGATCCATTGGCAGGAAATGTGTAGACGACATCAAAGCTGATGTATATGTGAAGGAATCTATCGATTTGTATACGTGCAACTATCGTCGACCTAGGCTTCTTGCAAGAATTCCATCAAAAAAATGGAAGGGTTTTAGAACAGCCGCATATGTCGCACTCGGATCCCTATGGCTCGGCTTGATTATTGATGCAGTGGCGGGGGCGCATGATGCCTAGTGCCGTGCCAGTTGCTATTCAACGTCGGGGCAAGATAGATTGTAGCTCGATCTACATATGACTTCTCACCTAGATTCTTAACACGAATGTGCCACGGCCCACCATTGCGGCGGGGCTCGCCAGGTACCCTACTAAGGGCAGGAAAGTATCTTATGTGCCGCATTTCATAATGTCCAAGCGCATCTGTCTCCGAGGTGGCACTGCTGGCTGACCAAGAGGATCAAGGCAAGTGAGACTAGGCTTGTGTTCAATATATGCTTGAAACTCGTGGCGCCCTACTAGTCACAGAGTCGAGCGGGTTTTCTTTCCTAAAGGAAGACCACCCCCATGCTCTTAGAACATATATACCTGAGTTCTGCTGCACGAATAGCGCCTTTATCTCCTATTCTCCCTCCTTAGACACTATGTCATCTGAGCAAAGTAAAGCTGCTTGAGCTATCTCTCTTACTCTTCTCCTTATTCGGCGTATCCCGAGCCACATCTCCTCTCTGCTGCCCCTCCGTCTGCCCGGGCATATCCCTACATATATAATAAGTCCCTCTATAGCTTGTTACTCTCTAATTAGGAACTTATTTCGAAACCTTGTTGGTCTCCCAAAGTGCATGGGTCTCCTCTTCTCAGAACCAGATACTTCATTGGCTTCCTTCTGCTGCTTTGGTACGATATACCTTATGATATTGGTGTATTTTAGCGGTTCATTATGGGCTGGGTAAGTGGACTCTGAATTTTTATTTTAGTTTTTGTGCTCTTAAACAGCGACTCGAAACATTGATAGCTTGCTATATATGTATACTGACATAACAATAGGTTGAGAAAACCAATCTCGCGGTCGCCAAGAGCGTGATTGGTAGGCGGTTTCGCTTGGAGTTCTCAGGTCATAAGTATGAGAGGAAAGGATCGAGGTTCTTGACGGAAGTCAGGGCAGGCCTGGCCACCTTCTTCGCCATGGCTTACATTGTTAGTGTCAATGCTGCCATTGTTTCTCAGTCGGGAGGAACTTGTGTATGCACATCGACGACCGATCTAACATGTGCAACAGACGCGGCATATGCTGAATGCCAACAAGAAGTCCAACAAGATCTAGTCACTGCTACAGCTGCAATTGCATCACTGACCAGCTTTGTCTTTGGGGCACTCGTCAATCTACCAATTTCGTTTGCCCCGGGCATGGGAGTCAATACGTTGTTTACCTTCCAAGTTGTTGGATTAAATGGTTCTGGTTCACTTTCTTATAGATTAGCTCTCACGGCTGTATTCGCCGAGGGGTTGATAATGGTTGCCATGACCGTGTTGGGCTTGCGCCAATGGCTTGCGAAGGTCATTCCGTCCAGTTTGAAGTCAGTCTCCTCTACTAATCATTACTATTTAACCGGGGCACTGTACTCTCATTTTACATTTTGCTATCACAATCACTGCAGTTTTGATAGCTAACATAGGTCATTCTGCAGAATCGCTTGCGGTGCTGGCATAGGACTTTATCTCACTCTTATAGGCTTATCCTATAATGCTGGTATAGGCGCTGTCACTGGAGGTGGTTCGGTCCCGCTTCAGCTTGCCGGTTGCGTACCAGAGCTCCTCGATCCAGTTACGAATATATGCACCGCAGGTGAGATGAGAAACCCAAAGATGTGGATAGGAATTGGTGGTGGACTTCTCACCGCGATGTTAATGATGTACCGTGTCCGCGGTGCTCTAATCTTTGGAATCTTAGTGGTTTCTATTATCTCCTGGCCCCGGGGTACTCCGGTTACCAACTTTCCTGATACTGCAACTGGGGATTCTGCTTTTGAATTCTTCAAACAGGTGGTTACATTCCATCCAATCAGGCACATTCTTGCAGCTCAGGACTGGAGAGTATCTCAAGCTGGTTCTTCGCAAGTTGCTCAATTTGTTCTGACCCTCTTCACGTTTCTGTATGTCGACATCCTTGACTTAACTGGCACTCTTTACAGTATGGCGCGCTTCTGCGGTGCCATTGACGAAGACACGCAAGATTTTGAAGGTTCCACTGTTGCGTATCTTGTAGACGCGCTGGGCATAACTTTAGGCTCACTTGTCGGCTCCCCGCCGGTGACTGCATTTGTCGAGTCCGGAGCTGGTATCTCGGAAGGTGGTATGACAGGGCTTACCGCCTGCGTCACAGGGATATGCTTCTCTGTCTCGATATTCTTTGCACCAATATTTGCGAGCATACCGTCTTGGGCTACCGGCTGCACCCTCATCCTTGTCGGAGCTATGATGGCGCGTGCTGTAACTGATATAAATTGGCGTTACATGGGTGACTCAGTTCCTGCGTTCCTTACCTTAGCCATCATGCCATTTACTTTCTCAATAGCCTATGGTCTTATAACGTATGTTTGTATCCATCGTTCTGATTCGCGTTTATCGACTGTCATTCTTCTATTGGCTGAAAATTACCGTACACTAACATAGAAATAGTGGTATAATTACATATGCTATTCTTAACAGCCTGGCCTGGATTCTTGCTCAAGTATCCAGTGGTCGAATCGTCCCCTACGACTACGAGCAGGCCGACTACTGGTCCCCTCGAATCCAAGATGGTGTCATCCCTGGTTGGATGAAGAGACTTTGGCAAGGCAAGCGGGATTTTTGGAACGAGTGGAATTTTGATGAGGTAGCGGAACAGGGTAGTCCCGAGTGTTTTGGACTACCAACATGGGGGGATGATAGATATAGTAGCACGAGCGTAGAAGCGGCGGGAACAGGGTCTACTATGGAGTTTGTAAGGAGTTGGGAAATGCCGAATCTATCGGCTTCTGGTAAGGAATGCGTCTCTGCGGGAATGACTGGGGATAATCTTCATCATTTACCAACCAGAGGAGGGCATTTGGAGTCAGTACAGGAAGTGGATTAAAGATACCCATTTGTTAACATATAGCCTTTTCAAGAGAGTTGAATTCTCAAAGGTTCAACTAGTGAACACTACTATCATTGATGCATGGCAATAGAATTACTTGAATCCCATCTTCAAAATGGCTCAAGTTCTTTCATGTGCTATCGTGTTACATATTGCCAAAAATGGTTAGACTCGCATTACTTCCGTATCTTGGGAAACCATCGATAACTCACGTTTGCAAGGACAACTTCTCACAACAAACACCATGCCGAAAGCTGAAGTAGGCTCCACGAAGTACCTGAATAATAAACTGAAGTCCAAAGGACTCCAGCGGCTAAGATGGTACTGTCAGGTGTGCGAGCGTCAGACCCGCGACGAGAATGGCTTCAAGCTTCACACCCAGTCAGAGTCGCATGTGCGACAGATGCTGCTGATCGGCGAAGATCCTAAAAAATACATCAACGACTATAGTAGTCAATTTCAGCGAGATTTCTTACAGCTCCTGCGGACCTCACATGGGACGAAACAAGTTTCTATGAATCACTATTATCAAGAATACATCAGCGACAAAATGCACATACACATGAACGCTACTAAATGGCCGTCGCTCACAGAATTCGCAAAGTTCTTGGGACGGGAAGGCATCTGCAGGGTTGAGGAAACGGATAAGGGTATTCAGATTGCGTGGATTGACAGCTCACCAGAAGCCTTACGGCGGCAAGACGCAATACGCAAGAAGGAGCGGCAGGATAAGGGAGATGAAGAGCGCGAGCAGATGCTAATTAAGGAGCAAATACAAAAGGCGAAACTTGATGCTGAAGCGCGAGCAAGAGGGGAAGATAGTGATGAGGAGAAGGAGTTGAAGCGTGCAGAAGGCGAGAAAATCAAACTCAGCTTTGGAAAGAAGCCGGCTGCTTCAATAGTGCATCGTCCTTCGACGAGTGGGAACGATACAGGGATGGATGTCACACCTCCCACGGATCCTGCTGAGGCAGCTGCAGCGAACCCTTCTCTCCTAATTATGGAGCCCGGAGTTTTGGAGGAGGCTGAAAAGTCTGAAAATAACTCTAAGGATACAGGACAACCCGTAGCGGAGGTAGCACCCCCCCCCGGCAAGGTTTCAGTTAAGATGGGCATTCAGAGCAAGCCTAAGAATGTATTCGCGGCGGCAAAGAAAAATGCTTTGGCCGGTAAGAAGGCAGCAGTCATAGAGCAGCCAAAGAAGATGAGTGAGGCGGAACGGATCATGAAAGAAGAGATTGAGCGGAAGAGAAGTCGCGAAACGTTCACCTCTGTTGGACCTTCGCAAAAGAAACAGAGATTCTAAGCAATCTCATGCAACTCATATAATTTCTAAGTGGAGTAGGAATTAGGCATGGGCGGGCGTTCATCCGGCGTTGGGAAATAGCATTTGATGAATCTCAATATTTTCTCTACCAACTCCTGTCTCCCTATGCTTAGCGAATCATAACTCCTTGATATCATCCCCCTAAACACCGTTTACAAATTCATATCCAGGTATTCCTTTTTCAATCCGCGTCCGTAGCACTACCGTCGCGACTGCAAAATATATTAGTAAAGATCTTCCTCTCCAGTGGCCCTTTCTTACGGTATGTATTTCACCCTTGCCTCACTCTCCATCGTATCTATCACCTCCTCCGGCAATATCCCTGAGACCTTTGTAGCATAAACCCCTCTCACATAACCATCCAAGCGCTGCCACTTCGCAACCCACGACTTGCTGGGTTCAGCGAGCGTGATGAGCCCTTCGAAGACTTGAGATGTGCAATCAGCGATGGCATCTATGGAGCCTTGGAGGCGCAGGAACTCTTCGCAATTTGGGCAGCCTTCTTTAAGGAATCGCTGGGGGTGGAGGATTAGCTCCTAGAACATTGGTTAGGAAGGGAAGGGGGAGGTTACAGCTTGTGTTTGCACTATCGAGCAGACCATACAGGCTCTGAGGTTTCTTTGCTGGTTTGGAGGCACGAAGTTTGTAGACATGGTGTTGGTAGTGTTTGTATTGAAGTTGTCAAACAAATGAAAAAGCTCTTTAGCGGATAAGGCTATCGTGAACAGCGATTATCGGTATGCACGTGACAACGCGTTGAATTTAAAGAAGTTCTAGAATAGACCGAGTCCTCCCACTACCATACTTGTTACGGCTCTCTCACATATCGGACAACTTTATTCTCACTACCAACTACACTCACTTGAATTTTACTTTTGTTCTGTCAGGATATATACGGGCCTATATGCAACAATTACTTCTGTAATCCAATTCGATATTCCACTTTCACGATGAGCTCTTCCAAAGAGGAGGCCGTCGCCTTCAAGAACCAGGGCAACGATGCGATCAAAGCTCACGATTGGCAAAAAGCTATAGAACTTTATACCAAGGCTATAGAACTGGATCCTACTCAGGCACTATTCTACTCGAATCGAGCACAGGTATGGGAGCTTTGGGGATTTTTAGACCTGGGGGAAGTGCTCGCGTGACTGACTCTCATATGCTAGGCAAATATCAAATCTGAAGCATATGGTTATGCAATCGCAGATGCAACCAAGGCGATAGAGCTAGACCCTAACTATGTCAAAGTAGACACATTAGATACCACATTCCCTCGAGTCTGGGCTGATATAATGTTTAAAAGGGCTACTACAGGAGAGCAGTGGCATATACTGCTATCTTAAAATCTCGAGAAGCTCTCAAAGACTTCAAGACTGTCGTAAGGAAGGAGCCAAATAATAGGGATGCGCAGTTAAAGCTTGCAGAATGCGAGAAGATAGTGCGGAGTGCAGAGTTCTTCCGCGCCATAGAGCTTCGAGATGAACCGTCGGCAGCTGAGGGGTTGGACCTTGACTCAATGGTCATTGAGCCAGACTACGATGGAGTGAAGTTGGGCGACGAGATGACTCCTGAGTTCATTACCGACATGCTTGAGCGTTTCAAGAACGGCAAGAAAATACACAAGAAATATGTTTATCAAATCGTGATAGCAGTGAAGAAGATTGTTTATGATGAACCTACTATGGTGGAGATGGAGATAGCCGATGATGCCACATTAACCGTCTGCGGAGACACTCATGGTAAGATGCACTGGACGCCCCTCGCTTTCATTGCTATTTGCAGTCCTCATGAGAGCATGAATATCTGACACTAACTAGGCCAATTCTTCGACCTTATGGAGCTTTTCAGGCTCAATGGACTTCCTACCGAAAAACACTATTATTTATTCAACGGCGACTTTGTCGATAGAGGCTCTTGGTCTACAGAGATTGCCTTGACACTTTATGCTTATAAATGGTTATACCCGAAGGCCTTCTTTATAAATAGAGGTAATCATGAGACCGATGACATGAATCGAGCATACGGTTTTGAGGGTGAATGCAAAGCAAAGTACAACGAGCGGACTTTCAAGCTATTCTCGGAATCTTTTTCAGCGTTACCGTTGGCTACACTTATCGGCTCCAAATATCTGGTCCTACACGGCGGGTTGTTCTCAGACGACAAGGTAACTCTAGACGACATTCGTGCTCTCAATAGACACAATCAACGGCAACCTGGCCAATCAGGACTAATGATGGAGATGCTGTGGACAGATCCGCAAACTGCTCCAGGTCGTGGACCAAGCAAACGAGGTGTTGGCATGCAATTCGGGCCTGATGTAACGAAAAGGTTCTGCACAAACAACGGTTTAGACGCTATCATCCGAAGCCATGAAGTACGCATGGAGGGATACGAGGAAGAACATGATGGGAAATGCATTACCGGCAAGTCGGGAGATACCAGATTGTTGAAAAAATTCCTAACTGGCTCTTCTAGTCTTCTCTGCGCCAAAATACTGCGACAGCACTGAAAATAAAGGGGCGTATATCAACATCGGTCCTGACTATAAACTCAAGTTCCACAAGTTTGATGCGGTACCCCATCCAAATATTAGACCTATGGTAAGCATTTCAGGACAAATTTATATGCCATCTACTGAACATCCGCAGGCATATGCCCACAGCTCTCTGATGTCCATGACATAAAAGCGGCGTTGAATTAAAAGAATTTCACATAAGTTGACTATAACTTCGGATTCATACTTGGGGTCATAAATTTGCAGATGTAACGGCCGCAGGCGTTCGGAAGGCACTTGGAAAAGTAACATTGCATTAAACATTTGTATATTACGCATCACGTAATGAGATGATATAATTTTTGCACTCTCGCATGGTGTCCCTAGAGTAGGCCTGTATTCCAAGACTGGTCTCCATAATCAGCCGGTCCAGACTTTTTCAGCACTTCTTTCTCCCAACAGACTGCCCAACCAGTTCCCACTCGATCTAACTCTCCAGCCCACCTCCCCTCCATTCTCA
>Ga0335072_10005101_pt1 | contig 19373 bp, 19 predicted proteins | sample Lox_Sample_21_FD_206725 | JGI IMG/M metagenome (GOLD analysis project Ga0335072, IMG submission 206725) | Soil microbial communities from Loxahatchee National Wildlife Refuge, Florida, United States - Lox_Sample_2.1 | ecosystem: Environmental > Terrestrial > Soil > Wetlands | place: USA...
CGGTGACGGTCGCGGTCGACGTGATGTTTTGGCTGGCGGCGCGGGTCTGCAGGATCGAGTTCGGGTTGTCGAGCATGGGCTGGGTGATGGTGCCGGCCGAGAGATCCTGTGGTAGCCGGAATGTCGCGTTGTTGTTGGCCTGCTGGCTCGGGAAGACGCCTACTTGCCTGGTGAAGGGGGGGTTGATCGTAAACGGTGTGATGTCTACCGAGTGGAACTGGGGACCACCGGCAACCGGTTGCGTCACGGTGCCCTGGGCGTCGATGGTCGTGCCGTGCGGGATGGAGGCCATCCGGACAACTGTCGCCTTTTCGGCCGGGTCGGTGGTGGCCGGAACGGCCAGCCAGACGCCCGGCTCGAAGTGGATCCCGACTGGAGCGGCGGGATTGGTGACGTCGTTGATCTTTTGCACGTAGGGGATCCCGTTCAGGCCGATGTCGCCTTGACCTTGCGCGAAACCGCGGTTGGGGATCGCACCGAGCGGCGCCGAGAAGTCCAGCGTCTCCTCGGTCAGGTTCAACTCGAGGATGTTGTCGTTCGGGCCCTGCGGCGGGTTGGCCAACGGCGTCGGTGAGACAGCAAAGTTCTGCGGCCGAAAGATGGTGTTGAAGCCGGCGCCTCTGAACTTTCCGGAAAAGCTCGCGAGCGCGCCCAAGTCGGCCGGCACGATGTCCGGCGTTGTCGGCACATGAGGCTCCAGCCGGGTGCCGCCCGATGGCACGTGACCCCATCGGAATCCCTGCGTCATGTCGATGGCTGGTTCGGTGTCCAGGGCTTTGGTCATGATTCCAGTCGCCTCGCCTTCATTTCGAAGCTCAAATTATGTGCTGAGTAGGCACGATCTCCCCGCCACTGCACTACAGGGCAGCGTGGCCTTCAAGTCCGCGGTCCACTCAGCGGACCCGTTCGTGTTGATGGCGCCGTAGTGCCGACGCTTTCGATTCAGACTTCGCTTAGTAGGGTCGTACCCGTGGAAGGTTCCGGGAGCCTCTACAGGCTCGGTGGCTGGCTGGGCGTCGCCGCCGCGCTAGCCCTCGCCCCGTCTGCCGCCGCCGATCCGACGCCGTATGTGAGGCTGCCGTCGACAATCTGCCAGGCCGACGTGGACAGCGTCGCCTGCCAGGGTGTTTTCCCGGATGCACCCGTCGATCCGTGCATCAGCCCGAAGTGCCCCGAGGTCATGCACATGGATCAGGCCGTGGTCGACCCATCGGGGCTGTTCCAGTGGAGAGACGCGAACATCGGCCTGCCCGGGGCAGCCGGCCGGGGCTGGTTCGTTCTCGATGCGTCGCAGACCTACCGTGTCAACGGCTGGACGGTACAGCGCAATGACGACGACAACACCACCTTCACCAACGACGCGACCGGACACGGCATGACCCTGGAAGTGCTCGGCGACAGGGGTCCGGCGGGTGAAATCCAAACGGCGGTAAGACCTTTCTGACGTCAGGAGAAGACGATGAAGCCATGGAAGACCACGCTTGCCGGAGTAGCCGGCGCCGCAATGGTTTTCGCGCCGTCGGCGAGCGCTGACTTTCCCGGCCTGGCCCCTTTTATCGGGACCTGGCAAAAACACGCGGAGAGGCTCGTGATCGACAACAATGGCATAGGCGTCGACACCTACCCGGACCTGACGGAGTGCACAAGTTGCACGGACGCCGATGCGCCGACCGGCACCATCACCTTCGCGTTGACGTCCGCCGTGGACGGCATCGCCAGCGGAAGTGTCACTGCCAGTTCCGATCCGGCCAAGCATGCGGTCGGGGAGCCGGTCAACGCCGTGCTCGAAGACGGCTCGCCGGGTCATCTCCTGCAGCTCACCTTCAGCGGCACACCGTACCTGCCGTTCTGCGATGCCGCCGCGGAAGCGACCGGCCAGTGCGGCGCCTGAAGTCAGGAGACAAGCATGTCTTATCGGGACCGGGTGAGCTCGCCGGGACCGAAGAAGCTCTTGGCCCTCGACGGGGGTGGGATTCGGGGCGTGATCACCCTGGAGGTGCTGCGGCGGCTTGAGTCGATGCTGGCCGAGCAGCTCGGCGCGGGAGACGATTTCGTGCTGGGCGATTATTTCGACTACATCGGCGGCACCAGCACGGGGGCCGTGATCGCGGCCGGGCTTGCGGTGGGACTTCCGGTGGCGCAGCTTCTGGACCTCTATGTGCACAGGGGCGAGGAGATGTTCGATCACGCGTCGCTTCGGCGCCGCTACCACTACCGGTACGGCAGCGAGCGGCTTCGCCACCAGTTGCAGGGCCTGCTCGGGCGCGACACCACCTTGGGCAGCGACGACTTGCGGACGCTGCTGCTGATCATCGTCCGCAATGCGACGACGGATTCGCCTTGGCCGCTGAGCAATAACCCGAATGCGTTGTTCAACGACCCGAATCGCGCGGACAACAATCTGGCCATCCCGCTCTGGCAACTGGTGCGGGCAAGCACCGCCGCACCGACCTATTTCCCTCCGGAGGTTTTCCAAGTCGACGGGCACGATTTCGTGTTTGTCGACGGCGCCTTAACGACGTACAACAATCCCGCTTTTCAGCTCTTCCTGATGGCGACCCATGAGGCCTACCGGTTGCGCTGGACGGCAACGGAATCCGATCTACTGCTGGTTTCGGTTGGGACGGGCAACTGTCCCAGGCCTCATGCTGAATTGCGGCCGGACGCGATGAACCTGTTGTTCAACGCAGCCTCTGTTCCTGCCGCGTTGATGCATGCCGCTCTCAACGAGCAGGACTTGTTGTGTCGTGTGTTCGGCCGTTGCCGGCACGGTGCGTCGATCGACCTGGAGGTGGGGGACTTGATGCATGGGGAGGGGCTGCTGGACGAGCGCCTGTTCAGCTATATCCGCTACAACCCGGAGATCTCGCGTCGGGGGCTCGATGCGTTAGGCCTTTACGACGTGGTGCCGGAGCGGGTGCAGAGATTGGACTCGATTGAGCACGTTGGCGAGCTACGGCGGGTGGGTCAGGCTGCGGCACACGATGTTGCACCGGAACACTTCGCCGGGTTCCTGTAGCCGCGTCGCGCTAGATGCCCGCGCCGGGGTTCAGGATCCCCAGCGGGTCCAGCGCGTCCTTGATGCGGCGGTTCAACGCCATGGCGTCGGGCCCGAGGTAGCCGGCCAGCCACGGGCGCTTCAACCGCCCAACGCCGTGTTCGCCGGTGATCGTGCCGCCCAGTCGCATCGCAAGATCCATGATCTCCCCGTACGCCAACTCGGCCTGCTCGCTCATCGCGGCGTCGGCGGGGTCGTAGACAACCAGCGGATGGGTGTTGCCGTCGCCGGCGTGCGCGATCACCGAGATCATCAGGTTGCGCTGCTCGGCGATCCGGGCGATCCCACCGACCAGGTCGGCGAGCGCGGGCAGCGGCACTCCGACGTCTTCGAGTAGCAGCGTCCCCTTCTCCTCCACGGCCGGAATCGCGAACCGCCGGGCGGCGACGAACGCCTCGCCCTCGTCGGGATCATCGGTCGAAAACACCTCGGTCGCACCGTATTCGGAGAACGTCGCGGCCATGAATTCGGCGTCTTCGGTCCCGCCGTTACCGCGTTCGTCGGAGGCGCCCAGCAGCAGCGCGGCCGCGCCGCGGTCCAGGCCCATCCGCAGCTTGTCCTCCACGGCGTTGATCGCCGCGGAATCCATGAACTCCAGCATCGCCGGACGCAGTCGTGCGGTGACCGCGAGGACGGCTTCGGCGGCGGCCTCCACCGACGCGAAGTTGGCGACCACCGTGCTCAATGGCTGCTGGCGCGGCACCAGTCGCAGCGTCACCTCGGTGATCACGCCCAGCACGCCTTCGCTGCCGACGAACAACTTGGTCAGGCTCAGTCCGGCGACGTCCTTCAAACGGGGCCCGCCCAGCCGGACCGCGGTGCCGTCGGCCAGCACCACCTGCACGCCGAGGACGTAGTCGGTGGTAACGCCGTACTTGACGCAGCACAGACCGCCCGCGTTGGTGGCGATGTTGCCGCCGATGCTGCAAATCTCGTACGACGACGGGTCGGGCGGGTACCACAGGCCGTACTCGGCGACGGTCTTCTTCACCTCGGCGTTGAGCAGCCCCGGCTGGCACACCGCGATGCGGGTGACCGGGTCGACGACGATGTCGCGCATCTTCTCGGTCGACAGCACGATCCCGCCGTCCACGGCGGTGGCGCCGCCGGACAGGCCGGTGCCCATGCCGCGCGTTACCACCGGAACCTGGTTGGCGCTGGCCCACCGCAGGATGGTCTGCACTTCTGAGGTGCGCTGAGGACGGACCACCGCCGTCGGCTTTCCCGCCGACGGATCGAACGCGCGGTCCTGCCGATAGCCCTCGGTGATCGCGGGGTCGGTAACGACCATCCCCTCGGGTAGCTCGGCGATCAGGCCGGCCAGCACATCCGCGCCCATGACAGCGATCCTACGGAGGCCGCCTGGCGCCGCTGGTACACAGTGGAGTTGTGAACCTCGCCCACCCTCGGACCGGCGTGCTTTTCGACTCCCCGGTGCCGCCCGGTAGCGGGTGGCCCGGTGATCCCGCCACCGCCCGCACCGCGGTCGCATCCGATCCGGCGCAGGTCGACGCGATGGCCGGGGCTGCCACGACGCTGACGCAGCTCGACGCCGAGATATCGATGTGCCGCGCCTGCCCGCGGCTGGTCCAGTGGCGCGAAGAATCCGCACTCACCAAACGGCGGTCGTTCGCCGACCAGCCGTATTGGGGACGGCCGGTTCCGGGCTGGGGTGATGCGCGCCCGCGGATCGTCATCGTCGGTCTGGCCCCGGCAGCCAACGGCGCGAACCGGACAGGGAGGGTGTTCACCGGCGACCGGTCTGGCGACTTCCTGTATGCGGCCCTGCACCGGGCCGGTTTGGCCAACTCGCCGATCGCCGTCGACGCCGCCGACGGCCTGCTGCTCAACGACACCCGGGTGGTGGCCGCAGTGAGATGCGCGCCGCCGGCCAATGCGCCGACACCGGCCGAACGCGCGACCTGCGCGCCCTGGTTGACCGCGGAATGGCGGCTGGTTGGTGCCGACACCCGGGTGATCGTGGCGCTGGGTGCATTCGGCTGGCGCGCCGCGCTCGACATGATCCGCGCCGCGGGCGGCGAGATACCCCGACCGCAGCCGAAGTTCGGCCACGCCGTCACCGCGACGATGCGCGCCGGCCAGGGCGAGGTGACGTTGCTGGGTTGCTACCACCCCAGCCAGCAGAACACGTTCACCGGGAAGCTGACGCCTGCGATGCTCGACGACATCTTCGCCGCGGCGAAAAAGATAGGAGATGTTCGATGACGACGGCTCTGGTTTCCGGAGCAAGCGTCGCCGGCCTGGCGAACGCGTATTGGCTTGCCCAGCATGGCTATTCGGTCACCGTGGTGGAGCGATGCGACGGGCTTCGGCCGGGCGGACAGGCGATCGACGTCCGAGGGCCCGCGCTGAGCATCCTGGACCGGATGGGCCTCCTACCAGCCGTCGCGGGCAAGAAGACCGCCATTCGCGGCGCGTCGTTCGTCGACAAGGACGGCAACGAGCTGTCCCGCGACACCGAAGCGACGCCGACCGGCGGCGTCATCGACAACCCCGACATCGAAATCCTGCGCGACGACCTGGTCGAACTGCTACACGACGCCGTGCACGACGACGTCGAGTTCATCTACGACGACACCATCACCGGGCTGGACGATCATGGCGACGCCGTCGCGGTGACCTTCGAAAAGGCCGATGCACGTGACTTCGATCTGGTGGTCGGCGCCGACGGGCTGCATTCCAACGTCCGCAAGCTCGCCTTCGGCCCCGAAGCCCAATACATCAGGCCGATCGCGACGTTCATGGCGATCTTCACCGTGCCCAATTTCCTTGACCTCGACTACTGGCAGATGTACCACCAGAGCGACTCCACGATGGCCGGTGTCTACAGTGCCCGGAACAACACCGAGGCCCGGGCGATGTTCGCGTTCATGGACCCCGACCTTCGGCTCGACTATCGCGACACCGCAGCACAATTCGCCGAACTCGACCACCGGATGGCCCACGACGGCTGGGTCCGTCCGCAGCTGCTGGAGTACATGCGGACCGCACCCGACTTCTACTTCGACGGGCTGGCGCAGATCATCATGGACAACTGGGCAACCGGTCGAGTCGTGCTGGCCGGTGACGCCGCGCACTGCAGCTCACCGATGTCGGGGCAGGGCACCAGCCTCGCCCTGCTCGGTGCCTACATCTTGGCCGGCGAACTCGCCGAAGCCGGTCACGACCATGAACGCGGATTCGCCAACTACGACGCCACCTTCCGCGGTTACGTCGAACGCACCCAACAACTGGTCGATCTCGATGAGGGCATGAACGGCGGCCCGATCGCGCCCGACGACTTCCATGAAGTGGTGCACTCGATCACGCTCAAGGAGTATGCCTAGGGAACGTTCGGCAGACGGGAGGCGTTGACCACCTCATGCGGCTTTCCGTCCTCGATCTCGTCCCCGTCCGGATCGACCAGAGCACCGCGGATGCGCTGGCGGCCACCGTGCGCCTGGCGCAGACCGCCGACCGGCTCGGGTTCACCCGCTACTGGGTCGCCGAACACCACAACATGCCCTCGGTCGGCGCGACCAGCCCGCCGGTGCTGATCGCCTACCTCGCGGCGCAGACCACCCAGCTACGGCTGGGCTCCGGCGGCGTGATGCTGCCCAACCACGCGCCGCTGGCGGTCGCCGAGCAGTTCGCGCTGTTGGAAGCGGCCGCTCCGGGGCGTATCGACCTGGGCATCGGCCGGGCGCCCGGCTCGGACCCGGTGACGTCGATCTTGTTGCGTGGACCGGCCGGACGCGACGACCGTGACATCGACCAGTTTCCGGAATACCTCGATCACGTCCGCGCGATGATGAGCGCCCGCGGGGTGTCCGTGCAGTTGCGCGATGGGGACTACATCCTCAAGGCCACTCCAGCCGCGGCCAGCGAGCCGCGGCTGTGGCTGCTCGGGTCGTCGATGTATTCGGCGCGGCTGGCCGCGGCCAAGGGGCTGCCCTACGTGTTCGCACATCACTTCTCCGGCAAGGGAACCGAGGAGGCGCTCGCGCTCTACCGGTCGCAGTTCGTGCCCAGCGAGCTGGCCGCCGAACCGGTGACCTTCCTGACCGTCAATGCCGCCGTCGCCGAAACCTACGACGAGGCAAAGGCATTGATACTGCCGAACCTGCACATGATGGCGCGCCTGCGAACCGGACAACCGTTGGGGCCGCTGCCGTTCGTCGAAGACATCGACGGCGCCGAGCTGACCCCGCAGCAGCAGGACATCGTCGAAAGTGGGCTCAGCCGGGCCGTTCTCGGCGCACCGGCAGAGGCCGCCGAGCAGCTGAGGGCGCTGGCGCAGCGGTTCGGTGTCGACGAGGTGATGGTGCATCCGGTCGCCTCGGCGCACCGCGGCACCGACCCCGCGACGGCTCCCGCCCGCGAGAAGACGCTGGAGCTGCTCGCCAAAGAGCTGTTCTAAGCCGGCTTGAGGACGACCACGGGGATGGGACGTGACGTCTTAGTCTGGTAGGCCTCGTACCGGCCGCCGTTGACCTGGTTGACGATCTGCCACAGCCGCGGGTAGTCGGGGTCATCGGGCAGCACGGGCTTGGCTGTGACACCGAAACGCTTTGGCCCGACGTTGATTTCGACGCTCGGGTTGGCCTTTAAATTGTGATACCACCCCGGTGCCGTCGGGGCGCCGGCCTTCGAGGCGACGATCAGATAGTTCCCGCCGTCGCGGCCATAGGTCAGCGAGGCCGTTCGTTGTTTGCCGGTCTTGGCGCCGACGGTGTGCAGCAGCAGGGTCGGCATCCCAATCATGTGATGCCCGATCCAGCCGTTCGTCTTCTGGTAAATGGTGTCGTGCGCACGAAGCACATACGGCAGCAACGTCTTCTCAAAGGGGAGTGCCATGGCTCCAGTATTAGCCGCCGGCGTCGATCTCCGCCAGAGCGTCCCGCAGGATCTGACCGGTCGCTTCCCGGTCGGGATCGCGGCGCAGCAGCATCCCTTTCGCGACCGACAATTTGTCGCCGTTGTGCCGTGGCAGCACGTGCAGGTGAATGTGGAACACCGTCTGGAAAGCTGCGCGGCCGTCGTTGATCCCGATGTTGGTGGCGTCGGCCAACTCCGTCGCACGCGCCGCCTTGGCGATCCGCTGGCCGATCGCGACCATGTCAGCCAGCGTTTCCGGCGAGGTGTCGGTGAGATCGACCGTGTGCCGTTTGGGAATCACCAGGGTGTGGCCGCGGGTGAACGGGCGGATGTCGAGGATGGCCAGATAGCCGTCGTCTTCGTAGATGCGGATGGCGGGGGCATCGCCGGCGACGATGGCGCAGAACACACACGACACTGAGTCACGGTAGCGCGGCTGCGATCGCGCTGATCGCCTTGTCGAGGATTGTCCGCGACGTAGCGAAGTTGAGCCGGGCGAAGCCCGAGCCCACGCTGGCGCCGAACGGGATGCCCGGGCTGAGCGCGACCTTGGCGTTCACCAGCAGATGTTCCGCGGGTTCGGACGGCAACCCCAGGCCGCGGAAGTCGACCCACGACATGTAGGTGGCCTCCGGGGTATTGACCCGCACTCCCGGGCTCAACGTAGGCAGGGCGGTGGCAAGGTGATCCCGGTTGGCCCGTAGGTAGCCGAGCAGCTCGTCGACCCAGTCGGCGCCGTGGTCGTACGCGGCGATGTTCGCGCGAATGCCGACGGTGGAAACGCCCATCTTGTGCAGCTTGTTGATTCGCTCCCACTCGCGGACGTCGTGCTCGTTGGACAAGATCACCTGCGCGCAGATCAGGCCGGGCAGGTTCCAGCCCTTCGACGCCGACATCAGCGTGATGACCGTGTGCGCGGCCGTGTCCGACACCGAGGCCGCGGCGACGTGCGGGCGTTCGTAGACCAGCGGCGCGTGGATCTCGTCAGCTATGATCCGGGCGTCGTGGGCCGCCGCGATGTCGACGATCGCGCGCAGCTCGTCGGCCCGGAACGCGGTGCCCAGCGGGTTGTTCGGATTGCACAGGATCAGCGATCCGGCGCCACCGGCGAAGGCCGCGTCGAGGGCATCCAGATCCAGCACGTAGCGGCCCGAATCCTCCTGCAGCATAGGGATTTCCACGCGCTGGCGACCGGTGATCTGCAGGACGTCGAAGAACGGCATATACGCGGGAACGGGCAGCACGACCGGGCTTTCGGGCCGGGTGAGGAAGTTGATGACGACTTCGATGCCCTTGAGGACATCGGGAACCACGCGAACCCACTCCGGTGCGACCCGCCAGCCGTACCGGCGTCGGCACCAGTCGGCGGTTGCGACCGCGAGGGTGTCCTCGCGAAACGCCGGATAGCCGAACTCCTCGTCGGCGACACAGGCGCGGATGCCATCCATCACCGCCGGTGCGGTGGGGAAATCCATCTCGGCGATCCACAGCGGCAACACGTCAGGCCCGAAGTGATTCCATTTGATGGTCTTGCGGCCGCGCAGTTGTTGCTCGGTCAATTGATCGAACGCCGTGTCGGTCATGTGAGTAGTCTGCCTCGACGTGGACCCAGCTGATTTGGCCTTCGCGGGAGCGGCCGAGCAGGCGCGGATGCTGGCCGCGGCCACCATCACCGCGCCGATGCTGCTCGAGATTTACCTGGAGCGCATCGCGCGGTTGGATCCGCAGTTGCGTAGCTTTCGCGTGGTGCTGGCCGAGACCGCACGGCGGGAAGCGTTGGCGGCACAGAAGCGCCTCGACGCCGGTGAGCGATTGCCGCTGCTCGGGGTTCCCGTCGCGATCAAGGACGACGTCGACGTGGCCGGCGAACTGACGACGTGCGGCAGCAGCGCGACCTCGACGCCGGCGGCCCGCGACTCGGAAGTGGTCAGCCGGCTGCGTGCCGCGGGCGCGGTGATCATCGGGAAAACCTCTGTGCCCGAACTGATGATCTTCCCGTTCACCGAATCACTGACCTACGGCGCGACCCGCAACCCGTGGGACACGTCGCTGACCCCGGGCGGCAGCAGCGGCGGCAGCGGCGCGGCGGTGGCTGCCGGGCTGGCGCCGCTGGCGCTGGGCTCCGACGGTGGCGGCTCGATCCGCATCCCGTCGGGCTGGTGCGGTCTGTTCGGGATCAAGCCGCAGCGTGATCGGGTCCCGCTGGCGCCGCACGACGACGCGTGGTGCGGGCTGAGCGTCAACGGTCCGATGGCACGGTCGGTGACAGACGCGGCGCTGTTTCTCGACGCGACGACGACACTGCCCGCGCCCGAAGGCGGATTCGTCGCCGCGGCCGCTCGCGAGCCGGGTCGGTTGCGAATCGCGTTGAGCACCAAGGTTCCACCGCCGTTGCTCGCCAAAGTCGGCAAGGAGCAGCGGGCCGCGGTCGACGAGGCGGGCGCATTGTTGCGCGAGCTCGGTCACGATGTCGTCGTTCGCGACCCGGACTATCCACCGTCGGCGGTGTACGCCAACTTCCTGCCGCGCTATTTCCGCGGCATCTACGACGACGTGCGCGCGCTGCCGCACCAGGACCGGCTGGAGAAGCGGACCCGCAACATGGCGCGCATCGGTTCGCTGCTGTCCGACCAGCGAATGGCGGCCGTGCGGGCGGGGGAGTCGGCGGTGGCCGCCCGCATCCAGTCGATCTTCGACGACGTCGACGTCGTCATCACCCCCGGCAACGCCACCGGACCGTCGCGGGTCGGCGCCTACCAGCGCCGCGGCGGCGTCGCGACCCTGATGTTCGTGTCGCAGCGGGTGCCCTTCTTCGAGATCTGGAATCTCACCGGCCAGCCCGCCGCTGCCGTGCCGTGGGGGCTGGACCGCGGCGGCGTCCCGCTGTCGATTCAGCTGGTCGGCCGCCCGAGCGACGAGGCCACGCTGGTGACCCTGAGCGCGCAAATCGAGGCGGCCCGGCCGTGGGCCCACCGGCGACCGCCGGTGTCATGACGTCGCGATCACCCGCCAGGCGTCCAGCTTCTGACCCGCCGGCATCGCACGCGCCGGGCTGCTCGACGGCAACAACTGGTAGTTGACCGGCACGTCGACGTTGACTAGCCGCTGGAAAAGCTTGGCTGCGGTGGCCCCGTTGAAATACACCCGTTCGATCCCGCGGTACGTGCCGAAGAGTTGACTAAAGTTGTTGGCTACCATGGCCTTCAGGTCGATCTTGGCGTCGGAGCTGCCGATGCGTCGACACTGGTGCAGCACATCCCATAACGCCACGCCGTGGGATTGCAGTGCGGCAAGCCGGTTTTCGTACCGGTCGCCCGCGTCGAAGCCGTAGAGCGCACTGGTGATCGGCCAGAACGCATTTCGCGGGTTGCCGTAATACTGGCCGGCCGCCAACGACTGCACGCTCGGGAACGAGCCCAGGATCAATAGCCGGGCGCGAGCGTCGACGACCGGCGGGAAGCCCTGGAGCAGTGGCGTGGCCATCGGATAACTTGACCACGTGGAGGATGCAGAGGTCGAGAAGCTGCTCGAGGGCCTGGAAGGTGACGCGCGCGCCGAGCGCGCCGAGCTGATCCGGTGGCTGTTCGAGCAGGGCATCACCCTCGAGGAGATCCAAAGCTCGCCGGTTCCCATGCTGGCGGCGTCGCGCCGCCTGATGGGTGACGACGGCGAGTATGTCTCGGCGCGGGAGATCGCTGAGGCGGCCGGCATCGAGTTGGAGCTGCTGCAACGCGTGCAACGTGCGATCGGGTTGGTGCGGGTGGACGACCCCGACGCGGCCGTGCATCTGCGGGCCGACGGCGCGGCCGCCTCACATGCCAAGGAGTTCCTGGAGCTGGGCATCCACCCCGACCAGGTGGTGCAGGTCGTTCGCATTCTCGCCGAAGGGCTTTCGCACGCCGCGGAGGTGATGCGGTACACCGCGCTGTCCACCATCCTGCAGCCCAGTGCCCGTGAAATAGAGATCGCTCAGGCCTCGCACGCCTTGGTAGCCCGCATCACGCCGTTGCTCGGGCCGATGATCGAGGACATGTTGTTCATGCAGCTCCGGCACATGATGGAGACCGAGGCCATCAATGCCGGAGAGCGGGCTGCGGGTGCTCCGCTGCCCGGAGCGCGGCACATTACCGTCGCGTTCGCCGATCTGGTCGGTTTCACCCGGCTGGGCGAAGAGGTGCCGCCCGAGGAGCTCGGCCAGTTGGCCAACCGACTGGCCGACCTCGCCCGCGACGTGGCGGTGCCACCGGTGCGGTTCATCAAGACGATCGGCGACGCGGTGATGTTCGTCTGCACGGAACCGGCGCCGCTGCTGGACGCCGTGCTCAAGCTCGTCGAGATCACCGACGGCGACAACGCCTTCCCCCGGTTGCGGGCGGGCATCGCATCCGGGTCCGCGGTGAGCCGGGTCGGCGACTGGTTCGGCAGCCCGGTGAACACGGCGAGCCGGGTGACGGCGGCGGCCCGCCCAGGGACAGTGCTGGCCGCCGAGTCGGTGCAGCAGGAACTCGGCGACGGCGCGGGCTTCAGCTGGTCGTTCGCCGGGGCGCGTCGACTCAAGGGCATCAAGGGGGAGGTGAAGCTGTTCCGCGCCCGGCGCGGCGACGGAGCATACGACTGACCTCATAGGGCAGGCCCGGAGGGCAATGGGAGGCGTCGCGTTTATCCTGCGCGGCCGGCTTTCACTCCGTCATCCGGCTCTTTGGAATCTGCCACTTTCCGGGCCTGCTTCGCTCTTCAAGCTACAACTCTGAGCACTCCATATCAATGTTTTTCGGCAGGTCAACCCGCGAACTTGGGGCCGCTTCGGCCACCGGCGTTCGCTGGCAGTGAAAGCTATTTTCCGCAGTATTGTAATGCTGTAATCATGTAACTATGAAACACCAACATGGACATGGGCGGCGCTACGGCCGTCCCGGCGGCTGGCAGCAAGCCGGCCAACCCGACGCCAGCGCCGCCGCGGACTGGTTCGCCGGTCGCCTACCCGAAGCCTGGTTCGACGGCGACCCGACGGTCGTCGTGGACCGCGAGGAAATCACCGTCATCGGCAAGCTGCCCGCGAGCTCCGAGAAGGACGAAAGCGAAGCTCGTGCGTCGGGCCGTGTCTCGCGTTTCCGCGAGGAGACCCGACAGGAGCGGATGAACATCGCCGACGAGGCGCAGGAACGCTACGGCCGCAAGGTGTCCTGGGGCGTCGAGGTCGGCGACGAGCGAATCTTGTTCACCCACATCGCAGTTCCGGTCATGACACGGCTGAAGCAGCCGGAGCGTCAGGTGCTCGACACCTTGGTCGACGCTGGGGTGGCGCGGTCCCGCTCCGACGCGCTGGCCTGGGCGGTCAAACTGGTCGGCGAGCACACCGAAGAGTGGCTGGCCAAGCTGCGCGACGCCATGTCGGCGGTTGACGACCTGCGCTCCGAAGGGCCTGAGCTCTAGAGCTTTCCGATATCACGCCCGATGGTGATATCGCATACGCATCGTTTTCGAGAACCGGGTCACGGGCTGGCTAGGCCCGCGTCATCTGGTAGAAGGCACCCCGGCGGGCCAGCAGCTCGGCGTGGGTGCCCTGCTCGACGATCTTGCCCGACTCCATCACCAGGATCAGGTCAGCGTCGCGGATTGTCGAAAGACGATGGGCGATAAGGAAGCTCGTACGATCGCGGCGCAGCTCATGGGTGGCTTGCGCGATCAACAGCTCGGTCCGGGTGTCCACCGAGCTGGTCGCCTCGTCGAGGATCAACAGCTGCGGCTTGGCCAGAAATGCCCGCGCGATGGTGATCAACTGCTTCTCGCCGGCGCTGATGTTGCCGCCGCCGTCGCTCACCCAGGTCTGATAGCCGTTGGGCAGTGTGTGCACAAAACGGTCCACGTACGCCGCTTTCGCCGCCTCGATCACCTCGCCCTCGCCCGCGTCGGGCCGTCCGTACGCGATGTTCTGCGCGATCGTCCCGCTGAAGAGCCAGGTGTCTTGTAGCACCATCCCGATCCGGGATCGCAGCGACTGCCGGCTGACCGTCGAGATATCGACGTCGTCCAGAAGGATGCGGCCGGAGTCGACCTCGTAGAACCGCATCAGCAGGTTCACCAGCGTCGTCTTGCCTACCCCGGTCGGTCCGACGATCGCGACCGTGCTGCCCGGTTCGGCGGTGAAGGACAGGTCGTCGATCACCGGAACGCCCGGCCGATAGCCGAACCGCACACGGTCGAATTCCACACGGCCGGTTGGTCCTTCGCCATTAGCCAAGGGCAGCGGTGATTCGCGGTCCGGTGATTCTTCCGGCTCGTCGAGCAGGTCGAAAACCCGCTCCGCGCTGGCCACCCCGGACTGCAGCGTGTTGTACATCGACGCCACCTGATTCAGCGGCGCGTTGAACTGCCGGACGTACTGAATGAACGCCTGGATGCTGCCCACCGTGATCTGGCCGGTCGCCACCTGCACGCCGCCGACCACCGCCACCGCGACGTAGCTGAGATTGCCGATGAACGTCGTTGCCGGCGACAGCAATCCAGCGACCAGCTGCGCACCGAAGCTGGCCCGGTACATCTCGTCGTTGAGCCCGCGGAACTCGTCCTCGATCCGGTCGCGCTGACCGAAGGTCCTGATGAGGGTGAAACCGCTGTAGCTCTCCTCGATGTGCGCGTTGAGCCGTCCCGTGCTGGTCCATTGGGCGACGAACAGCCGCTGTGAGCGGCGGGCGATCGCCCGAGTCACCACCACCGACAGCGGCACGGTCAGCAGGGCGATGCCGGTCAGCAGCGGCGAAATGGTCAGCATCATCAGCAGCACGGTGGTCACCGTCAGGACCGCGCTGAGCAATTGGGTGATCGTCATCGACAGCGATGTCTGCAGATTGTCGACGTCGTTGGTGATCCGGCTGAGCACCTCGCCGCGTTGTCGGGTGTCGAAGTAGGCCAGCGGCAGCCGATGGATCTTCTCCTCGATATCGGAGCGCACCGCCTGCAGCGAGCGCCGCACGGTCACGTTGAGCAACCGGGCCTGCGCGTAAATCATCGCTGCAGCAACCAGATACATGACGAGCGCCAGCGCGAGGGTTCGGGCGACCGCGCCGAAATCGACACCCTGGCCGGGAACTACATGCATCCCCGAGAGCAGGTCGGCGAAGGCCTTATCGCCGTGCGCGCGCGCCGCCGCGACGGCCTGCTCCTTGGTGATGCCGGCCGGCAGTCGGCGGCCGATCACACCATTGAACAGCAGATCGGTGGCGTGGCCCAGGATGCGAGGAACCACAACACCGATCGCGGTGCCGCCCAGGCTGAGCGCGACCACCGCGACCGCCGTCCGTCGTTGCGGCGCCAAGAGTTTCACCAGCCGGACGGCCGACCCCGTGAAGTCACGCGAGCGCGTGGCGGGCGGAGCAGCGCCCCGTTGCGTCGTCCTCGTGCTCACCGCGAACCACCCACGCCGGCGTCCAACGACTGCGATTCGGCGAATTCCCGATAGGTGGGGCAGTCCGCGAGCAGCGATTCGTGGGTGCCCGCACCGACCACCCGCCCGTCATCGAGAACGATCACCTGATCGGCGTCGATGATCGTCGAGATACGCTGCGCGACAACAACCACCGTCGCGGCGGCGTCGATCCGCGCTAGCGCGGCGCGCACCTGCGCGTCGGTGTGCACATCGAGCGCGGAGAACGCGTCGTCGAAGACGTAGATCGCGGGCCGGCGGATCACCGCCCGCGCGATCGCCAACCGTTGCCGCTGCCCGCCGGAGAAGTTGATCCCACCCTGTGCGACGCGCATCTGCAGGCCATCATCGTGGGCTCTCACGAAATCGTCTGCGGCCGCGGTGCGCAACGCATCCCACATCTCCTCGTCCGTTGCGTCCGCCTTGCCGTAGCGCAGGTTGTCGGCGATGGTTCCCGAGAACAGGTAGCCGCGCTGCGGCACCAGGCCGATGCTCGACCACAACTCGTCGATGTCCTGCTCGCGGACGTCGACGTCGTCGACGAGCACCGCCCCGCCTGTCACGTCGTACAGCCGGCAAATCAGCGACACCAGCGTCGACTTTCCCGAACCGGTGCTGCCGATGATCGCGGTGGTAGTGCCGGGCAGCGCGGTCAGCGAAACATCCTGCAGGACAGCGCGATCCGCTCTTGGGTAGCGGAACGATGCGCCGTCGAGCCGCACAACGCCTCGCCTGCCAGTGCGCACCGGATGCTCGGGGTTAGTGACTTCCGGTGTCGTCGATAACACCTCGGTGATTCGTTCCGCGCATACCGATGCCCGCGGCAACGCCATCACCGTCATCGTCGCCATCAACACCGCCATCAGGATCTGGGTGAAGTACACGAGAAACGCGATCAGGGATCCGACCTGCATTTGGCCGCTGTCGATGCGCAAGCCGCCGAACCAGATCAGCGCCACGCTGGAGCAGTTGATGGTCAACGTGGTCACCGGCAGCATCAGCGCCTGCCAATTGCCGGCGCTCTGTGCGGTGTTGGACAGTGCCACGTTCGCTTCGTCGAACCGCTGACGTTCAAACGGTTCTCGCGCGAATGCCCGCACCACCCGAACACCGGATAGCTGTTCGCGCATTACCCGGTTGATGGCGTCGATCAGCCGTTGCATGCTGCGGAAGATCGGCAGGGTATTCGAGATGATCCAATAGTTGGCCGCTACCAGCACCGGGACGCTGACCAGCAGCAGCCAGGACAGCCCGGCATCTTGGTGAATCGCCATCAGGATGCCGCCGACACACATGAGCGGCGCGGCGACCAGCACCGTGGTCGCCATCTGCACCAGGAATTGGATCTGCCGAACGTCGTTGGTGGTGCGGGTCAGCAGCGACGGCGCGCCGAATCGGGCGGTCTCGTGCTCGGAGAACGTGGTGACTTTCTGGAACATGGCCGAGCGGAGGTCGCGGCCGAGCCCCATCCCGGTTCGCGAGCCGAAGTAGACAGCGCCGACGGCGCACAGCACCTGCAGCCCGGTGACCGCGAACATCAGCACCCCGAGCCGGACGATGGTCGCGGTGTCGCCCTTGGCGATGCCGTCGTCGATGATCGTGGCGTTCACCGTCGGCAGGTACAGCGAAGCAAGGGTGCTGATGAACTGCAGCGCCATCACCGCCGCGACCAGCCATCGATACGGCCGGACGAACCGGCGCACCAAGGCAATCAGCACTTCGTAACTGTTGCACACGGGCCACTGGTGGAGAAAGAAAACCCTGCTCACCGCGTGTGCAATGGTTGCGCCAAGGTGGTGCCGCTACAGTGCATCCTGTGATCACCAGAAGGTGCGGCTAGCGGTGCGGCGTAACGTGGCGGCGCTGGCCCTGGCGGTGGCGACCCTGGCTCCGATGGCGGCCGCTTGCTCGAGTTCCGGGTCCAATCAATCCCAGGGCTCCGGGCCGTCTGCGCCTGCTTCGGGCCAGGGACACCACGGCCCGATGTTCCCGCAGTGCGGCGGCATCAGCGACGAGACGGTGACCAAGCTGACGCAGATCAATGGTCTGGTGAACACCGCCAAGAATTCGGTCGGCTGCCAGTGGCTCGCCGGCGGCGGCATCCTCGGCCCGCACTTCTCGTTCTCCTGGTATCGCGGGAGTCCGATCGGGCGGGAACGCAAGACCGAAGAGTTGTCCCGTTCCAGCGTCGAGGACATCAACATCGACGGCCACAGCGGCTTCGTCGCGATCGGCAACGATCCGACGTTGGGCGACTCGCTGTGCGAGGTCGGGATCCAGTTTTCCGACGACTTCATCGAATGGTCGGTGAACTTCAGCCAGAAGCCGTTCCCCGACGCGTGCAACATCGCCAAAGAACTTGCGCGCCAATCGATTGCGAACTCGAAGTGAGTACCACCGTGCGTCGTCGCCTTCTCGTCGGTCTGGCCGTTGTCGCCGCCGCCTTGTCGCTCTCGACCGGCTGCACAAGGTCGGTGGCGGGTACCGCGGAAAAAGCCGGCGCAGGAGACGACGTCCCCCGCAACAACAACTCCGAGCAGCAGTACCCGAACCTGCAAAAGGAATGCGAGGTACTGACTACCGACGTCTTGGCCAAGACCGTGGGCGCCGACCCGCAGGACATCCAGAGCACGTTCGTCGGCGCGATCTGCCGCTGGCAGGCTGCCAACCCCGGTGGCCTCATCGACATCACCCGGTTCTGGTTCGAGCAGGGCAGCCTGGACAACGAGCGCAAGGTCGCCGAATTCCTGAAATATCAGATCGAGAGCCGGGCGATAGCCGGTGTGGCGTCGATCGTGATGCGGCCGAATGATCCCAACGGCTCGTGCGGCGTGGCCAGCGACGCGGCCGGCGTGGTCGGCTGGTGGGTCAATCCTCAAGTGCCCGGTATCGACGCCTGCTCGCAGGCCGTCAAACTCATGGAGCTGACGCTCTCCACCAACTCCTAACCAGCAAACGGCCGAGCGGTGCGGCCTGTGCGTCCACGATGATTTAACGACGGTGGTCGGAATTCGCCGTTAATCGATTTCGGCGTCCTATAAGTCAAGCGTGCCAAACCTCTTGGCATGCATCAATTCCAAAGACGCTGCGGCGCAAATCCGGCGGCCGATTGGCCGGTAAACACTGCATGTCACGGCCGAAAACACCAGGGCGCAGGTCGTTGCGTCCGCGATGCGGAGTTCCGTCTACCAAAGCAATTGAGAGCGTTACTTTTTAACACCCCAAACGGCTACCACCCCCGAGGCGCGAACGATACCATCGACGAATGTCTGAACCCACAGAGCCGTCCTCCGGGGCACATTCCGCCGACCCTACGACCGAGGTTGTTGCCGCAGAGCCGACCGCTGAGTCTTCCTACGAGCCGACGACCACAACCACTACGACCACCGCTCCGCCCGCCCAACCTGCGTCGAGCCTGTCAAAGTGGCTGAGCATCGCGGCCCTGGTGCTCGCAATACTCGGCGTGGCCGGCGCGGTCTATGGCTACTTCTACCCGAATAAGAGCGCGACGACGACCACGTACAGCGACCAGCAGACCAAGGACGCGAAAAAGCACACCTGCGAGACGTTCGTGCTGGTGGACCGGGCTGTGGTCAGGAACTCCCGCCTGAAGAACCCCGACAACGGCGGGCCGATCGGCGCGCTGTCCGTGGCGACAAGTGCACGCTTGGCGTTCCTCGGCGGCGGACAGTTCCTGCGCGACCGCGTCACCCAAGAGCCCGCGACCCCGGCTGACCTCACGAAGGCGGTCAACACCGTCGCCGGAACGCTGGAGGAACTCTCCATCGGGTATCTCGCCGGAGCGCCCGAATTCGCTCAGGACCAATTGCGGCAAAATCTCGACGCTGGCATCAAGTCAGTAGCCGAGATCTGCAAGAAGTAACCCCGGCCATCGACTTCCGCGTGCCGACTTAACGCGGCACGTGGAAGTCGACTAGTTCGGCAGAACCGAGTTCGAGACCTTTCCAACCGCGCGCAAATCGCAGCACGGCCATCGCCGAGGTCGGAAATTTC
>Ga0335072_10005102_pt1 | contig 19369 bp, 17 predicted proteins | sample Lox_Sample_21_FD_206725 | JGI IMG/M metagenome (GOLD analysis project Ga0335072, IMG submission 206725) | Soil microbial communities from Loxahatchee National Wildlife Refuge, Florida, United States - Lox_Sample_2.1 | ecosystem: Environmental > Terrestrial > Soil > Wetlands | place: USA...
GACTGTTGTTGAGCTTGCTGGGATCAGCAAAGCCTACGAGAGCAAGGTCGCGGTGCGCGATCTGAGCCTCACAATCGACGCAGGCCAGATGTTCGGCCTGCTGGGGCCGAATGGAGCGGGCAAAACCAGTTCCATCCGCATGATGATGGGCATAACGCTGCCGGATTCCGGGACAGTAAAGCTCTTCGGCAAACCGTTCGAGCGGGAAAGTCTGAAGAGCGTGGGCTATTTGCCCGAGGAGCGCGGTCTCTACAAGAAGATGAAGGTGTCTGAGCAGCTTGTCTTCTTCGGCGAACTGCACGGACTTACAGCACACGAGGCCGGAAAGCGCGCGAGCGAGTGGGCCAGGAAACTCGAAATAGAGGACGCACTCGGGAAGAAAACCGAAGAGCTGTCGAAAGGCATGCAACAGAAAATCCAATTCATAGGATCTCTCTTGCACAATCCAAGCCTGATCGTGATGGATGAGCCGTTCAGCGGCCTTGATCCTGTGAATGCAAAGCTGCTGGAGAAGACACTGCTTGAGCTCAAGGACCAGGGCAAGGCGATCCTTTTCTCTACGCACCGCATGGATCAGGTGGAGAAACTGTGCGACTCGATTTGCCTGGTTAACAAAGGCGAAGCAGTCCTTGCGGGGCGCGTACGCGAAATCAAATCGCGCTATGAGCGCAACCACGTGATCGTGGAGTTTGAAGGCCGGCCAGACTTTTTGAACTGCAGTGAGATTGCCGAAGCAAAGAATTTCTCAGGACATGCTGAAATCAAGCTGAAACCACACGGCGATGCGCAAAAGCTTCTAAATGAGGCATCATCGATGGCGAAGATCTACCGTTTTGAAATGGTCGAACCTTCGCTGGAAGAGATATTCATCTGGACGGTCGGAGGCAAAGTCGATGCGTAACATCATGCTGATTGCACGACGCGAATACCTTGAGCAGGTGCGCGGGCGGGCCTTCAAGATGACGACGCTTGGAGTTCCTGCGATCTTTGCCCTGATCATTGGAGTTGGCTATTTGTCGAGCCTTGGGCTGGGTGCAAACCGTCACATGGCGGTTGCGGCATCGGACCCTGCCCTGGCTAGCGAGATCCGCGACCAGCTCGTTGGCGACAAGGAAGCAAAGGCGCGAGTCGACGTTGTGGCCCCGGCTACGCCGGCACAGCGCGAGGCGCTTGTGAACGAGGTCGCCCGACAGCAGCTTGACGGTTTCCTTTGGGTCGACACCCCCAAGGGCAAGCCTGCGACAGCCACCTATTCCTCGCCGTCCTCAGGCGATTTCATCACCGCAGCGCGACTGCGATCCGCATTAAATCATGCCATGATCGATGCGCACCTGACCGCTGCCGGCATGAATCAGCAGGAAGCCGACGCACTGGTTGACGGGGTCACAATCGACACATATCAGGTTAAAAAGAACGGCAGTGTTGTAAAGAGCAATGCCGAGACATCCTTCTGGAAAGGCTATGTAATGGCCATTCTGTTGTCGATGACAACCATGGTCTATGGCATGAACGTGGCGCGATCAATTATTCAGGAGAAGACGTCCCGCATCTTCGAGGTCATGCTGGCGATCGCTAAACCCGGGGATTTATTGGCTGGAAAGCTGATAGGTGTGGGCGCGGTGGGCCTGACGCAGATCGGAATCTGGCTGGTTGCCGGGGCGGCAATCTTGTTTTCGCCCCTTGCTGCCGCCGTAATGACCGGGCAGTTCGCAGTGCACTTCACGTGGACCGAGGCCATTCTCTTTCCCGTCTATTTCCTGCTGGGTTACCTGCTCTATAGCTCGCTCTTTGCCGGCCTCGCCGCAACCTGCGAGACCGAGCAGGAGTTGCAGATGTACATGCCTCTCGCAGCAGCCCCAACCTGGTTGAGCTTCGCGCTGATTGTTCTTATCATGAACGACTCGAATTCGATCTGGTCAGTGGCGGCATCGCTCTTTCCGCCCACCGCACCGATTGTCATGTTCTTGCGCATGGCGTCTGAAGTCCCACCGGTTTGGCAATTCGCCGCGTCAATTGGTTTGCTGGTGCTGAGCATTGTGGGAGTGCTCTGGTTCTCCACTCGGCTCTACCGGGTCGGCATTTTGATGTATGGCAAGCGCGCCACTTTGCCCGAACTGATGCGCTGGCTGCGCTACAGCTAGCGGATAAAATCGGATAGGTGAACACAGACGACAACCCACGATTCACGCTGGGCCAGCGCCTCACGCTGGCCGTGGCGCCACGTCTTGTGTGGGCATTGCTTTCTGTAGTGGGGCGCACCTGGCGCTATGAAGTCATTGCAGAAGAGGGCGTGACTCCAGTCCTGTTTGGACAAAAGCCTGGACCGGAGGTCTATTGTTTCTGGCATCAGTGCGTTCTTCCCTGCACGCTTTATTTCAGAAAATCCAACGCCGTCATCCTCATCAGCAAGAGCTTCGATGGGGAGCTTATTACGCGGATACTGAAGATGTTCGGATTTGACGCTGTGCGGGGCTCGAGTTCCCGTGGAGCGCGCGAAGGTTTGCTTGGATTGCGTCGGGTGATTGAGTCCGGACGAACTGCAATTTTCACAGCGGATGGACCCCGCGGGCCCATCTATCAGACAAAATCGGGTCCGATCAAACTGGCGCAGTCCACCGGCGCGCCGATTGGCGCCTTTCATCTGGAACCTGAGCGGACATGGACGTTGAAATCCTGGGATCGGTTCCTGGTGCCGAAGCCCTTTACACGCATATGCGTGAGCTGGGCGCAGTGGACGCGTGTGCCAGCGGACCTGCCTCCCGAAGCATTTGAGCCGAAACGGCAGGAGTTGAACAACGCCATTGAGCGGGCGAGATTGCGCGCGCTGCAACACTTTGGAAAGACACAGCCATGAGTGAGCTACGCGTTGCGGACTTCGACTTTCTCCTGCCGCCGGAGCTCATTGCGCAGGAACCGCCCAGGGAGCGGGGGCAAAGCCGCATGCTGGTAATGAACCGAAACAACGGTGCGCTCCGTGACGCGCGGTTCAGCGATTTCCCTTCCCTGCTTCGACCCGGCGACCTGTTGGTGCTGAACGACAGCCGCGTGATTCCCGCAAGACTGTATGCCCACCGGACTCTGCGGCGCGACCGTGCAGAACCTACTGGCAAGATCGAGGTGATGCTGACAGAACCGGCCGGAGAGAACCAATGGAGAGCGCTGGTGCGCCCCGGCCGAAAGATCGCGATTGGCGAAATTCTGGTCTTCCCTGCCGCCGATGGAACGGCCATTTTGCAGGCCGAGGTTGTGGACCGCGGTCAGTTTGGCGAGCGGCTGCTCCGATTCGCTCCGGTCGATGACTTTTTCGGTATCCTGGAAGAGATCGGGCACATGCCCTTGCCGCCCTATATCCACCGTGACGACGCGGCGACCGATCGTGACCGGTACCAGACAGTTTTTGCGCAGGAGAAGGGCTCCGTCGCAGCACCAACGGCAGGGCTACATTTTACTAAAAAGGTTCTAGAGGCAATCACGGACAATGGTGTTGAAATTGCCCGAATTACCCTGCACGTCGGTCTGGGAACGTTCGCCCCCCTGCGCGTGGACCGAGTGGACGAAGTTCGCCTGCACAGGGAGCGGTATACCCTGTCAGATCAAACAGTCGACGCAATTAACCGCGCACAGGCCGAGAACCGCCGGATCGTTGCCGTCGGAACGACGGTGGTCCGTACTCTGGAGTCGGTTGCACTGGCAAGCCGGGATGGCAGGCTGCTTCCTCATTCCGGCGTGACCGACATCTTTATTTCCCCGGGCTTTGAGTTTCGTTTGGTCAGGGCAATGTTGACGAATTTTCATCTTCCTCAGTCAAGCCTGTTGATGCTGGTGAGCGCCTTTGCCGGTCGGGAACCGGTTCTTGAGGCATACCGGCACGCAGTGAGAGCAAGCTACCGATTTTTCAGTTACGGGGACTGCATGTATATAGAAGACAAAGCTGCAAGTTCGCCGGACCCGTGTCGGCCTTAGAGCCGGTTCCATGGTGGCGCGGGACAAAGGCACGGGCGTGGAGCAGTTCAAATTCGGCCAGAATGCTTTAGAGCGTCCATGATGACGAAAGGCACTATTGGTTTGCCCCCTGGGGGTTCCAAGGGCTGCCCAAGGTGTATACCCTTTGCTTCAACGGGTCTTTCGCTCTGAGGTTCGCACGATCGCTAAACGGGTACAACTTCGGTGTATCGCATTGAATTAATACAGCTTGACTTATGGTGAATTGGAGTGACAATTGCATACATATAGAAGTCACCTGTATTCGCGCCAGGGATAAGGGGGTCTGCGTTGCAGTCGATTGCCTGGTGGCCCATTGTGGCAGTGCTCGCAGTGTCCACCTATACGGATCTTCGCAGTCGCCGTATTCCCAACTGGCTGGTTTTGCCGTTTCTGGTTGTGGGGATTCTCGCGTCGCTTGGGCCCAGCGGATGGCATGACGTAGGGACCATGCAGAGCCTTGAAGGAATGGGCCTTGGGTTGCTGCTGTTCGGGGCGCTCGCCTGGATGGGTGGCATGGGGATGGGAGACGTAAAGCTCTGCGCCGCGATTGGCGCCTGGGTGGGCCCGAAGCAGATGTTTTTGGCGCTCATTTTGACCGCGCTGGTGGGCGGGGCGATGGCGGTAGGATGGGCCATCTTTGGAGGATTTGCCGGTGAACTGCTCAAGGGGACTGGCGATTTATTATTTGGCAGGAGCAAGAACGAGAAAGCGGATACAGCGAAATTGACATTATCGAATCCATTGGCGCGTAAGATGCCCTACGCACCAGCCATTGCAATCGGTACGCTTATATCTTTTTTTGCACATTGAACAAAAGTAATTTCGGATTGCGTTGCGGGCAGTGGCAACATAGAACACAGGTTAATTCACATTAGAAAGAGAAGCAGCTAGGAGCGTCAGACCTGTAATGTCGACCCATTTTCAAGACCCAGATCCGGATCTGTTGGGCTCCGGAGGTTTGTCGATTGCGTTGATTGGTCCCAATGATACGCGCCGCAGGATTGTAGTGAATGCCCTGAACGGCTCGAATGCCGGGACAGTAAAGGAGTTTGTTGCATATCCCAACAAGGAGTCCGATCTACCTCGTTTCATTGAACAGGCCTATGACGTTGTGATCATCGATCTGGACAGCGACCAGAACTATGCGCTCGAACTCGTAGAGGAGATTGCCTCCGCCAATTCATCGACGGTTATGGTCTATTCGATGAACAACGACCCGAACCTGTTGATGAGTTGCATGCGGGCAGGCGCCCGCGAGTTTCTGCCCCATCCGATTGCCCCCGGAACTCTGAACGACGCCCTGTCGCGCGCCGCTTCGCGTAAACCGTCAACTCGTGTTGGAGGCAAAACGACGGGGGGCAAGGTCCTGGTATTCCTCGGTGGAAAAGGTGGCTCTGGTGTCACGACAGTGGCCTGTAACTTTGCAGTTTCACTTGTCCAGGAATGCTCGCAGAGTGCCGTGCTGATCGATCTCGATCTGCCGCTGGGCGACGCGGCACTCAATTTGGGGATCAGCCCGCAGTTCTCAACGGTAGATGCCCTGCAAAACTACGCCAGAATGGACCAGAACTTTCTCTCGAAGGTGCTGACAAAACATAGCTCCGGTCTGTACGTTCTGGCGGCACCTGGGAAATTCCCGCAGGTAGAGGTGACCAACGAAGCGGTGGAAAGGCTGATTGCTGTTGCTCGCCAGGCATACGATTTTGTAGTTATTGATGCAGGCTCCAGGTTCGATCTCAGCGGCACGACGCTCGTGGAGCGCGCCGACACGGTGTATCTGGTAATGCAGGCCGGGATTCCGGAGCTGCGCAACTCCCATCGCGTGATTTCGGAGTACTTCAAAAGCGGAGGTTCAAACCTCGAGATTGTCTTGAACCGGTTTATGCCGCGTTCCGGTGGAGTCGATGAAGAGCATATTTCAAAGGCGCTGACGCGGCCGGTACAGTGGAAGATTCCCAGCGACTATGTGACTGTGCGCCGCATGCAAAACGAAGCTACACCGTTGGCGCTGGAGGATTCAATGATAGCCAGGGCGATTCAGGATATGGCGAGAACGGCATGCGGTATGCCGGCAAAACCGGAAAAGAAGAAGGGATTCAGCCTGTTTGGCTGAAGACAAAATTAAAGCTCGAAACCTCGACTGTTGGAATGGTGCAAAGTGGAACATCTAAATCTTGAGAACTTTAAATCCGAAGTACACAGGACACTGATTTCCAAGCTGGATCTCGAGAAGCTCTCACGCGTGAACTCGAATCAGGCGCGCCAGGCTGTATCCAGCATCATCAGCGAGATCATCAGCGATCGCCGCGTGCCGCTTAGCTTCGATGAACAGGAAAAGATCCAGACCGATCTACTGGATGAGGTTTTCGGACTGGGCCCGCTGGAGCCTCTGCTCAAAGACCAGAAGATCTCGGATATTCTGGTGAACGATAAAGATCACGTCTTCATCGAGCGTGGCGGCCTCATGACACGCGCCGATGCTTCCTTCCGCGATGATCGCCACTTGCTGCAAATTATTGACCGCATTGTTTCGCGCGTCGGCAGGCGCGTGGACGAATCATCGCCGATGGTGGATGCGCGCCTGCCAGACGGCTCCCGTGTGAATGCCATCATCCCTCCTTTAGCGCTTGACGGGCCATCACTTTCAATCCGCCGATTCGGCACAGGTCCGCTGGCAGCCAACCAACTGGTTCAGTTGAAGAGTATCTCCGCAGAGATGATGGAACTGCTGTCATCTGCGGTTCGTGCCCGCCTGAGCATCCTGATCTCAGGTGGCACGGGTGCCGGTAAAACAACCTTTCTGAACATCCTCTCCCAGTACATTCCACAGAACGAGCGGATCATTACGATTGAGGACGCGGCGGAACTTCAACTCGCCCAGGAGAACATCGTCCGGCTCGAGACACGGCCACCCAACGTTGAAGGCCAGGGCGCTATTCGTCAGAGGCAGTTGCTTATCAACTGCCTGCGTATGCGACCCGACCGCATCATCATCGGTGAGTGCCGCGGTGAAGAGGCATTCGACATGTTGCAGGCGATGAACACGGGGCACGAAGGCTCGATGACCACCATTCACGCCAACACGGCTCGCGACGCGCTGACCCGTCTCGAATCCATGGTGGCGATGAGCAACCTGAGCCTGCCGGAGAAGACCGTTCGTCAGCAGATTGCATCGGCGCTCACGATTGTGGTGCAGTGCACCCGTCTGAGCGACGGCACAAGAAAATGCGTCAGCATTCACGAGATCACCGGCATGGAAGAGAACGTCATCAGCATGCAGGAGATCTTCGCATTCCAGAAGAAGGGTATCGGACCGAACGGTAAAGTCCTGGGCGTCTTCAAACCGAGCGGTATTCGTCCACGCTTCCTTGAACAGCTTCGTACGGCAGGTATCTTCCTGCCGCCGAGCCTGTTTGAACGTGTCACAGAAGTGAATTAAGGCGGAAGGAGTCTGCCATGACACTTATCGTAATCTTTGTCTTCATTTCCGTATTCATCGTTGTGGCATTGCTCGCGGCCGCATTTGGAGTCGGCTCGTCGAAACAAGACAAAGAAATGCTTGCCCGCCTCGATTCTGCCCTCGCGACCGGCCAAACCAAGTCAGACATGGCGGACTTGCTCGTCGACGTTCGCAAAAACGAACTGCTGAGCTCAATTCCCGCCGTGGATAAGCTCCTTCGCAAGCTTGAGCTAACGCCAAGACTCAGAAGATTGCTTTACCAGGCAGATCTGAAGTGGACCGTTGGTGGGCTGGTCCTGATGTCACTTGGTGCATTCGCGCTACCCGCCTACCTTGTCTACCTGCGTACGAGTGCGATGCCTTTCGCGCTCATTGCAGGCGCCGTATTCGGAGCGGGACCGATCGGTTTTGTTTATTTCAAGAGAAACAAGCGGATGGGCAAGTTCGAAGAAGGACTCCCCGAAGCGTTGGATCTGATTTGCAGTGCGCTTCGCGTGGGACATAGCCTGAATTCGGCGCTGGGCCTGGTAACCCGTGAGTGTCCTGATCCCGTGGGTCCGGAGTTCAAGGTGACCTTCGACGAGCAAAACTATGGTCTCGAACTAAAGACAGCACTCGAGAACATGGTGAATCGCGTGCCGGTCCAGGACCTTCGCATCGTCGTTACCGGCATCCTGATCCAGAAAGAAAGCGGCGGTAACCTCGCTGAGGTTCTGGAGAAGACCGCGGATGTAATTCGGGAACGCTTCCGTCTGAAGCGCCAGATCAAGACACATACCGCGCAAGGCAGATTAACGGGGTTAGTCCTGACTTTGCTCCCCGTGGTTTTGGGTTGCGCCTTGTACTTCGTGAACCCTCACATGATGAGCATGCTCTGGACCAAGCCAATGGGTGTAAAGATGCTGTACGCCGCAAGCGGCATGATCGTGGTGGGTGGACTCATTATCCGCAAGATCGTAAATATGGATGTGTAAAGGGGCGTTATGGGAATCGCAATAGCTGCATTTTGTGCCGTATTCCTGCTGATCGCAAGTGCGGGCCTGCTGATCTTTTATCGAGAGACGATCCAGGCTCGTATTAGCGAAGTCATCAATCCGCAGGTGCGCCAGCAAAAGAGCCTCAAGACAACGATCCTTGACACCCGTGAGGTTCTGGAAGGCGTCGTCGAACGCTTCGAGAAAGTCGTTCCCAAAAGCGAAGCCGAAGTTTCGGTCATCCAGCAGCGGCTCATCCGCGCAGGCTTCAGAGACGATAGTGCCGTGCGAACATTTTATGGCGCTAAGTTCATGACCCCCGTTGCGCTCTGCCTCATCGCGCTGATATCCGGGCTTGGGCGGAATAATCCAATCTTCATCTATATTGCTTGTCTCGGATTCGGCTTCCTGGCGCCGGACTTTGTCCTGGGCAAGCTGATTGCAAACCGACAGTCCAAGATCCGGCGGGGCCTGCCTGATGTCTTGGACATGCTGGTGATCTGTGTTGAGGCTGGCTTAAGCCTGGATCAGGCCACAGCCCGCACCGCCGAAGAGCTCAAATTTGCGCAGCCCATACTCAGCGACGAACTCGGCGTCGTCGCTCTCGAACAAAGGGCGGGCAGTGCGCGCGCCGACGCTTGGAAGCATTTTGCTGATCGTACGGGCGTCGATGTGGTTAGAAACCTAGTATCTATGCTGGTTCAGTCAGAGCAATTTGGCACTAGTGTGGCAAAGACATTGCGCGTGCATTCGGATACTCTCCGGACGAAGCGCGTACAAGAGATTGAAGAGAAGGCAGCGAAACTCTCAGTGAAACTGCTCTTCCCGCTAGTGCTTTTTATCTTTCCATCGCTGTTCGTGGTTGTTCTCGGACCGGCAATTATCGTGATGTCCGAATCATTCAAGTCAATGTTTGGTCACTAAAGAAGGGAGAGCTGGGATGGATAGTTCTACGATTATCCGGGTTGCGGCTGGGGTTTTGTTCGTGATCGTTCTGGTCATCCTCATTCAGCGCCGACGCACACGCGTGAAATGAAATGGTTCTCAAGTCGCCAGTCAGAACTGGTTTCATTGCCTGGTATGCGAAATCGAGTCCTGGTGAATGGTTGATAGTCGGCGCCTTTTAGGCAATTTCCGCATAACCGATTCACTTGGCTGAGCCTTGCTCAAGACGCTGTCTGAGCCCGAATTGATCTTTGATTCCGAGGAAGGGGGATACAGTATGGATAGCTCGACGATTATCCGGGTCGTAGCCGGCGTTCTGTTCGTGCTGGTGCTGGTGATACTTATTCAGCGCCGTCGCACGCGGGTGAAATAAGAGACCTGATGCAGAGATTCCATTCGAGCGAAGGCGTCCCGGGACGCCTTCGTCTGAAGATGTCTGGATACAGTCATGAGCGAACGCACGTCGGCCGGATCGAGGCTACCTCCTCACTTCGCCCGACGTGTAATCCTTGACTACCCCAAACTCCGGGATCAAGCCTCGGCAAAGATTCTCTCGAATTGAATTCGAACCTGCCTCTGAGACGGTGAGCCTCTGGAAATCTCAGTGCATGACCGAGATGCTGGTTGCCTGCGTGGAGAGTGCAGCCTCGTCGTTTGGCGGGATCGTCAAAGCCCACAGCTGGAAAGCTTCGTTTGACATTTCCAGCAGTCCGATGTTGGCCTGAGAACTTTATCGCTCATTGACCAGCGAACTGCAGGCGGGAGGCAGAGAATTGTGATCATCCCGAAGGAGACCTGCCTGCCAGTGAGCTTCGGGACAGGTTTCTCTTCGCAACTGCGAGGGAGACTACGGATTGGCAAAGGTGCTGTGAATCGTCCCAGAGGATCGCTTGCCCGCTCAAAGCGCCTTGCAGGCTGCCCATCACTCGAACTGATATGCTCGCGGAACCGCAATGGATTCGATATCCAAAACTTATGTCGAAGCTGGTATATCTTCAGATGAAGCATTCGCTGCAGAATTTGATGAGAATTCCAATTTCAGAGCAGTTTGAGACCGGAGATATGCCCGCTTTATTTCAAGGGTTGGATTGAATGAACGATTTCGAGCAGAAGACCGGCAAGACCAGTTCGTTTAAGACATGGCTCCAGAATTGGCTGTCGTCGGATCGCAGACGGGCTCAACGAACCCCGTTGCCCGGGCTGGTAGCGTATTACTGGACCGGCAGCGCACCGCGCGCGTACCAGATAGCAGATATCAGTTTCACAGGCTTTTACTTGCTGACCGAGGAGCGCTGGTTTCCGGGGACAATGGTGTTGATGACTCTACAACGGACAGACAGCTCCGGACAGAACCTGGATGATTCAATTGCCGTACAGTCGAGAGTGGTTCGCTGGGGCAGCGACGGCCTCGGACTCGCATTCGTGCTGTCGCGGAATGTAGATTCACGCGACACGGACTCTCTGCGTCAACATGGCGCGGACAAGAAGACTCTGGAGAAATTTCTGTCCCGAATGAAGAAGGAGTCGTAGGGGTGAAACCCTCAGGCGTACTTCGTTGACCTGACCTTTGCCGCACGCTACTCAATCCTGATCGTTTCGAAGCATCGCAGCCGATCTGAGATTCAGGCGTCGCGATACTGCGGAAAACTGAATGGAGACATACTGGAGACGGATCCTCTAGTCGGAGTCTTCAGGAATAATTAAGAGCACTTCCACCTTTGCGATCTGACCGTCGTGCTTTGCGGGTCTGAATTGCCATTGGCGCAGCGCCTGAATTACGTACTGAGCTTCTCTGAACCCTGACGGAAATACCACGGCCAGTGCTTCAAAATGGCCCGCCTGATTCACGAATCCGTGGATCATGAGCGCGTCTGCAGCCACCACCGGACTCTGACTCGGCCTCACAATGTAGTAAGGCCAGGGCGCCTCGATTTTATTAAGGTTGCCGGCGACCGCAGCCTCGCCTGTCGGAGGCAGTGAATATTGAAGAATCCAATTCTTCGCCAATCCAACATGCAGAAATACGGAGTAAACTAGGCGACCACCCCAGAGCTGAGAAGTCTCAGGAAACTGGTCTTCCATAGACGATCCAACGACCACGACGCCATATTGCCCGTTTGTCGGCAACTTGATGCGAGTATAGGTCGGCTCGCTTCCCTCTCCTCCTTGTCCATTGGCTTTGGGACCACCGCCGTTCCCCTTGCCGGCGTTCAATCCATTTCCAGCGTTCATGCCGTCCTTTGCCCCGGCGCGGCCCATCGAGTTTCCCGAATTGCCACGGCTGTTCGGTGCGCCATGACCATCGACGGCCGAGTTGCCAGCGTCACCTGCGCGCATTGCTCCGTTTTCATTTCCAGAAGCAGTTTGGTTAACCGGCGGAAGCGCAATAGATCCCTTGGCAAGCTGCTCTTCAGAGATTGAGAGCATCGCCGCTGCAGAGGGATTTGAGGAATTCATCGACGAAGTTTCTGGAATCAGATTCGAAGGCATCTGACCTCGGATCACGACCGGATTGCTCGATCCCGGCATTGGCATCGGCATCTTCGACGAAAAAGGAGTGGAAGTGATGGGGAGTTCGGCAATGTTCTGGTCGGGTGTCGGACGCGTAAGGACAGGCTTTGTGTCTACCCAAGCAAGCTTCTGCGGCTGCGGCGGCGTAATGAGTTCCAGTTTGGGCCTCTGCGCCGACCATAGCAGCAATGACGGCAGCGCCGCGTGCTTGATCATTAGCTGGTTGACGGGTACATCCGGTTGGACAATGGTGTGCTCAGCGAGATGCAGCTTTGGCACCTGTAGTCGGCTGGAAGGCGCGGCTGCTGACTGGCTATGAGGTACATCTGTATGAGCAGCAGCTTTTTGGCCAGGGTACATGGCGCTGTCTTCAGATTTATGCGGAGTCACCGGGTACGGCATGTTGATCGTGACTTCACGAAGGGTATACCGATCAGCCGCGTCCTTCAGATTGATTCGCGGAGCAAATATGAATCCGTAGAGGATCAGACCCGCGCCAAGGAGGTGCGTGAAGCCGGAAACCAAATAGGAGTACGGCCTTCGCTGAATCTGCGGCTCGCCCGCAAAAATGGAAATGGGAAGGGAAGTCCCCATATCACGAACGGATTCCTCTCTAGCGGCGCCTCGTGCTGCTCTACGTGTATGTCGTCATGCTACATGAAGGAACATGACCCTCGAAATTATCAAACCAGATGCCCCTCGTTCGGTGTTGCCGTTCATTCCTTTTGCGGATCGAATGGAACCGAAGAAGCGAAAGTCTATTAGCCGGGCCGCACCGCAGCTGATCTTCTCGCTTCGCACAAAGCGAATGTCCAGGGAGCCCAGCTAAGAACACAATATCTGATTGCGTCCTGCCGCGTCGGGAATCCGGCCGTCGGTTTGGAAAGGGCACAATCCAAAGTAACTAGACAGGTTTGTTGAGTTTGCTCATAGTATTTTCAGTGAACCTTGACTACTTAAGCGTGTCTGTGCAGGGGTGGCAAATCGCCGCAAAAGATTGATCTGTTCCGATGACCGAACGTACCTTTGGCAACCGGGCAAATACACTCAGCGATGCCCAGAATCCTGGTCGTTCATTAAGCGGAGGATCGGGATGACAGCACAGGTACTTGAGGAATCGGGAAGCATTTTTTTGTTGGCGAAGTGCATATGTAACGGTGCTATACTTCATCGTCATTAATCCTCATTTGGGGCTAAGCCAAGTGAATTTAGAAAAACGGTGAGAGTGCCTCACCATCTTCTGGCTGTTAAAAAAAGGCTCGGCATCCGTAGAGTAATGAAAAACCGTAAAGCTGGCGAAGATAGGAATTCCGAATGAATCGAAGACTGCTAATCATCCTCCTCAGTGCTTTCGTCATCGCTGCAGGGAGCACCTATCTGGTGTATCGCATGGTTGGAATGCGCGTTTCAGCCGCAAAACCGCAGCCTTCCGCCCGCCTTGTTGCTGCAGCACGAGACATCAAGATCGGTTCGATTCTTGCACCGGCTGATTTGACCACGATCTCGATCGTTGGCGCTGCTCCACAGGGGGCGATCACGGACCCGAAGAACGCGATCGGCCGAGGCGTGATTGCGAACATATACTCCGGCGAGCCAATTGTTGATAATCGCCTGGCGCCGATGGGGTCCGGCGGCGGATTGGCAGCAACCATCAAAGAAGGCATGCGAGCCTGCGCGGTGAGAGTTGACGAAGTTGTGGGCGTTGCAGGTTTCGTGACACCCGGCATGCGGGTCGATGTTCTTGTCTCCGGAGTCCCTCCGGGCTCAGGAAACAACCAGGAGACACAGACAAGAACGATTCTTCAAAACATCGAGGTACTCTCTGCCGGCACCGATATTCAAAAGGATGCGGAGGGCAAACCGCAGCAGGTTCAAGTGGTCAACCTCCTAGTGACACCGGAACAGGCACAAGTCCTGGCGCTAGCTAGCAGCCAGATGCGTATCCAGCTCGTGCTTCGCAATCCGCTCGATACGAAGATCACGACCGTTCCTGAGACCGCAATTACGAACTTGTTTGGAGGTCCAAAGCCTCCTGAACAACCAACACATGTTGCAGCCAGGCGGCCACGGCCAGCCGCAGCCCAGCCATTCACGATCACAGTGATCAACGGTTCTCAAAAGTCTGAAGAAAAATTCGCTACTCCCGGGGGACAACAGTGAAAGTGCGAACCGGCGTCATATTTGCCAGTTTTAGCGCATTGAGTCTTATTCTTTGCGCACCGCAGAGTTTACGCGCCCAGGCGGGGGCGGAAACCGTAGTGACGGCAACGCCCGCGGTGCACCCTCAAGCCCCTTCCATGCCCGCGCCCACTCCGGGCGCAGCGCCTGCGACGCCTGTCCCAGCGCCAATTATGCAGTCTGTTGGGCCTACCACGCAGGACTCGTCGAACGACCTGTCAGTGACAGTTGGCAAGTCGGTGGTTCTGGATCTCGCTCGCCCAATTAAGCAGATTGTTGTCGGTTTAGGGAACTTCGCAGAAGCGACTGCCGTCAGTCCAACTCAAGTGCTCGTCAATGGCAGAGCCCCCGGCGAAACGACATTGATTATCTGGGATGTTGCTGGAGCAAGGCAATTTTTCAATGTGACCGTGAGGCCGAGTACATTCGCAGCGCACGATCAGCTGGAGGCAATCCGCCGCCAGCTGCGTATCGAACTCCCAGGCCAGGATGTCAACGTAACGCAGGAAGCTGGTAATGTTTATCTGCGCGGAACGGTCGCAGACTTGACGAGTTCGAATCGAGCAGTCCTCATCGCCGGCACAGGTGGCAAGGTCGTAAATCTCCTCAACGTACGAGTTCCTGCTCCAGACCGCCAGATTTTACTGAAAGTCCGCTTCGCAAGCGTCGACCGCAACAAAGAGAAGCAGCTCGGCATCAACCTGTTTTCAACCGGTCTCGGAAACACCGTTGGCGGCATCACAACTGGGCAATTTAGTCCACCGTCTATCACCCTGGCGGGGTCGGTTGGATCCAATGGATCAACTGCTACCTCTCCTAACGTCGCCCTGTCGAACGAATTGAACCTCTTCGCATTCTATCCTGGACTTAATTTAGGCGCGACGATTGAGGACATGGAGCTGAGGGGCATGCTGGAATCGCTTGCCGAGCCCAACATCCTTGCTGAAAATGGAAAGCAGGCCAGCTTCCTCGCGGGCGGCGAATACCCTTTCCCAATGGTGCAAGGAGCGGGTGTCGGCGGTAGCGGGGCAGTAACCATCATGTTCAAGGAATACGGCATTCGGCTGAACTTCATTGCAACGATTACACCCCGTGGAACAATACGCCTTCAAGTTGCACCCGAAGTGAGTGCCTTGGATTTCGGCGACGCCGTTCAGATCGCTGGATTTGTTGAGCCTGCGATCACCATCCGTCGCGTTAGGACCGAAGTCGAATTGGCAGACCGGCAAAGTTTCGCTATTGGCGGATTGCTTAACAATACAGAGAACGAGACCTTCAGCAAGATCCCTTTCCTCGGTGATATTCCGATTCTTGGGAAGTTCTTCCAGTCGATGTCTCGGACAAAGAACAATACAGAGCTGATCGTCATCGTTACGCCGGAGATCGTTTCGCCGGTGCCAGCCGGTACGGAAATCGCGGTGCCGCGATTCCCGCAGAGCTTCATGCCGCCGAACTCCAATACGCCCATGCATACACCAGACGCCGTCGCGGCTGAGGCTCCCTCGGCTCCGGCTACGATCCCTGTGGAACAGTTGATCGAGAGTATGAAACCTGAAACCCCTCTAACAGACTCGTCGTCGGGAGGCGGAGGCGGATCGGGAGGAGCTTCGACAGGCATGTCGTCTCAGCAGTAGCACCGATCTCATTCAGTCGAGGCCAAGCAGGCCGGCCCGGATGGCGTCAGAGGACCCCGCTCTCAAGAGGCGGGGTCCTCGCTTTTGACCTCGGAGGCCACGCCAAGCCAGCGAAGCGAAATTTACTCACGGCGAGCTGCAACCGCGCCTAATCGTTGAATGGATGAAAAATCGACTCCCGGAACTATGCTCATCTGCGACAACGCACCTACGATAGGAAGATATCGATGCACCCCGAACACAATGATGACCGTCCCATACGTGTAGTCAACACCACAAATGGCAAGGAACTCGTCAAAAAGCTCGAGATTGCGGGTACCGGACCGAAGCGGTCGCGGGGACTTCTCGGGCGCAGAGGCCTTGAGACGGGGCAAGCACTCTGGATTGTTCCCTGCGAAGCTGTTCATACATTTGGAATGCAATTTACCCTCGATCTCGTCTACCTGGATAAAGAACACAGGGTAAAGAAGATCGTGAGGAACATCCCGCCATGGCGGATATCAGGCTGCTTGACTGCGCATTCAGTCATTGAGCTTGCAGCTGGGTCCGTCCTCGAAGCCGATGTTCAGCCTGGTGATCAGCTTGAGTTCATCGACCCTGAAAACATTGGTGGGTAGAGTCAATAACGCGCCCCGGATCAAGGGGAAAACCACCATTCAAGGCCCTGCGGAAGGCGGGCACCAGGTGGTGAGGGTGCCGCGCTTCGAAGCTGTCGGCAGATGACGGCATTCAGACTCACCGTAATCGACAGAAGACCGGCAACTTACACTTCAGTGTTATGTATACGTCGAGGCTGGCTCAAGTTAGTAAAGTGTATACGAAAGTTTACAATAAATTCGCCTTGACATTCGGTAAGTTATTGATTTTTAATGATAAACAACATTCAATCTACATTGGCACGACAAATGCTAATAAACTATCAACCCAGCCTGTGGGGCTGGAAACAAACACCTTAGGAGAAAATGAAAATGAAGGATCTGATGCTCAAGCTGTACACCAAGATGCAGACTCTGATCGCCGCTGAAGAAGGCCAGGATCTCGTCGAGTATGCCCTCGTTGTAGCCCTCATCGCGTTTGGCGCGGTTGCAGGTATGGGTGCACTCTCCACCGAAATCAACAAGGCCTTCAACGACGTCAGCAGCGATCTCGCCAGCGCACTCTCGTAGTCTGAGCACTTCGGCTTAGCCGAAGCGTGCGTCAACCCAACGCTTCCGGAGACCGATGCAACAGTCTTGAGTGACTAGTGGCACGGTAGAGTCCTCCCCTCCTGAAGCTCGGATCATTGAGGTACGAGTTGTCACCTCGATACTCCGCACACCTCAACGGGTTCCGCGGCAAGACGCGCAAATCGCGGGAAAGCCAGGGAACTTCAACAACCATGTCGGCGCGAACGGCAGGTATGGTTGCTAGCAACTCTGGGCGCGCAATATATATATTTACGGCTCGCGCAGCACAGTTCGACGTTTTCTTTTCTCTCTCTCAACGAGCGGCAAAGCATGATTTAGCGCTATGCTGCTCGTTGAATTACTCCCGATAATCCCTACGTGGAAATGTACTCCTCATTGGCGTACAACGCCGATTCCGTGGTATGTGTCAACCCCAAATCGGAACTTCTACTGCTCAGTACCGGTGTCGTGGATGATTCCCTTCGCGTAGTGAGCGGCCAACAGCCGCTCGGCACTATCCCAACATTGCTATTCTGACTGCGATGTCTAGACCGGATGCAAGAGGGATTCTCTTCCTCTGTGTTTCAACTTTGATTTCTCTATGCTGGGGTATTGCTCTTGAGCGTTCCTCCCCATTTGGAATGCTCGATTTCAAAGGCGTGTATTACGGAGCGCAGTGCCTCCTCAATCAGTGCGATCCCTACGATGTTCCCAGCTTGCAGAACTTCTACCTACAGCACGGTGGGCAGCCACCCTCGAGTGCCGTCAACGCCCGCAAACTTATGGTTGTTTCCCTCTATATCAACTCTCCCTTTACATTTCTCTTCATTGCGCCGTTGGCGCTCCTTCGCTGGTCCCTAGCTCAGACAGTCTGGATGATCCTGATTGCTGTCGGGCTCATTGCATCCTCAGTTTTGATGTGGGTTGAAGGAAGGGTCCATTCACAAAATGCTGCACTGTTATTCGCTTGTGCGGCGTTACTGAATTGTGAGCTGCTTATCGCCGGCGGTAATACAGCCGGATTTGTTGTAAGCGCGTGTGTGCTTTCGGCGTGGTGTATTCTTCGAGATTCGAACGTAGCGTTCGGCGTTCTTGCGCTTGCAGTCGCGATGCTCATAAAGCCTCACGTGGCTGGTCCGATCTGGTGCTGTTTTTTCTTCTCAGGGAGCAGATTCCGTAAACGGGCGCTCCAGACTCTTGCGATAGCTGCAGTATTCGCTCTCCCAACAATGCTGTGGGTCTCCCATGTCTCTCCCCACTGGCGGTCAGAGATGCAGACGAACCTGACTTCAATCTCGTCGAATTCGGGCATCAATAGTCCAGAACCCTTTTCCGTTGGGATGAGTAATCCGGATTGCATCGTTGACCTCCAAACCGTCCTGAGCATTTTTGTCCCTCAGCCTTTTCTCTATAACGCCCTCACATATCTTGTGTGCGGCGCTCTCTTCTTGATATGGGTACGCAATGCCATCCAAGCTAACGCCTCGACAGACGACCTGTGGCTTTCACTTGCGTTTGTAGTGCCTCTCACACTGCTCTTCACCTATCACCGAATTCACGATTGCAAAGTCATGCTTCTTACCATTCCGGCGTGCACTCGGTTATGGGCCCGTCGAGGCGTCATCGGATGGTTGGCGCTGTTGATCAATGGCTTGGCCATATTCGCTACCAGTGAGATTCCGTCGACTTTCCTGGTTGGAGCTACCAACAGGCTTCAATTTGCGCAAGCGAGTATTGCTCAGAAGATTGCATTGTTGCCTTTAGCCCGATCAGCTCCTTTGCTCCTTCTGGCTATGGCGATCTTCTATCTTGTAATCTATCTCTCAGAATCGAAATCGCAGACGAGTTATGAGCGATCAACTCGCGACATCGACAGGGTGTCGTTAGGTCGACCGCACCACAGTGCAATCAAAGCGACAGGCAATCTCGCCAAGCATGCCAGCGCCTAGGCACTGGCATGTTTGGTTCGGGAGGAGGCTGATCTTGACCCAATCTCGCTGGTTCCGCCTGTCAATGTGCGCCGTTTGCGCACTTCTCAGCCTGCTTTGGGCGGTGCGGATTGGCATCAACGCTGTGGGAGGTGCCACTGGATTCCGTGGAGTCTATTTCGGAACCAAATGCTTAATGCATGGACGAGACCCCTATCGGGAACCCCAGCTGATCGACTTCTATAAGTCTGAAGGACAGACTTTGCCCGCCGCTGTCCCCAGCCGCGAGGCTCTCACGCTCTACGTCAACTTGCCTACGACATTTCTTGCAGTCGCGCCTTTTGCGGCAATGCCGTGGAGAATTGCTCTTCCTCTCTGGTTTCTATCCACCGCTGGAGTCTTCTTTGTTGCGGTGGTCCTTATACTTGAGCGAAGCGCAACCGCTGCATCCGCACCGTCTCTCTTCTTGATCTGTCTACTCCTCCTCAATTGTGAAGTGTTGTTTGCCACATGCAATACAGCTGGCATTGTTGTTGGTCTATGTGTCATCGCTGTTGACTGCTTTCTAAAGAACAGGTGGACAAAAATT
>Ga0335072_10005103_pt1 | contig 19367 bp, 11 predicted proteins | sample Lox_Sample_21_FD_206725 | JGI IMG/M metagenome (GOLD analysis project Ga0335072, IMG submission 206725) | Soil microbial communities from Loxahatchee National Wildlife Refuge, Florida, United States - Lox_Sample_2.1 | ecosystem: Environmental > Terrestrial > Soil > Wetlands | place: USA...
GGGTCCCCGGGCTGTCCCGTCTCACCGGGCCGTTCCGTTATGAGTTTCTCGTCGGCGCCCTCCGCGGCCATACCCTCATGCTCAACCCTGCTTACGAGGCCAATCCCTCCCCGAACACTCCCAATGTGATCAACCCGGGCGACCCCTGGGTCCATGTGGAAAAGATCAGCTTCAAGCCCTACCGCGACCTCGAGTTCGGCTTCGAGCGCACCGCCATGTTTGGCGGCGAGGGCCACGAACCCGTAACCCTCAAGAGCTTCCTGCGCAGCTTCTTCAGCACCACCGCCGCCGGCTGTCCCGGCGCAAAATGCGGTCCCACCGATCCGGGCGCTCGCTTCGGTGCCTTTGACTTCTCCTGGCGGCTCCCCTACCTCCGCAACTGGCTCACCCTCTACTCAGACTCCGAGGTCCACGACGACATCTCGCCGATCGATGCCCCCCGCCGCGCTTCCTGGCGGCCCGGCATTTACCTGTCCCATTTCCCGGGCATCTCCCGCCTCGACCTGCGCCTGGAGGGCGCCTCCACCGATCCTCCGGTTTCCACCAGCAACGGCGGCCACTTCATGTACTACGAGTACATCGAGCGCCAGGGCTACACCAATGAGGGCCAGCTCTTCGGCGACTGGATCGGCCGCGAAGACAAAGGCGGCCAGGCCTGGCTCACCTGGCACCTGAGCGGCAACGAGTGGATTCGCGCCGACTATCGCAACCAGAAAGCTGCCAAGGACTTCATCCCCGGCGGCACTACCCTCAACGACTTCGGCTTCCAGGTCGTCAAGCGCATCGGCCAGGACTTTGAAGTGAACGGCAACTTTACCGTTGAGCACTGGAAGGCGCCCGTCTACCTGCCCGGCGAACAGACCGTCACCGCCACCACCATTCAGCTCACCTGGCTGCCCGGCCGCAAAGTCAGCTTCTGAGCTGCCCGCTGCCTGGCGCACATGGGTGCGACATTCATCGGCCCACTGCCAGCAGCCGTACCGGTCCCAGCAGCCCTGACGGGATCGGCTGCAGATTGTTCATGTCCTGCGGCTCGAACCGTCTCCCGTAGCGCTCCCACAGCAGCCGGTAGTCCGGCAGCGACGCGCCCGCCCGCTCGTTGATGGCCGTGTTCGCCACTTCCACTTCAAGCAGGTTCGTCCCTGGCTTCACGAGCGGCGTTACATCAATTCTGTAAGGCGGATGCCACAGTTCTGCCGCCCTCTTGCCGTTGACAAAGATCACCGCGGCTGCGCGGATCGGCGGATCAAGCAGAGCCTGCGTCCCCATGTGTCTCCGCGGATTTTGGATCGGCGTCCCCTCGCCGAAGTCGAGCACCAGCCGCGCGCCACTGGCTAACTCCGCCGGCGCCTCGAAGCTCTTCGTGTACGTCGCCACGCCCGAGTAGTAGAGTGTCTTCGCATTCTCGGTCCACGAAGCCAGCTTCGGCATCTCCTCTTCGATCCCACTCTTCCCGAAGCGGACCTTCCAATTCCCGCTCAGGTCGCCCACCACCCTCGCGTGCCCGTTGCCGCTCTCCTCGGCATTCGCCGGCTTTCCCAGCGCCGCCCCGTTGTGCAGCAGCAGAATCCGCGACCCATAGGGCGCAAGGTCGAGCGTGATTGCCCCGTCGCGCAGCACGGCGCCGTAGATCGCGCCACTGTCGGCATCCATCCACTCCGCCATGGTCCCCTTGGCGCGAAAACGCGCCTCTGTCGAAACAGGCTCGTTGCCCGTATTGGCGATAAAGTAGAGGTCCGCACCGGAAAGTTTGCGGTGAATGAAACCGACCAGCGGCGCAACCGGCGATAGCCGCATCGCCGCCGGCACATCCTGGTTGAGCGCCTCGCCCAGCCCCGCCGCATCCGGAATAAGCCGCGCCCCCATCTCGCCAAACAGCGCCTTCGCCTCCGCCGCCACCTCCGCCGAATCCAGCCCATGATTCAAGTAGCCCGGCGCCTCGCCCGGAATCCGCCCCACCGCGATCACCTTGCCCCCGTCCGCCACGTACTCCTTGATCTGCTCCAGCGTTGTCGGCGTCATCCTGTCCACATCCGGCAGCACCAGTACCGGATAATGAATCCCCCGCTTCGCAATCGCCGCCGCGTCGATATAGTCCAGGTTGTAGCCCGCGTCCTCAATCGCCTGCGTCAGCGCCGGCGTAATCCACCGCGGCATCAGCGCCGTAATCGAAGCCTGTCCCGGCGTGAATCCCGCCCACGCGTCGTCCTCCGGCAGATACACCGCCACCTCGTTGTCCGGCTGCCCCTGCCGCAGCACCCAGCTCACCCGCTGCATATACCGCATCACGTCCGGCATCACGATCCACCAGGGATTGTGCGTATTGAACGCCCCTGCCGCATAGAAGTTCCATCCCGGCTCGCCCGCCGAAGCTGGCGAATACGGCCACCCATGGGCCATCAGTTGATTGCTGCCCTCCAGAAAGAACCGGTCCGCCTCGGCCTTCATGTCCAGCGGCGTCGCCCGGAACGGTGGCGAGTGCAGCCACGTCCACGTCTCCGACGACGTCACATTTCGCCCGTAAACATGGCTCGCCGACGAAGCCCAGCGCATGAACGAGAACTGCTGCCACTGCGGTCCCTCGCCCTCCGGCAGATCCACCAGCGCATTGCTCGAAAGTGAAACCGCCGGGTACCCATAGCTCTGCGACCGGAACTGCGTGTGGTGCGCGTTGGCCCACGTGTTGATCTGCGTAAGGTAGTTTTCGTCGACCAGTTCGGTCAGGGTCAGCCCCCAGTCGTGACGGAACTCCAGCGCCTCCTCGCTCGGATGCGCCGTGAACAGCTCCGGCAGATGCGGCAGCAGGTCATATCCCCTCAGCTTGCGAAACTCCGCCAGAAACTCCGGCGTCCAGTCCGCACCGTACACCTCCAGCGAGTCGCTGAACACCGAGTAGGGCGGCTCGCTTCCAAACGCCGTCATCAGCGGATCGGCCACATCGCGCAAATGGTCGGCCACAGCCGCGTGCGAGAAATGGTCGAGCACGAACCCCTCCGCACCTATGCTGGGCCGCTTCACCTGCTGCCCCGTCCGCGTCCACATAAACCACAGCAGCTCGTCGCCGGCAGCCCCGGCAGGCACATTCATCCGCGCCGCTCCCGCCGCCGGCAGAGGCAACATTTTCGGCTGCGCCCCGCCTGCCTGCTCCCAGTCCGATTGAGCCAGGAAGACTGCCACCAGCTCCTCGCCGTTTCCCACGTAAGGCACCTTCACCGAATCCGTCCCCGCCGTCAGCGGCGTCTGCACCATCCGCAGGTCGCACGAAGCCTCCGTCACCGGCGTCTGCGGCCCTCCGTACGGCCACCCGCTGCCCAGCGTCAGGTTCACGCGCAGCCCCAGCTTCTGCGCCTCCTCGTTCACAAAGCTCACATCCCCCAGAAACTCCTGCGAGAGAAACGGAAAGTTCTCGAATCCCGCCTGCGGATCGCCCAGCGCCAGCGGATACACCGGCTGTATCTCGAACCCTCCGAACCCTCCCGCCTTCATCTGCTCCATCTCGCGCTCGAGTTCCGGCCTGGTCACCGCGGGACCGAACCACCACCAGCGCGTCTCGGGCTTCGCGTCCGCTGGCGGCGACTGGAAGCTCTTCGCCAGCGTCTGCAGGTCCGCTTGCGCACGCGCCCCGGCCGCACACCCCAGAAAGACCGCCGTCATTCCCCACGCGGCCAGCCGCAAGCTCCGTCTCCCCGTTCTCAAGCCGTCCCCTCCTTCGCTTTGGCGCGCTGCCATCATACGCTGGCCGTGTATTCGCCACAAAATTGTTTTCCTATTGCAATCTCCGTCAATTGGCCGGATGGATTTGCTGAGAATCCTCTGGCGGCACAATCCCGTGCGCCGCCAGAAACGCAAAGATCTTCTCATCCAGCGGCCCCCATTGCTCCCGGCTGAACCCATGTCCGGCATTCGGCACAATCATCAGCTCGTTCGCCGCTCCGTCCATATCCAGCGCGTTGTGCAGCCGGATGGCCTGCTCCACCGGCACCGTGTGGTCGTCCGCGCCCTGCGCAATCAAGATCGGCGGCAGGTCGTGCCGCACGTACGTCATCGGTGAAACCTTCCGCGCCAGTTCCACGCACTGGGGCCCCGTGGGAATCCAGTCGTTGGCCCACGTCTGGTGATGCGGCCCGTTCAGCAGATCCACCGCGTCTGTGATCCCGTATCCATCCACCACCGCCGCCACCGGGCTCACCGGCCCCAGGTGCGCACTCTTCGGCGTCATCCCCACCATCAGCGCCAGGTGTCCGCCGGCCGACCCGCCCGTCACCACAATCCGCTTCGGGTCCATCCCCAGCTCCCGCGCGTGTTTGAAGAACCAGTGTGTCGCCTCCAGCGCATCCGTTACCGCCGCCGGCGCTGTCGCCTGCGCGGCCACTCGGTACTCCACGTTCGCCACCACAAACCCGCGCTCCAGGTAAGGCAAACACAGCGACTCGTACGCCGTCTCCTTTCCCGTATGAATCCACCCGCCCCCGTGAAAGACCACCACGCCGGGCCGCCCGCCGGCCAGGCGCGTCTTCGGCGCAAGAATATCGAGTACCGTTCCCGCATATTTTTCGTAGTGAATATTTCGCTGAATGCTCACGCCCGCCGGCAGTGGCGGATAATTCAACGGCCCCCGGGCGCGCTGCTGACCCCCAGCGACCTCTCCACACGCCGCCAGCCCCAGCAAAACGACGCCGGCTGTCCACCATTGGGCTTTCATTTGATTGTCTGTCCTCTGCATCGCGATGAGCCCGCCGCCTCAGAAGGCTGTGCCGGGAAACCAATGATTCTGGCGCGGAAAATGACGAAACGAAGGCCGGTCAGACCACCGCAAAACTATAGGTGCCCGCTCAAACTGTGTCAATAGGAGAATTTTTTCTTGTTAAGGTCGGTCCGGCGCGAGATGATGGCTCTCAGTCCCGCTCTTCACCGCCCCTCGCGGAGTTCTGGTCGATGTCTCAAAAATCTTGCACTTTGCTCTACCTTGCCCTGCTCCTTCTTGTGCTCGCCTCTGCCCGCGGCGCTGCTCTCGCTCAGGCTCCTTCGGCCTCTCTCCAGCCGCCGCCTACTCCCCCGCAATCCTCCGCCCCGCGCGCCGTTCCCCTCAATCCCGCACTGCCCACCGTCTTCATCGTCGGCGACTCCACCGCCCGCAACCAGGCCGACCTCGGATGGGGCGACCACTTCGCCCACTACTTCGACACCGCGCGCATCAACGTCGCCAATCGCGCCATCGCCGGCCGCAGCAGCCGCAGTTACATCCGCGAAGGCCACTGGGCGAGCGTCCTCGCCGAGATGAAGTCCGGCGACTACGTCCTCCTGCAGATGGGCCACAACGACGGCGGCGACCTCGCCGGCCCCAAAGCCCGCGGCACTCTCAAGGGTCTGGGCAACGAAACTCAGGACGTCACCCTCCCCGGTGGCCAGGCCGAAACCGTCCATACCTATGGCTGGTACATCCGCAAGTACATCGCCGACACCCGCGCCAAAGGCGCCACCCCGCTGCTGCTCTCGCTCACCATCCGCAACATCTGGAAGCCCGGTCCCGACGGCAAGCCGCGCATTGAGCGCGATATGGGCTATGACGCCGAGCTGCGCCAGCTCTCCGCCGAAGAGCACGTCCCTTACATCGACATGTCCGACATCGAAGCCGACCGCCTCGAAGCCATGGGCCCCGAAAAGACGGCCCTGCTCTTTCCGAAGGACCACACCCACACCAGCGCCGAAGGCGCCGAGCTGAACGCGCAGTGCGTGGCGCTGGCAATCCAGCAGGCGCACTCGCCGCTGTCCGTGTATCTTGTGCCTTCGATGCTCAAGTCAAGCTGGCAGCAGAACGCCGCTTTGTCCGCAACACCGAATGATCAGGCTTCCGCGAATCCCAATGGCATTACGCCTGAGGAGCAGGCCGGCATCGACAAGGACACCTCCCGCCACTTCGGCGACGCCCCACCCGATCCCGGCCCCAAAGCAAATCTGTCAGGCTCGCTGCGGCCCGCCGACGTCCGCGCCGCCATGCGCAAGGTCGCCGATTGGGAGCTCGACCGCTCCCAGCCCTACTTCGACCGCATCTGGACCTGGAGCGTGCTCTACGCCGGCTTCATGGCCGCCTCTCCCGCGCTTCACGACAACCGCTATCGCGACGCCATGCAATCCATGGCCGAGCAATTCCACTGGGAGCTGCGTTCCCCGCATCCCAGCGCCGACGATCAAAGCGTCGCGCAGACCTATCTCGAGCTCTACCTGCTCAAGCCCGCCCCTGACAAAATCGCGCCCACCCAGACTGCGCTCGACAGCCTGATCGCCGGCGCCGGCCCGCACATTCCCCCCATCCAGGCCCAGATTCCCTGGTGGTGGTGCGACGCCCTCTTCATGGCCCCGCCCGTCTGGTCCCGCATGTACGCCGCCACCCACGAGCAAAAATATCTCGACTATCTCGACAAGCACTGGTGGCAGACTTCGGATCTCCTCTACGACACAAACCGTCATCTCTACTTCCGCGACATCACCTATCTCCACAAGACCGATCCCCGCGGCAACCCCATCTTCTGGTCCCGCGGCGAGGGCTGGGTGATGGGCGGAATCGCCCGCACCCTCGATTCCATGCCCAGCAACTTTCCCGATCGCGCCCGCTACCTGACGCAGCTCCGCCAGATGGCCGCCGCCATCGCCGCCCTTCAGGACCCGAACGACGGCCTCTGGCACTCCGATCTGCTCGACCCCGCGGATTATCCCCAGCCCGAAGTCTCCGGCTCCGCGCTCATCACCTTCGCGCTCGCCTGGGGCGTCAACCGCGGCGTCCTTGACCGCGCAACCTACATGCCCGTCATCGCCAGGGCCTGGCCCGGTCTGGTCAGCCAGATCTACTCGGACGGCCGCCTCGGCAACATCCAGCAAACCGGCGCGGCGCCCGCCCACTATCTGCCATCGTCGAGCTACAACTATGGCGTGGGCGCATTCCTCCTCGCCGGCGCGCAGGTCGTCCAGCTTCCCCAGCATGACCACCACGATCATGCACGCAGGGCCTCACGGTGAGGAAGACGGCCATCCTCGCGCAATAGAAAGGACCCCATGCCGCGCACTCTGCTTTCCCGCATCGCCGCCGCCACTCTGGCGTGTGCCATCGCCCTCCCGCTCACCGCGCAGCAGCAGTCCTTCACCATCAAAGGCAATCAGTTCCTCCTCGATGGCAGGCCCTTCCAGATCCTCTCCGGCGAGATGCACTACGCCCGCATCCCGCGCGCCTACTGGCGCGACCGCATGGAGATGGCGAAAGCCATGGGCCTCAACACCATCGCCACCTACGTCTTCTGGAACGTCCACGAACCCCAGCCCGGCGTCTGGAACTTCACCGGCAACGCCGACCTGCCCGAGTTCCTGCGCGAAGCCCAGCAGGAAGGCCTCCACGTCATCCTCCGCGCCGGCCCCTACTCCTGCGCCGAGTGGGAGTTCGGCGGCTTTCCCGCCTGGCTGCTCGACGACCCCAAGATGGAAACCGCCCTGCGCTCCAACGATCCGGCATTCATGGTCCCCGCCGAGCGCTGGATCATGAAGCTCGGCCAGGAGGTCGCGCCGTACCAGATCGGCCGCGGCGGTCCCATCATCGCGGTCCAGATGGAAAACGAGTACGGCGACTTCGGCTCCGACCAGGAATATCTGAAGCACCTGCGCGAAATCTTTCTGAAGGCCGGCTTCACCGACGCGCTTCTCTTCACCACCAACCCCACCCGCGGGGAAAAGAACGGCTCGCTTCCCGGCACCTACGCCGCTGTCAACTTCGGCATGGGCCACGCTGCGCAGGGCCTCGATTTTCTCGCCGCCATGCGCCCCGGCCAGCCCCTCTTTGCCGCCGAGTATTGGCCCGGATGGTTCGATCACTGGGGCCAGCCCCACCAGACCCGCCTCATCAACCCGCAGCTCGCCGACCTCGAAACCATCCTCAGCCGCGGCGCCTCGCTCAACCTCTACATGTTTCACGGCGGCACCAGCTTCGGCTTCATGGCCGGCGCCAGTTGGACCGACGGCCAGTACATGCCCGACGTCACCAGCTACGACTACGACGCTCCCCTCGACGAAGCCGGCCATCCCACGCCCAAGTACTACGCCTACCGCAAGGTCTTTGCAAAGTACGCAGACCACGCGCTGCTGCCCGTTCCTGCGCCGCCGCCGGTCATCGCCCTCGCGCCCTTCAAGCTGACTGAAAGCGCCTCGCTCTGGAAGAACCTGCCCGCGCCCATCCCCTCCCAGACCGCCAAAGCCATGGAGATGTACGGCCAGGACTACGGCTTCATCCTTTACCGCACCACGCTCCACGGTCCGGCGCACGGCACGCTCGCCATCCCCGCCATGAACGACTACGCCCGGATCTATCTCGACGGCAGACTCATCGGCGCCCTCGACCGCCGCCTCAAGCAGGACTCGCTCTCCATCGACAGCGCCAAATCGCAAGCCCGGCTCGACATCCTCATCGAGAACGACGGCCGCATCAACTCCACGCGCATGATGCGCCACGCGCAAAAAGGCGCGCCCCAGGGCGTCACCCTCGACGGCAGGCAACTCACCGGCTGGCAGGTCTACACGCTGCCCATGACCAGCTTCGCCAGCGTTCGCTTCCATCGCGTCGCAAAAGCCGACGGCCCCGCGTTCTATCGCGGCCGCTTCCTCGTCACCAGCATCGGCGACACCTTCCTCGACGTGCGCAGCCTGCACAAAGGCGCGGTCTGGATCAACGGCCACGCCATCGGCCGCTACTGGGTCATCGGCCCGCAAGACACGCTCTACGTCCCCGGCCCCTGGCTGCACCTGGGCTGGAACCAGATCGTCGTCTTCGACATCGACGGCGTCCAGTCCCCGCGCCTCGCCGGGCTGACTTCGCCCATCCTCAACGGCCCCGTGCGCAACACCGACGAGCCGCCAAGCGAAAGCGGTAATGCCCCCGGAAACTCTGAATAGCTGTTACCTCAAAAGCTCACGCCGCACAGCTTACGGGAAGATTCGATTTTGGTTCCCCCGGGGTAGGGGGAACGCGAGAATAGCCCAGGACAAACGGAGCGCAGTCCTGGCCACGCTTGCAAATGGAGCCATGCGCCCCGGAGGGGCGCTGCGAAACGTTCGGGCCGTTGGCTTTCGTCCGTCCCGTAAACGCGGCAAAATCAATGGGGCCTTATCCCCTGGGAGCAGTGATTCCAAAACCTAAGGTCGCTTAGAGGCTCTGCCCCCATCACGGATACAGATGCGCCGGCGTAATCTCCGCAACCTCCTCGCCCGCCTCGCTCATCTTCTTCAACAGCAGCGCCCTCAGCCTCGCCGCTTGCTCGCGGTACTCCTCGCGCGCAATCAGGTTCACCTGCTGCGCCGGATCGTCGCTCAGGTTGTACATCTGGTACTCGTCGTACTGCGCGCTCGTCGGCGTCTCCGTCCCTATCTTTGACCGGTCGGCCACGCAGTAGCACCATTGCGGGGTCCGTATCGCCCGCCCCACCATCGACTCGCTGATCTGGATGTACGCTGTGTTGTCCCAGCTATCCTGCGCCGCGCGCGACGCAAACAGCGGCAGCGCGTTGCGTCCCTTCATCGATGCCGGCGCCGCAATCCCCGCCGCTGCCAGCAGCGTCGGCGTCAGGTCAATCATGGTCACAATCTCGTCGCGCACCACTGCCCGGTCCAGTCCCGGCCCCTGCAAAATAAACGGAATCCGGATCGACGCATCGTGCGGGCTGCGCTTGTACTCCGTGTTGCGCGTCTTGAACTGGCACCCATGGTCGCTGATGAATGCAACAATCGTGTTGTCCAGCAGACCCTGCTCTTCAAGCGTCTTCAGGATCGTTCCCACCGACTCGTCGATCTTCTCCGCGCACCCGTAATAGTCCGGCAGTTGCTCCTGCCAGTCGCCCGGCAGCCCGCGCACGTCCGCCGGAACCCACGGGTTCTTGTACCGCTCCGCGTATCCCTTCGGCGCCACCACGCGCCCCAGGTCGTTCTGCTGGTGCGGCTCCAGTTGCGATATGTACAGCAGAAACGGCTTCTCCTGCGGCTGCTTCAGGAACTTCACCGCGCGGTCCGTGATGAAGTCCACGCGGTACTCGTCCTTGTACGTAATCTCCTTGCCGTCCGAATCCCAGATCGTCCCGTAATAAGGATGCGTCGTGTGCTCGAACTCGTTCGCGCCCTCCCACAGATCGAGAAACCCGTGCCGGTGCTCCGGCGGAACCCATCCGTACCCCGCGTGCGTCTTGTGATCGGCCTTCATCAGGTGCCATTTGCCGATAAAGTTCGCCGTGTAGCCGTTCTCGCGCAGCACCGAGGCCAGCGTAGGCAGATCGTCGCGCATCCCCGTCGCAATCTTCCACTCGCCCGTCTCGGTCGCATACCGCCCCGTGATCATGCACGCACGCGACGGCGAGCACAGCGGTTGATTGGTCACCGCGTACTTGAACGACGACCCGCGCCGCACCATGCTGTCGAGGTTCGGCGTCTTCGTCATCGAGTTCTCGTTGTACGCTCCGATAAAATCCGTCCGCAGTTGGTCGGAGCAGTAGAGCACGATATTCGGCCTGCGCGCCGTCGCGGCCTGGCTCGCATCCTGCGCCTCCCCTGCGAGCAGCGGCGCATTCGCCCCAACTGATCCAAGTGCGAGTCCCGAAAGCGCTGACGACTTCAGAAAATCCCGCCGGCTTGTCATATTTCCCATCAATACCGTCTCAACTCTTGTTCTGCAAACGCACTGGGTGCTCCATCTCCGTCGGCACATCGATCGATACAGAAGTGCGAATAAACTCCTGCGGCAGATAATCCGGCCCCACCGACTCCTCCATGAACACCAGCGACCGTGTATAAATCTCGTGCATGAGCGGCAGCGGCGATCCCAGCTCCGGCTTCCGTCGCAGTTCGCCCAGCGGCACATCGTAGCACGCAAACTGCTGCTTGGGATCGTAGCGGAACAGCAGCGGTGCGTGCTTCTCCACCGTGTCCCAGGCCTCGGCCAGCGGCTTCAGTTGCTCCGGGTCCGTGGTCAGCATCGCCGCCTGCGCGCGCAGATACCGGAATCGCCACAGGCTCGCGTCCAGCGTCACGTTGCAGATGGCGAACTCCCGCAGCCAGTCGAAGCGCGTCTCAATCTCCTGCCGCTCGGCCGCTGTCAGATAGGGCTTGGCCGCCTCCAGCGCCTCGAACATCGCGTCGATATCCGCCAGCGCCTTCTGCTTCTCCGCGACGATGAGAGCAATGTTCTCCTTGGTCGGCTCCAGGTACTTCGCATACTCCGGCAGATAGTTGCGATTCGTATACCGCAGCAGCGTCTCCCGCCGCGCGATGCTGTCGGCAAAGTCCGAGTTGGTCGCCGAGCCGAACCCCAGCGGCGAAAACGTCTTGTACACCGCGTCCTCCGAGAGCTGCATCGCCTTCGCCACATGCGGCGCGGCCTGCGGCGAGTAGATCGATCCAGCCCAGTCGGCCCATACCTTGTCCAAATCGGCGTTCACATCCCAGCTCAGCTCCCGCCACGCGTAGGCCTTGCATCCGTTCAGAATGTCTGCGTACGCATCGTAGTTGGTCTGCATCGTGCCGCCCGCGCCAATCTCCGCGCCGCCTTCGTGCCCCACCAGCGTCAGCGCCTTCTGCATCGTCCACGCCATGTAGTTCACAACCGACGCCGGAAAGTACTGCCGCCCGATCGTCTGCCCCACGTCCTGGTACTCGACAATTTCGATATGCGGCTTGCACTTGCCCAGCATCGCATCCATGGGTGGGTCCGGCTCGCAGTCCGAGTGATACACCTTGGTCTGCATCAATATCTCGCCCGGCGTCTCCTTCGCCACCCGCGACCACAGCTCGTAGTGCGACTCCGAGAACTGACCATACCCCGGCGCGTGTACATACTGATCGCGCAGCCAGTGCGGGCATCCCGATGACCACGTGCGCAGGTGAAGCTGCTTGCCCATCGGCTTGACGACCGAGTAGTAATGCGAGATCGACTCATACAGCTCGTTCTTGAACTGGTCCAGCCCGTTGGCCTTGCACCGCGGATCGTGGCAGAACATCCCATACTGATCCCAGAACGTGGCCGCGATGCCGTCCGCCTGCGACTGCCGCGCCCACTCGCCCACAAAGGCATCGAACAGCTTCCACGTCGCCGCATCCGACGGGCACAGCGCCGCCTTCTCCCACGAGTGCTCCTCCGGCACCCCCTTCGCCGAGGGATACACCGCCAGAAATGCCTCATACAGTGCCGGCGACCACCGGCTGAAGTTGTTCCCGTATGGCAGCTCCGCAAACACCGTCAGATCCGCGTCGTGAAACTCCTTCACCATTGCCGCATTCCGCGTCATGGCCTCTTCCACGCCCGCGTCCAGCCGCTGCCGCTCCGCCGCACTCAGCTTCCCGTACACCTCCGGCATGATTCCTTTCAGTGACACGCTCGCCCTCAGCGGCGCCGTGAACGTGTTCGCACCCAGCATCGCCGCCAGCTCCGCTGCCTTGTACTTCGGATGCCACTCCGAGAGCCGCAGCGTAAAATCCGGATTCCGCGCCCACACCCCGCTCGTCCAGTCCATCCAGCGATGCGGCTCCCCCGCCGCAAACAGCAGCGACCGCGGCCGCGCCCCGCAGATCATCAGCCCGCCATTCTCCGCCGTCACCGCATACCCATCCCGCACGATCGGCCCCGCCAGCGCTGCCGGCACGCCGTGCGTCTCCTTCAGAGCCAACACAATCCCGCCGCGATGATGCGCCGCCGACCCTCTGTAGGTCGCAATCGCATCCTCTTTCAAACTCATCTTCCCGGCCAGGATCTCCGCCGCGCTCCGCACCGCCGGATGCGCCCGCTCCGGAATATGAATGCGCGTGTAGCGCGGGAACGGCTCGGCCAGCGCGTCAAGATTTCCCGCCAGGCTCCCCGCCAGCGCACCCCCCGCCGTGGCCATCGAAGCAGCCTTTAAAAACGTCCGCCGATCGACCGGAAACAAAGCCTGCCCCTCATCCTGCATGATGTTTGGTTCTCCCGGAATCTGGTTTGATGGCCTCGCGCCGCGGCCCCGCTTCTGCAGCCCACCCGCCGCGCGCCCAAATCATAAACTGCACGCGTTCTTAAGGCCAAATCAAATCGCAAATTGGTTATCTATCGAATTCCAAACCCGCACCCCAATCGGCCCTCGATGCAGCCTTTGCCCTCCCCAACCTGCTTTCCATCCTGCGCCGCCAAAGTCTATTGAGCAGGCAACCTTTGCAGCGGGCTTTCGGCGCAACCAGTGCCGAAAAACCCTCTCTTGACTCATTCGCCCGGCGCCACCGGCAACCGCATCGCACGCCCCACCGGCTTGCGTACGCGGGCTCTCTGGTGGGGCCGCAGTCCCAGGAGGCACCTCGTCCTGTTACACTGCTTTCTTGGAGATTTCTCGCGTGTGGTGGCCCGGCAGGCTATCTGTGCAGGCGCGTGGGCGCCGGCCGGCAACAGGGGTGGTTTCGAGCGGCGCTCGCGTGGCGCCGGAACCTGTCCACTCCATAAATATTCAACGTTTCTGACGGATTCGGACACACCGTTCCGCGGTTCGATCAGGCGGAACGGGGAGGATTCATGCGGCGGTTTTTGACGCTTCTCTGCATGTTGGGCCTGGCGGCGCCCGTAGGCATCACCGTTACCGGGTGTACGCGCAACCCGGCTGCCAAATATTGCCCCGTCACCTCCGGTTACGGCGAGCCGGTCACTGCGGTCACTTCCATCATCCTGCAGCCCGAGATCGGCGGCATCTCCCTCGCCTACGGACAAACCCGGCAGGCCTCCACTCCCTCCGCCTACACCTGCACCGGCTCCGGCGCCTCCGTCAGTTCCAACGCCTACTCCTATGGCACCACCAACAACCAGTTAGTCGACATCTCTCCCACCGGCGACATCTGCGCGGGCACCTGGAACCGCAACACCGGTGGCGGCATCGCCGACTACACCATCTGCTACCCGCCCAACCCCGCTCCCTCCACCGGCGGCCTGCCTTACGGCATCGCCTACATCACCGCTTCCGCGAACGCCGTCTCCTCCAATCCGGTAGAGGTCTTCATTCACGCTCCCGTTACATCCGTGGCCCTCGTCGGACCCACTCAATGTGTCTCGCAAGGCGATGCTGCGCAGCTTGACGCCCAGGCCTGCTACCAGGGTTCGGACGGCAATCAGCACCTGCTGTGCGCCCCGGCCGGCACCACCAGCCCCGCCTGCCCGCTCCTGACCGGGCAGACCATGAGCAACATCCCCACGTGCGAGAGCTCCATCGGCACGCTCAGCTTCAGCGTCGGCACCTCGGCCATCGCCTCCATCGACTCCACCACCAACCAGATCACCGCCGAGCAGCCCGGCACCACCGCCGTCACCGCCTCCATCGCCGGTTCCGGCTCCTCCGCCGGCTACTTCTCCACCTGCCCGCCGAAATCGATCAGCGTCGCTCTCGCCAACGGCAACACCAGCGGCAACATCACCCAGGGCGTCGCGCAAAACCTCACCACCACCGTTAAAGACACCAACGGTAACACCATCACCGGCCTTTCGCTCACCTACCAGTCCACCAATCCCATCGACATCACCGCCGGTTCCGGCGGTACGGTCACCGCCTCCTTTCCCGGTGTCGCCTCCATCACCGCTATCTGCCAGCCCTCCACCTGCAATCCATCCCCCATCAACGAAATCGGATTGAACGGCACCGGGCTGCCCCTCTCCTCCAATCCGGTCACAGTCACCACTCCCGGCACCGCCAGCGACTACCTTTGGGTCTCGTCTCCCGGCAACTCCGAGTACTTCGTTCCCGTCGAGCTGCTCAACGGCACCGTCGGCTCCACGGTCCGCCTGCCCTACGTGCCCAACTCCATGGTCATGGACCAGGGTGGCAACAGCCTCTACTTCGGCTCCGCCCGCGAGCTCATGGTCTACAGCACCTCCTCCAGCACCCTTACCAAGCAGGACAGCACCGTCCCCGGCGTCGTCCTCGCCGTCTCGCCCTCCGACTCCCAGGTGCTCATCAACGACCAGGCCCGCCATCTCTTCTACCTCTACAACGCCTCCGGCGGCGGTGCCACCACCTTTGGCGGCATGGGCGAAGCCGCCGCCTGGACCCCCGACGGCCAGACCCTCTACATCGTCGATAACGCCGAGCTCAACACCCCATCGACCTGCTCCACGCAGTCGATCACCGGCCACAGCAACACCCTCTACGTCTACAATCTGCAGTCCGGCTGGAGCACCTATAACCTGCCGCCCAGCCCGCTGCCGCCCGACGAACTGCCCACCTGCAGCACCCAGCCCAACACCGCCCTCGCTGCTACGGTCTCCTCGAACCCCAACATCGTCGGCCCCCTCACCGCCCAGACCCCGGCCGTCACCATCCCCGGCGTGGGCGCCTACATGCGCGGCACGCCCACCGTCGCCCACGCCTGGTGCCCCGTTGGAACGGCGACCACCACCAGCTCCGGCAGCACCACCAGCATCTCCGCCTACTTCCCCGGTCCCGATCCCACCACCGGCACCACCGTTGCCACCCAGGGCGGTGACCAGCAGCCCGTCCAGTCCGACGCCCTCGCGACCACCGTCGATGGAATGCACATCATCAGCTCTGCCTGGACCGCCGGCGGCACCGATCCCACCATCGGCACCCTCGCCCTCAACGACATCGGCGTGTCGATTCCCACTTCCTCAACGGGCACACCGGAAGCCTGCCCCAGCTCCACCGCCACCACCAGCTCGAGCACCGTGACCACCCTCGAGCCGCTCACCTTCGCCCATCCCACCACGCCCTTCAACACTCTCGCCATCTCCGGCCTGTCCAGTGTGATCGGCATCGATCAGGTCGTCACCGGCCCCGAACCCGTCACCAACTCCTCCACCACCTCCTCGAACAGCATCGCCTTTGTCACCTACTCGGCCTCCGCGGCCCCCTCCGGCGGCAACGCCCTTCTGCCCTACTACGTCCCAGGCTCCAGCGGCGCCGCCGGAACCGTCGGCTACGTCACCCTCAAGACCCCGAGCGGAAGCACCGCGGCCATCGCCCCCATCATCGGCGCCTTCAGTCCTGACGACACCACCTTCTTCGTCTCAACTACCGGCGACGACGAGATTCACTACATCACCATTCCCACCAGCGTCACCTCGACCACGGTGCCCACCGACTCCCAGCAGATCAGCCCCAATCTCCCCGCCTGCACACCGGTCTCCGCCGGCGGCGTCGATGCCGGCTGCATCTACAACGGCTCCTCCACCATCGTTCCCGCAACCGCCATCGCCGTCAAACCCCGCACCACCACCTGATGCCCGATGAAGAGCCGATGAAATCGCAAAGGCCGGCGCCGCGCCGGCCTTTGCGATTCACTCCTCCTCTCGACCCCGCAAGATAGAATCAATCCATGATCAAGGGGATCTCCTTTCTCCGTCCCGCCGGGGACGCGGCCGCCTACGACCGTCTCGCCGCCTTCTTCTCGGCCCTCGGCTTCGAGCCCGGCAAGGGATGGGGCGAGGAGAGCAGTCACCCCAACGGCGGTCATCCGCCGCCGGGGACCCCGGCGAGCCGCGGCGCGTCCTTTCTTGCCCCCCTCGGCAATATCGAGTTCGTCGACGGCCCGATGCCTTCCACGGCCAACATCCTCATCGAAGTCACCGCCCTCGACGCCGTGTATCAAGCCATCCAGGCCTGGCTGCGCGAGCAGGGCGGGGAAGCGGCCGTCGCGCGCCTTTCGTCCCTCACGGAAACCCGCTGGAAATCCCGCCTCTTCACCGTAGAGCCCGAGCCCGGCTTCCCCTTCACCTTCTGGGCCTGGTCCGACCCTCTCAAAGGCAAGCCCGTCGCCATCCAGGGCGATCTCTCCGCCGTCGGCATGAAGTTCTCGATCGTCGTCGCCCGCTGGAACGCCGTCATCACCGAGCGGCTCCTCGAAGGCGCCCTCGACGCCCTCCTGCGCAGCGGCGCTGCCCGCGCTGCGATCGACCTCGTCCGTGTCCCCGGCTCCTGGGAGATCCCCGACGCCGCCCGCGCCATCGCCAACGTCGGCCGTGTCCACGCCATCATCGCTCTCGGCTGCCTCCTGCGCGGTGAAACCGCTCACTACGAGGCCATCTACAACGAAGTCGCCCGCGGCATCGGCCAGTCCCAGCAGGAGACCGGCATTCCCCACAGCTTCGGCGTCCTCACCTGCGACACCCTCGAGCAGGCCCTCGACCGCGCCGGCGTCAAGGCCGGCAACAAGGGCTTCGAGGCCGCCCTCGCCGCCATCGAGATGGTCAGCCTCAAGCGCAAACTCGGGCAGGTCGCGGCCCAGGGCGGTCCCGCTTGACCACCTCAGGACGCCGCAAATCCCGCGAGCTCGCCATGCAGATGCTCTTTCAGGCCGACCTCGGCCGTCAGTCCCCCGATGAGGTCCGCTCCACCTTCTGGCGCTCCAGCGACGAGATCGAGCCCACTGTCCGCGGCTTCGCCGAAGACCTCTTCCGCTCCGCCGTCGACCGCCAGGAAAAGATCGACGAGCTCATCGCCCACCACTCCAAACACTGGCGTCTCGAGCGCATGTCCGCCGTCGACCGCAACCTCCTCCGCATGGCCGTCGGCGAGATGCTCGCCTACAAAGGCACGCCCTTCCCCATCGTCATCAACGAAGCCCTCGAGATCGCCCGCCGCTTCTCCGGCCCCGAGTCCGTCAACTTCCTCAACGGCGTCCTCGATTCCATCGCCCGCAGTCTGCTCCCCAAGTAACCGCGCACTTCCTGCCTTTCTGCGTCGGGCTCCATCCCGGAGGGTGTCCCATCCATTCCGCGTCCTTTGCGGAATGGGTGGGACTGGTCCAGTGTCGACGGGCCATGACCTCGACCGCCCCTCGCCTCTCGGACCGGATCATCGAGCTCCATCACGCCGCCAGCCCATATCCAATCTTCTGCGCCCGCCGCAAACTCCCCGCCGACAGCTCGTGCTGCGGCTCTCCGCCTGCCAGTCCCACCCACAACCGGGCCACCGGCTTCGCTCCCAGGCTCGCCGCCGCCAGTTCCAGCGCCTTCCCCGTTCCCGTCGTCATAGGGATCAGAAACCCCGGCATCGCCGACGTCGCCACCAGCACCGCCTTGCGCGTCGGCCGTTTCTTCCGCGGCTGCGGCGCCTTCTGTCCCCACGGCCAGTACACAGCCCCCACCAGCCGCTCCAGAAACCGCCGGAAGATCGCCGTCGCGTTGTAATAGTTCACAGGACTCGCCAGCACCACCGCGTCCGCGCTCTCCACTTCCCGCAAAATCTCCTCCATCTCGTCGTCCTGCGGGCACTTGCCCCGCTCCTCGCCCGGAGTCTGCGTACACACCCGGCAGTTCTGGCAGAACTCGATGTACCGGTCCACCAGGTAGATCTTCAACGTCTCCGCGCCCTTCGCGCCGGCCCCGCCCAGCACCGCATCCACCACCTGGTCGGTCGTCCCGCCCTTGCGGTAGCTGCCCACGATCGCCACAACCTTCTTGCTCATCGCGCGCCTCCTGCTCATCACCGTTACGCCGCCTCCGGGCTTTGCGCCGTGACCGCACTCACGCGTCGCCGGTCGACTCCCCCCTCGCGCCCGACCCCCTGTTATTCTGGCTAGGTGATTCACCCCCCGCGGACCGCCGCCGCCCTTGCCACGGCCCTTCTTCTGGCCGCCATCCCCGGCTGTCACAAAGAAGAACAGGCCGTCGCCGGCGTCGCCCAGCAGGCCGCCAAAGCCGAGCACCAGGCCCAGGCCTCCGCCTCTCAGCTTGACCGTCAACGCGCCCAGCTCGACGCCATCCCGCTGCCTTCCAAGTCCATGTACATCGACGTCCACGACCCCAGCCAGTGGCAGAATCCCTTCCTCACCGTCGGCCCGCACACCCTTGACCTTCGCATCATTTTGCCCGAGTCCAGTCTCGGCAGCTTCGGCGACGGTTCCATGCTTCGTCCTCCCGGCGCCCGCCGCCAGGAGCTCCAGTTGCGCCTCGCCGATCTCGACACAGCCATCGTCGCCATCCCCGCCGGCGCCTGGCACTATGGCCGCGTCATCGCCGTCGCAGAATCCCCCGAGGCCGCCCCCAAAGACCGCCCCGCCATCCGCCGCAGCGTCGAAAGCGTCATCCGCGAACTTAACAACCTCGGAGTCGTCGTCGAAGAGTGGCCTTCACGCTAACGCATTGTCACAATTTCTGTAGGGCGAAGCGCGACGGCCGAGTGGCGTTTTCCCCATGAAAACGCCACATTTCACAGAACACAAAATGCCTCATAGTAATTGTGAAAATGCCTTAGTACTACAGTTGCAGATAGCGGTTCCGGAGGGAGCTGGGGCCTTCAGGCCCCTGAGAAGTGGCCAGAATGAAGGGGCCTTTAGATGGGATGAGACGGCTGGTCTCGCGAATCGGCATTAAGCTGTTCGCAACGCAC
>Ga0335072_10005104_pt1 | contig 19361 bp, 22 predicted proteins | sample Lox_Sample_21_FD_206725 | JGI IMG/M metagenome (GOLD analysis project Ga0335072, IMG submission 206725) | Soil microbial communities from Loxahatchee National Wildlife Refuge, Florida, United States - Lox_Sample_2.1 | ecosystem: Environmental > Terrestrial > Soil > Wetlands | place: USA...
GGTCCTTTTGACAATAGTTTAGAGAGTGAGATCTGGCATCCTAGGGGGTTGGCAAATCCGATTAAGAGTCCCTCAAATGGTCCCTCAAAAGATCCCTCAAGCCTCCGGGCCACCTCCATTTCACCTCTATTCTCCAAGTCATGCTTCCCAAATCCACCTGAAGTTTCCGCCAATCCGCTTTCCCACCCGCAGCCGCCGCCGCCGCCGCCGCACAAGGCGTCCACAAGCAACGCCCACAAGCAAAAACGAATACACCAAGGTTTTACTCGGACTCAAGAGTCAAAAAACGTCCATTGACCGTCAAAAATCATCAATCGATGCTCACACGACGCGAACAAGACTTGAACTTGTGCGGGCGAACCCATGTGATTTCTAGTCACACCCCTGTCAAAGTTAGGGGCGCTGACGGACAAACAGGGCAGAGTTCCCAAAACCTTAACCACTCGGGCATCGCGTCTCCTGATTTAGGTACTCTTCCGGAACATATCGTTATATGCAAAACTCTGACATTCGTGCGTTTCTCCACATACCTCAGATACCTCTGAACTCACCAGTTTTCGAATTTGACCGCATCGACATAATCATTTGCCTAAGGATTACTTCGGAAATTTCTAAGCATTACTGCATAAGGGAGCAAAAATACACCATTTGGCATACGATTCAGGCACTTTACACCTCACATTGGCAGCGATTGCAAAAACTACGAATTCAGAGCAAAGCAATTTTGGGGTGTGCGGGAAAACGCGCCTATGGCAGAGTTTTTGCATATCACGATAAACTATACCGCCTCACCCGTGGAGCTTTAAAAGTGGTGTCGAGGGGAGGAGTGGGTGAATGGGCCCAAAGCGCGCGTCGAGAGCCCATCTCATAGGTAGGCGGTCAGGCAGGGATGGTTGTACAGTACACCAGAAAGACAAGGAATGGGCTATGAGACTCGGCCGCATGACTGCGAACTTGATGAATTAGAATCTATGAAAACTCTCTGCCTCGCTGTCTCGTTGGTCTACGTGACCCAACCCATCGTCGCCAATCAGCAGCAGGCGTGCCGTATTAGGCCCAGCTCACGCCGTGCCCCCACGACAGTGGTATAAATTAGGTCTATACTCTGGTTAGGCAGTTGGTTATGATTAGGTTAGGTTTTAGTTGTTGCAGGTCGATGCCGCTGGGGAGGCATCCCTGTAGACCTCCAGAACATAAAGTCGTTGTTTGATGGGTATTCTGGGTTTGGGGTGGTATGGGGGTGGGGTGTTGATGCGCCCCGAATAGTTCCGCAAGTTTTACTTCTTTTAGCTGCCAGGACTTGCCAATGGGGTAGCTTTTCGCCTCTCGACGCCTGCTTTCGATTAACGTACTTTCAGTCTTCCATCTTCCATATCTCCGTCGTCAATGTTTGTCGAACTCTTCATTTCTGCTGCAACTTTCCTTCTTTCCGTACGTTAACTGTCACTGTGTTGCCTCTCAACTGCCCTCATGAAGACCTCAGTTGCCTTTTCGAGCTCTCTACTTCTCCGCAGCCGAGGGGCACGTGCAGTCAAGTGAGGTATTATGTGTCGCAACGGCTATTTCAATACTGACGCCAGTTCTAAGCCATGCTCGAAAGTTTTCCGGACTACGATCTATCTCATCGGCGCAACCTGGGGCTTCATTGACCGCAAGGAAACGTTCCAATGGCCATAGGCCAAGTCTTTGGCACAGAGACGCCAGTAATGTCACGCACTCTTCCCGAATCGTGGGATCCCTTTCAGACAGAATCCCCGCAGACTAGTGAGTATTGCGCACTTCATGAGAATTCGACCAACCCATTCTCACCTATCTGTGCACCAGCCCATTTTTTTGGCTCCGGTGAGTTGTGGGCAATGGTTCACGACACAATGTGGAAGAGATCTTAACGCCTGCGCTCTGGAACAGAGACCACTGTTCTTGCCAGGAGTGCATGCACCCCGAAACGAAGCAGCGAATCCTCAATACATTCCAGGTTAGTAGAATGATCGGTCTTTCAAGGGCAGAATATGATACCATCACCAGATACCACCGGATGTAATCCCTTCCGAAATCAAAGAGGACAGTTCTGGGGTGCACATCACATGTATTGCGTCCCTCATGACAAGCCCTTGCTTTATTCTGACGTCAGCGCAAAGGGAACAACGACGGCCATCACAGTTACTATGCATGGGACTGGCTGAAGAATCACCAGCCGCTTGCAGAAAATGCTGTAAATCACGGGCCTCCCGCGTAAGTGGAAGCATTGGGCAGAGAAAGGGAGATCTTTTCCTGACATGAACAGGACTTGGAGGACAATAAAACCCTGGGAACCAGAGACATTCCCATCGACGGACTACAATGAGATAATGGACTTGGAAGCAGGGGTCGGAAAATGGACCCAGCAGATTGTGCGTTCGAACCCGAGTTGTACTTCCACCCTTCTTCCACGACATACTTGAAGTCCAATCGCAGTCCTGACGCAAAACTCATCCCCTCTTAACAGCATCGCTTCGGTTTCTCTTTCGTCACAGACTGTCCCCCAACTACGTCAGCGACCGAAGCTCTTCTCAACCGCATCGCCTTCATCCGACAAACCCAATATGGAGCTTTCTGGGACTTTACCTCCTCTATCAATCCCACGGACACCGCGTACACCACCCTGGCCCTCCCGGTCCACACCGACACCACCTACTTCACCGACCCGTGCGGTTTACAGCTGTTCCACCTCCTCTCGCACACCGATGGCTCGGGTGGCGAATCCACCCTTGTGGACGGCTTCGCTGCCGCTACCCGTCTCTACGAAGCCAACCCAAACTTCTACAAAGTACTGAGCACGACCAAAGTGGTCTCTCACGCGAGCGGCAACAAGAAGGTCGGCAGTATTGACAACAGCGCGCTCAGCGACGGCTTTCCGACCTTTCAGCATAAGAACTCCTCCACTGCCGCTGACCAGTGGGGTTCGCATCTCACTCCCGCTACGTTGACGCAGGTACGCTGGAACAATGACGACCGCGCAGCCAGCACTCAATGGAAGGACAGCGAGACCATGGAGCTGTGGTACGCAGCGGCGAGAAAGTGGACCGAGATACTGCAGATGCCTGAATATGAGATCAGGGTCCAGCTTGTGCCGGGGAAGCCGCTGATCTTTGACAACTGGCGCATGCTGCATGGTCGAACGGCTTTTACGGGAAACAGGAGGGTCTGTGGTGGGTATATTGGGATGGATGACTTTATGGCCATGTGGAGGATGTTTAATGGGGGAGGGGAAGGGAAGGGGAGGGGAGGGTAGGAATGGGGTGGGCCACAGCATACAGGTTGCGAATGTAGCTGACTCAAGTCCACATCTCAGACGCAGCTCTAGGTACAAGCTCGACGTCTTCAAACATGGAATGGAGCACTGCCTTTTTGGGAGATCTTTTTGTATTCATCGAGGCTGGGCAACGATTAAGTACATCCCTTTTGCCAGCACAGGGCTTTCCCTCTCGGACATAGCATATGCCATGTATGTCGTCGAGTATCTTTCCCTCATCAGTGCCTGCAAGTTTTGGCCTTGACATACAGGTTGATCTGCATCAGGTTCTTTCCGCCTCCTTTGGTGTCTCCGCCGCACTTTTCTCTGCTTAAGAAACCGGGTCCACGGACCTTTTCGGATTGCATGCGATTGAGAGATTGTGTAACAGGCTCTGTCACCTCTTCTCCACCTACCAGCCGCTCGCACCAGCAGCAGCACCAACGTCGGCCCCACTCGCTGCCCAGTCTGCACTGGCACCCTGATCCCAGTTGGCATCTGGCTGAGCCGCCCCATCGACACCAGGTGCAACAGGCGCAGCAGCATCACCCCATTCAGCGTTGCTGTTGACAAAGCCTGTGTCGACCATTCCCTGACCAACCTCATCAGCACCAGGTACCTTCGCTTCGTCACCGCCTTCCTTGTTCTCCTCAGCTTCTGGATCGCGGTAGAAGTAAAGATCGACGACGACATCCCACTCAACCTCACGGCTTGCCAGCGTGCCTCTCAGGCGGAGCACCTCTCGCGCGAGCAACCACCAGATAAGGCCGATGGCATGGCGACCCTTGTTGTTTGTCGGAATAGCTACGTCAACGAACTCGGTTGGAGAATCGGTGTCGCAGAGGGCGATGACGGGAATGTTTACGTAGGAGGCTTCCTTGATGGCTTGTGCGTCGGTTCTTGGGTCGGTAACGATGATGAGGCGGGGTTCCTTGAAGGAGCGAGTGATATAGTTGGTGAAGTTACCAGGTGTGAAACGACCTGCGATGGCGACCGCTCCAGTGTGTGCGGCGAACTTGAGGACGGCGCGTTGACCGTAGGGGCGGGCGGAGATGACACAGATGTCGGCTGGATTGTCAACGGCGGCGATGATACGGGCTGCGAGGACGATTTTCTCCCTGTTGGAAGAAAATGGGTCAACGGGACGAATCGCGCAATGGAGATTGTTTTGAGGAATTAGAATGCTAGAGCGGTGCTGTGATCGTAGCATGACGCTTCACAAAGGGATCTTTCCACTTTCAAGCTTACCAAGTCTTGCCAATATTGATCACATTGACGCCGTCAGGACGAGTCTTCCACAGATATGGCTCCATGTGAACCTGCAAGTTCTTCGAGCCCATATGACATTGTGCAGCCAGGAGCATCTCAATATCTTGAGATGTAGGATTGAAGATCGGGGGGAGGTTTGCGGGCGCCATGGTTGCGACTGGATAAGTTGTCAGTCGGAGCCAAAGCAAGAATATATGTTGCTGAGGCAGAAACGGTGATCTTGAAGCTCGATGCGACTTTTGATTGTGCGTGAAATTCAGCTGCAGGGAAAAAGTTCGGCCTAGCACATTTGGAATCTAGCGCAAAACTACGACGAGCTTAATTTCTTTGGAGAAGGAAGGAGCTCGAACAAAAGATTGAAAGAGACTCAATTGCTCGATACAAGTCACTCCAGTTACATCATGCCTCCTCGAATAGCTGTGCCATCAATTGCAACGCCCTTTAATTGTAGGTTCCGTTGCCTGAGCATCATATCGAGACTGACCTGACTGTTTTTAGTCACGAGTCTGTTACAGAGCTTGCCGGCATTGACATTAAGTCGAGCATATGCCCCATGTACCGCCTGCCTCTTCTCAACGTCGGCGACGTATCAATCCATAGGGAAAAAGAAGAAGATCAGAAAGAGGATAGACCCGTACCGCGCGGCGCAAGCACGGCAGCGAAAGGCTGCCAATCAAGCGCGACAAGCTGTCCTGCGGAGCGAACGCCGCGAAGCCATGGGCGACCCTGTGCGGTCCAAACCAACACCTTTTATCGAGTCTCTAAGATCGATACCGCGCCATGTTCCAAGTACGGTAGTCCCCGACCTAGCACGGAACCAGCTAGACACATCGAGAGAAGAAGAATCCCCGCTCCAAAATGCCCCGCCAGACATGAACTTCTTCCTGAACAGCGACGAACTTGAAAAGTCCCTCGCGCACTCAAAGTACCTTACAACACCACTACCTACCGACGATGCAAACAAAGTTGATCCCGCAGCAAGAGCGCAGGAATTCCAAAAGCACGCTGAGAGCCATGAAAACGCTGAAAGAGCAGTGGCCGCCATCATTGCTTTGGACAATGGAAGCAGTAAAGATCGTACGCGTGTCAATATCCAGCGATGCATTCACCAGTTCGGCAGACACCACACGGACAAGGTACTTCCACCCAAGCCAACTAGTAGAGCGAGCTCCACTATGATTGCGGCAGAAGAGAACAAGTTGGTGGTGCCGCAACGAGTGGGCCCGGACACTGGCTCTTCGGAAGTGCAAGCCGCCATTTTGACAGCGAAAATCAATACTTTGGCGGATAATCTGGGCAAGAAGGACAAGCACAACAAAAGGAATTTGAGGGTGCTGGTGCACAAACGACAGAAATTGCTCTCTTATCTGCGGCGAAAGGAAAGAGGAGGACCACGTTGGCAGCACTTGGTTGAGAGGCTCGGGGTCACTGATGCCATGTGGAGAGGAGAGATAAGCTTGTGACTCTGATTTTGGAATAGCACACCTTCAGAAGGGCCGCGTCGATGCCCTGGACCCCGGGTTTGAGCCATGATTATGTTCGTTCATGCGCAAAATGAACGGAATATCACTATTGATACCTTGTTTGCTCGTGGCAGATGAGATGTCATTCGGAGAATCCAGCCATCCAATGAGATTGGCGGTATAGGTGCATTCAATTGTATGACCAGGCTTGCTACAATTGCCATTCTTCTTTCCCTTCTTTTATAGGTCAAGACCCAGATGAACAAAAAGTGCTATGGATTCCCCGTGAGAAAATCGGAAGCGACCTCGTCGGTTGCATTTCCCCCGAAAGCAAGCATTGTCGAAAAGAACGCTCTAGTATGCTGATGATATATTCGTGAGTTTCTACTGTTGCTCTCAAAGAAAGTACCACCCAAGCAAGATTACATATCAGGTTGCGGCTCACCTGTCCAATGAGATGGTCTGCTACAAAACCCTGTAAACGCCTTGACGATCAGTCACCACAAAGAAGCACGAACCCCTCATCATGTCGATCACTCCTCGGAATTTGGGTTCCTCGGGAAACATTTGAACATCGAATCTCGCTTGTGGATATTGGATAATAGGGAACGCAGTCACGATGGCCTTCACGTCACAGAAAGGGATATGACCAATTCATATAGCGCGATTTCATCCCATGTACGCCAGCATAATGGCTGAGCAGCCCGAAGAAGGTTTTCGAATTCTGAATAACTCCGGCAACAGCTAGAACCAAAATACTACCATATTGCTGAGGTTTGCATCGTGACAGATTGGTACGATATGTCGAAGTCCCCCTTGTTCGATGAGTCTAGCGAGCCTTCATGCAGCACCAAAATCCTCAAACCTGTGGAAGAGTCCTTGACTGCAGATGGCGAGCGGGATTATGGATACACTCCGAGCTTCGAGAGCTCCTGGGAAGACTTCTGCCATTACGATAGCACCGAGAACACCATCGAAATCCTCAATCCGACTTCGCTTGCATGCTCGCTGGCGCAGTCTCCGACACGCGTCCCACCTACATATACCAATAACCTACAATACAACACATTCAGTCCAGAGCAATCGTGGGAGCTCATCAGCAACGGTCCTTCAATGGATCTAGCTGCCGTACTGGCAGACAAACAGTCGACAGGATCCGAAGAAATTGGAGGAGAGCTGGCCACGTGGTTTGGAAACCTGACGAATGTGCCTAGATCGTCTGCTCCTGCACCTGTCTCACCATTCAAGGCCCAGCGTCAAGGTAGCCCGGGTGGTGTTATAGCAGGGGACACTACCAGCGATAGTGGAACATTTGACAAGTCTAGTCCGAGTACTGTCACCCCGAATCGATCGGGCTCCATCATCTGGTCCTCGCCTCGATCGACAAGCAGCACATCCTCCATAGAAGGCAGCGAAAATGATCTCAAGGTCCAGAATGATTTCCAAGCCGCTCCTGCATTACACAGGGGTAGGCGAAAGTCCTCGGCCACATGCTCGCATTCGAAACACTGCGCAAAAGTCGAGCGGACGCGAGCTGCCAACCGAGCGGCCGCGCATAGATATCGCGAAAAGCGGAAGGCTGCAACCGACGCGCTACAGTCCAGAGTCAGAGAACTTGAAGCCGAGAAACGGTCACTAAACGCTACGATTGGTACGCTCCACGCTACACTACTGAGTCTTAGGAAGAAAGTCTCGACACACAGCGAGTGACTAGATTGTTTGGCACTAAGGGAAATCATCGACACTGAGAATTACCATATCGAACGCCAGGCGTCCAGGGGGAGAGATGCTCAAAATGGAATAGTGTATCTTGGTAAGAGTCGATGGAAGAGGGAGTGATGTAAACGTAGTCGGGGGCTCTCAGAAGATGCCCAACCAGAAACGCCTCAATCTGGAGTTAATTGGCGGGGGAATTTGTCGGTGAGCATGAGGTGAATTCTGCTGAATGCTTGCAGTCCCACTTTAGCGTCCCCTGCCTGGCCTGGCTGGGGGCTATCAAGACAATTCTTTGACAGCATCGTTATCAAGGCCGTGGGCCAATGTGATTGGGATAGGCCCTGCGGGGTTCAAGCCATGATTGAGCAAAGATTAACACGCTTTGCATAGGCGGACGTTCAAGATATAAGGGGCAAAGCGGTTGATTCAACGAGGCTCCACTCGACGTGTCTCCGATGTCGATCAACATCTGTCAGCTCAACGTCATTGGCCATTTCTCATGTGGCAACTACATATTGAAGTTCTTAGCCCTGAAAACCTTCGCTGCAGACAGACCTTAGGCCATGCAACGACGCGTATCCCTCCATCATCTGATTAGGATTGTGAAGCCAAAATTCTCTGAAAAGTATCGTTCCACCTATTCCCTGCCAAGTGGTCACAGCAGAGTATCCACTCCTTCAAATTACCCGACGGGGAATCTGCTAATTGCAGGCTTGCAATCGGGGTCTAATGCTGGACGTGGAGCGCTGAACACTACTGACCAGTAGCATTCATTTCGAGGAAACAGCTTCGCGTCCATAGGAGCTAGGAACCGTTCCGAAGTATGGGTTTCAAGTAGGGGTTGGCGCGTTATTGGGCGCGGAGCCGAAAAGCCGAGCCTCCCAACAATTGGCCTCGCTGGCGAGTTGTCCATGACGTCTGAAAATGTGGGAGAAGACTTCGAAATGCCACAAAATCCAACCGCCGACGTCATCCACACCGTTTGACTCCAACCGCATAGGCGCTCGAAGAGCGCTAGTTGGAGGAATCGGCCCTTTGTTGGCGGGGGGAAAGCCTCTTGAACGGGCATCTTTCTCCCTTGTATTCAAGACGAACTTTGGACGATATAAATGGACGGGAATTACCCCCGACCTCGTTCGTCAAAAACCCTACTTATTCCGCAATCTCGATAGCCAGTGAGGGCATCCCCGGCCAGCACGCAGGTTCGGGGTCTCCACTTGATATCCTAAACCCTGAGGGAAAAATGCCCCTCCAGAGACAGCCTAGGTCATATTATAACTGTGTGGTCTAAGTATCTTGCATAGGATGCATGTGATTTCGTGCGTCTCGGGCTCGCATTCCGGACTCCTGTCAGTTGACTAAATGGGTTGGGTGCATCTCTCTTCCGCCACATGGCGCCTTACAGGGGATGGGATGCTACCGCCGCGCAGCGCTTTCCCCTCATTCCAATATCTGCATCCGCTCTAAAAATGCACGTTCTAGGGTCGTCCTGCACAGGCGAAATGCATCAGTAATGACGCACTTTCCTCGCCTCTGATACCCAAGTACCCTGTGAGGACCTTTTACGTGCTAGGTACCTCCCTTGATGTGTTGCGGCTTCGGTGGCGGATGCATGGCCATTGGGCCAGGTCGCGGAGCTCTCGCGGATGGAGCCAATGTAGTCAACACACATTCCCCTATCACGATCAACGCAGTCCTAGCACTGATGTGGGTGTGAGGCTTCTCAAATCGACTGTCCTAACGGCACAGCAGAGTGACCGACCCCGTAGATTTGGATATACCGACGCTACCCGACGTTGGTACACTGCTGCTCCCACGACTACCACCGTCGAACGGCAGCCACTATTGCTCGTTGTCTTGTCATGAGTCCCGGCCGCAGTGGCAAACCCGCCAGACCTTTACAAACTTGCAATGTCTGCAAGTTGAGGCACCAAAAATGTGACAGCTCTCGGCCGTCGTGTCAATATTGCCTTCTTCGGGATCTGGAATGTGTCTATTCGAAGACTCCTGCACATCAGATTACTGGATCGTCCGTTCGGAGAAGAGGCGAAAAGCCTCAACCGGGCTTAACAGAATCCGCTAACGAAGATCGATCTTGTTTGAAAGCTGTACAGAGGTCTGGTAGCTCGCCTAGTCGTGAAGTTGATCTGGTACTAGTCATCCCCTCTCTCCTCCTTGCCATCTACCTTATCTGCTTAGACTGACTTCTCACGAGGAGACACCGCTTTGGCCAGGGACCGGCCAACGAAGCCCGAGTAGATCGACAACCGAGGAAGGATTTCGAGCTACAGACTATGCGAGCTATTCCCCCGTGTCTCCTTTCAAGGCTTCTTTGCAGTATTTTGTCGCCGTCCTCGGAAGAACCCTTCCAGATGGCAGCGAAGCTGAGTTGGCGCTGTCTCTTGCTGTCTCTTCTGAATACACGGATGACGCAGATACAAAAGATCGATGGAGGGGAACAGCGACTCACGCTATCTATTCTTTTGATCGCTATAATCTGCCCCCCAAGGCTCAACTGCAATCATTTCTTGATTCCTTCCTGGACGGACCTAACAAAATAATCTTTGTCTGCGAGCCTTCGGAGAGCCAAAATCAACTGGACGACCTTTACCATCGAAGCAAAGACATCAGCCATGCATCTCTGTCACTCATACTGCTCCAACTCGCCATCGGCGCGCAGACCTTGGAAGGTATCCCTCATCAGACCTGCTCGATTCTCTATGAAAAGGGACGAAAGTTTATGGAAGTTGGAATGGAGAGGACGCAGGCTAATTGGCTCTGGGTCGTGCAAGCCCATATATTGGATTGCATCTATTCAATGAACGCCAAACCGAAAATGTGCTGGGTCGTCCTTGGTAAGAAGCATTGGATTGTTGGAGCCAGCTCTCAGTAACCGCCAGCTCTACCAGGCTCCGCCATTCGCATCGCTCAGACGTATCACATTGACGATTCTCATCACAAGAGTTCCTGGTTTTCGCAGGCCGAGCACTGCAAATGGAGACAGGTGTGGTTGGGCATGGTTCTCTTAGATGCGTAAGTACTTAGCTCTGTTACAACAGTAAACTGACCCCACCAGGTGGTTCTCGGCTGCTCTGGGCCGTCTGCCACAGATCAGCAAAAACACCACACGAGATCTATTTCTGCGAAATATCTATATGGAGGTTGGTATGCCTGCACATCTTGTCCAGACAAGTCTCGCCCGAATTTCCGTTATCGTGGGTGGCATACTGCAAGATATCTATGCAGTAAATTCAGCGAGTATACATATGTACGAGAGATACACTCACGAACTCGAGATATGGCTGTCCGCACTGCCGCAACCCTTACGGTCTCATGGAGACTACACCAGTGGCGACGTCCAACCAGAAAAGTCGCATGGCGATAGGATTGCAATGGTTGGTATGTCTCTCTTCGTCAGTGACAAAGTTAACGGCCTGAAGCGTAATTTGGAACTGATGTATTTGGGGTCGATGCTGCTCCTTACCAGGCCCTTGCTGTTAGATTTTACAGCTATGGTAAGGGAGCAAAAATCCTTGGTAGCACAACTGAGTACCCGATTGTATGCCCAGACTTGGTAGGTATCAGCTGCCACGAATCACTTTACTAGTTGATCGTCTCCCTCCGGATGCAGGCTCTTTATAACGTGTGTCACAGCGTGGATACAGCAACCCAAATCTGTCACCTTTCGTCTCTTATGAAGAGCCAAGGGCTTTTGGCAAAAAAATCCTGGCCAATTATGTGAGGAAAACAAGCTGCTAAAGGCTCTGTACAGCACTGCTAAACCCGAGACAGATATTTCAATTTCCATGCAGCCTTGGTCCTCTTCACAAGCTTATCGCAGAAAATCTCCGTGTCGAGGTACAATTTGGTTGGGGCCCAGCTCCAAGCACGTCGCCAGATGGAGCACGATGGATTCAATGCTGGTATGAACATCATAGCTTTTTGTGCCACGGAAGATCAACTGGCGAGCCATTATTTGAGCATAGCCAAAGTCTTCCAAAACGCCCTTTCGACTGCCAACGTTAGGCTCCAACCGGAGACCACACCAGAGGCTTTTCCTACCACGTCGGACACAGAAGTCATCGATCCATCTCCACATTACTACGATTGCTCTGCCTCGAACTGGCCTCCCCCACCTGCCCTCACTAATACATCAACCTCTCAAACCAGCATATCCACAAGCATGTCGTACCACGATCCAGATCAGGCGCTGGTTCAGGTCGATGCTTTTGATCCGATGCAAGAATTGTCTGTCGACCCTAAATACCTTCATCTGAACACTTCAACCTCACTTCATCCCTCCATCAACAATAACGTGTGGGCCCCGAGCCCTTGCGAGCTCGACTTCGTATTTCACGCGAGTCAATATGCTCCCCCTCTCGTTGGATACGTACCTGCAGGCGACTGCGGACCTCAGCCACCAGGTCGACTCTGAGCTCTTTTCCATCAAGTCCCCAAAAACGCCGGCCTAGGATGTGAGTTTTCCCCCTATGTTTATAGACCTTCTCCTTCATTATCGACAAAGATTCACAGCGATCTGGGAGCAGTCATGAAAAATAGTGCTTCTGGTTTTGGCGATGGGGCAGGGCTTTGCGATCAGCCCTGAAAGGTCTTCCTTTCGTTATGTATAGGAATTCTTCGGTAGGTGGGTATTTGTTATGTATTTTGTAATTGGGACAGAATAGGAAGATAATGCGGGATCTGCAAGGATCAAAGAGCTTTCGAGGTTAATTGAATCTGCGCAAGAGTCCAAAAACTTAGCATCACAGTCCAAAGGATTCTTAACGAGCTTAAGATGAAGTGAGTTAGCAGCTCCGCGCGGGCTTGAGATGTTTGCTCGTAGGAAGTTGTATGGTTTGGGGCTCAATCCGATCTCCGAGATCCTATCTAGTTTAAGCTTCTGTGTCCTGCATTGCAGGGCTGCTTCCAATCTTCTGGTTGAGCATTGGCACGTTCTCTTCAAGAAGAGCTCACAGGTTTGCCTGAGCAAGTGAGAATAGGAAGTGAATCAAGATATTTTCCTTGATGATGGAGCCTTATTGGCGTTCTCTCCAAGACCCTCAAGTCTTCCCGCCTCTAAGAGCAAACGCGTGTTCAACATTCTCTTCTCTGTACTTATTGTCTGCACCTGGGTGAAATCGCTGCTCCGAGCTTTTGTGTTGAATTTCGACAAAGTGTCATCTCTGCGCAGTTGAATACCTGTGCTGCCATACTTGTTTTTGGTCTTCAATCTACTTAGTTTGCTTACTCGAGACATGCAGACACCTCCGCCGCCGTCCGACAGCTTCGGCACTACCTACCCCTGTTCCTCACAGAGCAATCTCATCCTGGTCTCTAATCGTCTTCCTGTCACGGTTAGACGCACTTTGGATCGCCGGTACGACCATCGAAAGTCAAGCGGAGTCTTGTTTCAGGAATGAGCGGTCTTTCTCAAGACACATACTCCCTGTGATACGGTTGGCCGAGCCTCGCGGTTTCACCAGCAGAAATAGGTCAAATGGAAACAAAGCTTAAGAAAGAGCACAAAGCAATCCCTATCTTCATGGAAGAAGAGCTTGCATGCACGCATTACAATGGATTCTCAAGTAAGTTCCCCCACATAGTTACGAAAAAGCTTGAGGTTAATCTCTATCCAGATTCAATGTTGTGGCCACTGCTTCACTACCAACCTAATGTGCTTGGCTTCAACAACTGCGATTGGGAAGGCTAACAGTGCTCTCAACAGGACATACACTTTGTGCAGCCTGAGCGTACATTACGTACAGGCCGAGGAAGGTGAGCCTGACAACAGCCTGTGTGGCTTGCGCTAACCCAGCATAGTTGCACCTACACCCAGAATAAGTATACAATATACCGAGGAATAAGTGCTGCGGCATCCCTACTGGAGAGCTTGGTTACTAGGCAATGCCAGGGAAGCCTGGAAGCCTACCAGTACAGGTCCGACCAGGCCAGGCCTATACCCCTGGGCCTGGGTTGTACGGCCATTGGTATCGAGCCGCAAACATGGTGTACTGTTGCTCTCGGAATTCACCGGTACCGTCGAGCACTTGCAGGGTAGCCTGCTATGCAATCCGCGGGACGTCAGCGGAATGGTAGGCGCGATCCATGATGCTCTCACAATGGATAAGCAGCGGAGAGCAAGGAATCATAAAAAGTCGGAGTTCGTCATGCGAAACACTAGGTATATATTTCCCTTCTGAGGTCTCTAATATGGCTGCGTACGAAAGGCTAACCATGTCTTCTCTTTTCAGCGCTGCTTGGGGCCGATCCTTTGTGTTTCGGCTAAGATTTTGGATAAATCCTCACTTCGATTTGTTACCAATCATAGGAACGCCGACCGAATAGGCCGCCGAAATGATATGGCGCTGGACGATTAGGAAATATGTTCTTGGAGGATAGACAGGCTTGGAGCCGGAGATGGAGCTTTGGAGTCTAAGGGATAGACGATCGTACGGCCCATAATTTCCCTCTTGAAGGCCATCCGCGGCCTGATTGGTCTTCTAACTGGTGGATAGCGTTCGAAGCCACTAATTTACTACATTAGCGTGTTGTAGTAATAGTAATGAAACGCCCTCTGCTGTATCGCAAGTTGAAATATTCTAAGAGGGCAATTCCTTTTTGTTTTCGTATGTGTCAGCACGATTACATTCATACACTACACTGCATGTAGAATAGTCTATGCTTATACACCCTTACAAGGGTGGAGGTCCTACATCCGGATTGGCTGGCGGACGCCTCCAGGCGATGGGCCTGTCCGTCACAGAGCTGCGTGAAGTACTACTTAGTTATACGTCTCCCACTTCCTCTCCAACAAAAGCGAGTCCATTCAGCATTCCATTACACGCTCTGCAAAAGAGCAGAAAGATGCCTTTCGTCGAACTGGTCACCAACGTATCTCTCACGCGCGCACAGGCCGAAGAGCTCGCCCTCTCCCTCTCAGCCTGCGCCGCTGAGACGCTTCAAAAGCCCGAAATTGCGTTCGGCATCAATGTTCGTGCCAACGAAGTCTTGACCTTCGCGGGTAATCAGGATCCATGTATGCTTCCTGTTCTCTACGTGTTGCTTGCGAATTACCATCTCCACGAGCATAGAACAAATAAGAAGTCATTTACTCCAGATGACTAACTGAGATCCGTGATGTTCTTGCAGGTTTCCAGCTACGGATCACGGGTCTAACCAACCTGCACCCAGAGAAAAACAACGGGTACTCGAAAGCCTTCTCGACATTCCTTAAGGAGAAGATTGGAGTCGAGAATAATCGTGGATATGTTATCTTCCATGACATGGGTAAGCTTGATATCATCGAGACTTAAATCCCCCTTGCCCCTCTTTCCTCATTTCGGAATTCAAGTCATTTGGTATCGTCATGTTTCGCATCTTCACTGCACGGAAAGGATTTCCCTTCACCCGGTTGGGAAGCGTTATTTCTGACTTCGAATTCCAGCGAATTCAAATATCGGGTTCCAGGGGACAACTTATGCCGAGATCATGAAAGGTTAGGGACCGGTGGTCATGTCCTAGGAAAGCCCAAGTGTGAAGGAACCGCCGTCTTCGAAATCGCTGTGACTGGAAAACAAAGGTAGCGGTCGCTTTCATTACTATGAGACCGAAGCATTACGTAGGCATGAGATTGAATCAGCATATTTGCGGAGCTTCAAGAATGGAGGAGCTATTTCCGTGTTGGATGAACGTGTATCGTCCGTACAAATACAATGACGAAAGACCTTCAGACCCTGCAATTGGTGACACGCTAGTATCATCATTGGTTTTGGAACTGATCCGAATTTGCTTTTCTAAATTCATGTCTCGAAAATGCTAGCAGAACACGCTGTCCGATAATTCCTTTCCATCGCCACCTTTACGTTCGACCCATCTTACGCTGTATGGAAGATGCACCTACAGTCACGATCTTACTTCTCGGTGATTCAGATTGTGGCAAGTCGACCTTCCTCGCGTACGTCTCTTCCTCCAGGTTGCTACCAGCCCAGCACGAAAAGGTTTGCGACTGAGAATATCCTGAACTACTAGACGCCTCTCTCGCGGACGTGACGGCATCTCCAACCCTTCCATCTCTTTAACACTCCGTCATGATCTCGAACAACCCTTTGCATATGACATTCGCATGTACAATCGACCGTACCGCTTCGAGTTCTACGATACAGCATCACCGGAGCACTACACCTTACTAAAGCCTGATCTCACCATTCTCTGCTTCGACATCAACAACCGCGACAGTCTGGAAAATGTTCAGAAGAAGTGGCGGAAGGATGTTTACCTACACTACACTCAAGAAGAGACCCGTATGCCGGTAATGTTGCTTGGATTGAAGAGAGACTTGAGGAAGGAGGAGGAAGGGATGATATGGCCACAAGAAGCGTATAGAATTGCTCAGGAGATGCGATGTGACCGTTATGCAGAATGTTCTGCGGTAACAGGAGAACTGATGCATGAGGTATTTGAGGACATTGCAAAGGTTGCGGCGAAGACTACAACTACAGCAGGAGGGCAAAGCCAGGGATCGACATGCACAATTATGTGAAGGTGAAACGTCGGAGAAGCTAACATGCCACCAGCAGTGGACAGTCTCGTTCATGAACTTTTGCAATGGAAGGGTTAAGCTTCGCCCACTCAAATTTTTCGCAAGATATTGGTTGCAGGCAGCACTTTGACTTCTTGAGCCGCCTACTTCTTTCAAACGTACCGGAGATGTCGGGAGTACTTGATCATTGGCTATGTAAGCACGACATCCCTTCAAGGATGCGGTCAGATCTTTCAGCGTAATGCCTGCGTCGACCACATCGGATTCTCTGTTTACATTAACGCCACTAAAATGCAACGCTAGCCCCCGCTAGACGCATGCCTTCGATCACGTCTGTCTGTTGCCAGTACTACTTACGGTTGGTGTAGGAGAAGCGCCAGTGGTTGTTGCAAGTACTGGTGGCCGTCTCCGGCAGTGCTTTGTGGGGAGACCACGGGCTCAAGGGTGACCTAGGTATAGATCCGTGTCCAAAATTATGCTGCCTGACTGATACTGGATTCGAGCTTGTCGATGATCCGTGGGCGAGATTTGTGCTGAGATGAAGCCTACAAGGAGCGACGGGAGGGCAAGAATGAGAAGCCGCATCTTGACACACCAAATAGACCTATTCAGATTGCTGAATCGCAGGACCTGCTCGAGGAAGTCGCTATGTCTACGTGCTGTGAGAGCGCGTTAAAGGAAGGCTTGTTCACACGAATGGGATATGTGACCGTCACTACTTCGAATTATACGAGGCTAACAGTGCCGATGGCATCTACATTGACTTGTAACACAACTTGCATACACAACGTCTTCGGAACCTGAAACAGCGAGCCAATTTCAAACTGAAGCCTAATCAAGGCTTGTTAATGCTTTTTCTGCGGCATGAGGGACTTTTGAATACCCGATCATGTCATCGAGTCGGGATTGCACATCTTCAGTCAATCCGAACCATTCACCTACCGCCAAGCCCCGCTTCCGTCTTCCAAGGTCAATAGGGAGATCACTGCATGGGTGAAGTTCGATGAGTTCAACCAAAATGATCCAGTGCCAGCAACGGCGACTTCGCGGTCAACCAGATTTCGGGTAGCACGGCCTGGAAGAATGATGACGCTAACAGCCTTCAACGCTCTCCCGGATGCCGTCCTCAAAAAGAGCGGCAATGCCACGGCAGCACGGCTCACTGCTCACGGACACCACGGGGCCTTGCATCGGCGCAGTTGGTGAAACAGGGCGAAGTGTGCACTTACCATTACTGCCTTTCTCGGAACGAACCTCATCGATGCAATGAACGTGGTCGGGATCAAAGAGTGTATCGCTGCACTCGGCGTTTGTAACGACGAGCATAACGGCAGAGTTCTTGGAAATTGGAGGGCTGACATTGACAGACCGTCTGGAAATTCTACGGGCGACAGCTGTTAAGAGGGCGTGCTACTAGGGCCGACATAGCCTTTCTCAGAGAGGGCGTGGGTTGCGATGGAGATGTGGGAAGAAAGAATAGATCTTGGCCTTGCTGGTGAGGCAAGAAATCCCTGATTGCGTTCAGCTGTCAGGCGAAGGCGCCTCAGCAACCACGACAATGATCGGATTGCCCTAGAGAATAGATCAGCAGCAATGAAGATCTTGAAGTCGTTCTATATCTAAATCGTCTATTCCTACTTGATCTAGTAGCCCTTGCTTAAGTTTACGGGATTCAGTACCTTCTCACCCGACTTCCACTTCTGGATGTTAACGTCCAAGAGCTCTACACACCGTTCAGCATAGTACTCAGTCGCACCAGCAACGTGCGGGGTGACGAAGCAATTCTTCGCCGTCCAAAGTGGGTGTCCGTCAGGCAGTGGCTCCGGATCCGTGACGTCCAGACAGGCAGCTCCAATCCGCTCTTCTTCCAGCGCTTGCATCAGCGCCTGATGGTCAATCAACCCTCCTCGAGCAATATTGATGACGATTGCACTCGCTTTCAGATGCCGTATGCTCTCCGCCGACACGATGTGTCTCGTGACCTGAGTCAGCGGACACGCAAGCACAAGCACATCAACCTCCTCCATGAACCTCTTCAGAGCGTCAGGGTCGCTGGTGTTGAACCACGCCCGAGGCAGAACGCCGTCCTGGTCTCCCGTCCCCTCGATCACGAACCCGTGTCCAGGGGTCCGCTTCCCTGACGACGTGGCGACGGTGATCTCCATGCCGAAGGCTTTCGCCAGCCGAGCAGTCTCGCGCCCAATGCAGCCGTACCCGATGATGCCCATCGTCTTGCCGCGCAGTTCAGTGGTGCCCGCGAGCTGGCCGGCCGGCACGTACGCCGTGCGGTTCCAGCTCTGCTTCTCGGCGTGCGAGAGCAGGAACGGGAGGCGCATGTACATGCTCAACGTCTGCATGAGAATGTACTCGGCGATCTTGGTGGAGTGGATGCCCGACGCGCTGCAGACTGTGACGTCGTTTCCTGAGTCCAAGACTTCCTTGAAATACGGGGCGTCGATGAAATGTTCTAGGCCGGCAGACATGCCCTGGATGAATTTGAGGTTTGGGGCTTGGGCTCTGCTGTCGGGGCAAATGAACATGGTCTGCAGGACGTCTGTTTGCGCCCAGACGGCATCGGGGATATCGGCGGGTTCATGGTACCAGAATTGCCGTGGGTGCTTAGAGTTGGCTATGTAGGTGCTGGGGTAGTATTGCACATCTGTGAAATGCTCCATGCGCTTTACGCGCTGGAGTAGCTCGGCTGAGAGGGGGAATGTGATGAGAAGCTTCATGGAGGAAAGCCAATGCGATTACGGCACGTTCGTGGTTACGATGAAGATATGCTGGCTAGTTCAAGTGCTTGCTGCTGCTGGACTGGACCAAGTTTCTTGTCATGTAGTCTTGAAGTCCAATTTGACTCTGCTCGCCGAAGCTGCGCGGGTCAAAGGGCGCAAACAATTTCGCCGGATCGACAGCGAAGCGGAGGCAATAGATCAAAAATCTGAAATCTTGGCTTTGAATTTTGGTCCCTGCTGCGTAGTTTAGTTAAGCAACTACAGTAAAGCACGCCTATAAGAATGTCCAAAATTAGGCCTTTAGGGAAGAATATTTCGAGACATTCTAGCAACCACTTTTGCTAGAATTACGTCACCGGGACAAAAAT
>Ga0335072_10005105_pt1 | contig 19359 bp, 15 predicted proteins | sample Lox_Sample_21_FD_206725 | JGI IMG/M metagenome (GOLD analysis project Ga0335072, IMG submission 206725) | Soil microbial communities from Loxahatchee National Wildlife Refuge, Florida, United States - Lox_Sample_2.1 | ecosystem: Environmental > Terrestrial > Soil > Wetlands | place: USA...
TGGATGCCATCGAATTCGCACCGCACTGGGCGCGTGTTGCGGCGGCGCGCCTGCGTGATTGCCCACAAGTACGCGTATTCCAGGCGAGTCTGCGTGAGCTGGCTTTGCAGCCCGAATACGATGTGGTAACGCTCACGGTTGCGGACGATTACGCCGAAGCCTGGCCGCGCGCGGATGCCCTGCAGGCAGCGCTGAGTACGGCCGCCAAGGCATTGAAGCCCGACGGGGTTCTCATGCTGGCGCTGCCCAACCGCCAGGCATCGCAAGAACGACGCGACATTCCCTCACGCATGAAGATCGAAGCGGTCTTGCGCGCAGCGGGCCTCACCGAAATCGATACCCGGCTTGCCTTTCCGGATGCCTTGCTGCCGGAAGTACTGGTCTGCGCGCAAGCACAGCAAGCCGCACCCGCGTTGCGCCTGGACGATCTGATTGCACAACGGCCCTTGCTGCGTGATGCCGGCAAGGAGGCTGTGCAATGGGAAATGCACTACGAGGCCGGGACACTGGCCGAGTACGCACCAGGCCTGCTGCTGGTGGCACGCCGCAGCGGCGCGCCCTCACCCATGCGCAGCAACGTCCTCGCACAAAGCTTTGCGGACAACCGTGTTCCTGCCGGCAACACCGTCACCGAATACGTGCTGGAAGACGGGAAGGTGCAAGTAGTGCCCCGCGCCTTGTCGCCGGAGGCGACATGGGTCGGATCCGCTTTCGATCCCGTGCGCGAGCCGTACCCGCTCGCTCCTGGGCGTTCATTGCTGGTGCTGATCCGCAAGGCCATCCACGAGCAACGTACTGACCTGCTGGTCGCCCTGCTACGCAAATGGGGTGCGCTCATCTATGCGCAGGCCAACGACGAGGACAAGATTCCCGGCGACTGGCTCGATGCCCTGCCTGCGCACGTTTACCTGGAACCGGACGGCGAGAGCCTCGCCTTCCACGGCGGCGAATGGCGCGCACGGCAGCCTGTAGAAAAGCAGATTCCGGTGTATGTCGGCCTGTGGCAGATCGCTTATGAAGCCGGCCTGGAAACTCTGCTCGGCCTGGCCTCGCCGGCCGAACGCGTCACCTGGCTATGCAAGCGCCTGCTGATCGACGCCTCGGCGGAGTGGACCGGGCACGGCCGCAACATCAACGAAGCCTTTGCACGTGAAATCCATGAGGGTGATTGCTGGAACCGCACCGACCGCCATCTGAAGATCATTCCGGAGTGGTTGATCCCGCCGCCGCCCTCGAATCTCTACAAACATTGGCAAACGCAACTCCAACTCAGTGCAACGGCCGTGGCGCAGGCCATGCACCGTATCGACGCATACGGCGCGCCGCGTGTGCAGGTGATCGTGATCGATCGCGGCAACAACGTGGAAGCCGTGCAGGCCACCCAGGCCAGCCTGGAAGCACAGCATTATCCGCACTACCAGCTGAGCGTGATCGGCAGCGACGACGATATCATGCAGCGCCTCAACAGCGAGGTCGCCGCCAGCGACGCGGATTGGGTGCAACTGCTGCATGCCGGCGACCTGTTGCATCCCGCTGCCTTGCTGCTGCTGGCCGAGCGCGCGGTATCGCACCCCTATCTGCGCGCCATCTATGTCGATGAAGACGCGCACGTCGGCGGCGTGTTCGAGCAGCCCATTTTCAAGCCGGACTTCAACCTCGACATGCTGCGCAGCTATCCCTATGTGGGTCGCGCCCTAGCCCTGCAGCGCCGGCGCTGCATCGAGCTGGGCGGCCTGCAGGCGCACTACGGCGACATGGCGCCGTACGACCTGCTGTTCCGACTGATCGAAACCGATGGCTTGCAATCCATCGGCCATATCGCTGAAGTGATGCACCGCGCCGCACTGCCGTACAGCCAATGGCTGACGTCGGAGACGGTCAAAGCACACAGCGCGGCAATCGTCGCCAACCATCTCACCCGCATCCGCGTGCCGCATCGCATGGAGCCAGGCGTCCTGCCCGGTTTCAATCGCGTGGTGTATCAGCACGCACGGCAGCCGCTGGTGTCGATCATCGTGCCGACCAAGGACCAGCTGCCGCTGCTGAACGGCCTGATCGACAGCCTGCTGTCCAAGACCAGCTACCTCAACTACGAGTTGCTGATCATCGATAACAACACCGAAGAGCCGGCGGCATGCGCCTACCTCGACGGCATCGAGCGGCTGAATAGCCAACAATTGCGCGTGTTGCGTTATCCGCATCCGTTCAACTACTCGGCCATCAACAATTTCGCCGCGGCACACGCACGTGGCGAATATCTGATCCTGCTCAACAACGATACTGCCGTATTGCATGCGGACTGGATCGAAGCGCTACTCAACCACGCACAGCGACCGGAAGTCGGCATCGTCGGCGCCAAGCTGCATTTCCCCGACGGCCGCATCCAGCACGGCGGTGTGGTGCTGGGCTTGCGTGGCCCGGCCGATCACCCGTTCATCGGCCAGCCGATGGACGCGGACGGCTACATGCATCGCCTGCGCGTGGATCAGAACTACACCGCGGTCACGGCCGCATGCCTGATGATCCGCAAATCCGTCTATGACGAAGTCGGCGGCCTGGACGAACAGGAGTTCAAGGTTTCCTACAACGACGTCGACCTGTGCCTGAAAGTGCACAAAGCCGGCTACCTCGCCGTGTGGACGCCGTATGCGCGCCTGATGCACGTAGGCAGCGTCAGCCAGACCAAGGTGGACAAGACCGCGCAGGACGCCAAGCAGAAACGCTTCGAGGGCGAGCAGGGCGCGATGTATCGCAAGTGGCTGGCGCTGCTCGCGCGCGACCCTGCCTACAGCACCAATCTCAGCATCGACGGTTCAGGCTTCGAACTGGATCCGCTGCGCAGCAAGGCCTGGCAACCCTTCGCCAGTCCGCTGTTCCCGCGCATGTTCTGTGTTGCCGCGGACGAACACGGCTGCGGTCATTACCGCATCCGTCAACCATTCGCCTCGATGCAGCGGGAAGGCATGGTGGAAGGCGTCATCGCCGGCGTGCACCTGACGCCAGTGGCGATGGAACGCTTCCAGCCCACCTCGCTGGTGATGCAGCGGCAGATCAACGAACACCAGATCAAACTGCTGGAGAGCTATCGCGATTATTCCAAGGCCTTCAAGGTGTTCGAGCTGGATGACCTGATCCAGCAGATCCCGGTGAAGAGCATGTTCCACGGGCTGATGCCGAAAGATGTGGTGAAATCGCTGCGCCGCGCCTTGTCCACGATGGACCGGTTCGTGGTTTCCACCGATACCCTGGCGGAGGAATTCAAAGGCTTTCATGCCGATATCCGCGTGGTGCTGAACCGCCTGCCGGTGGATTGGTGGCGCGATCTGTCGTCGCAACGCCGCGTCGGCCGCAAGCCGCGTGTGGGCTGGGGCGGCGGCTCCAGTCACCGCGGCGACCTGGAATTGATCGCCGACGTGGTCCGCGACCTGGCCGGTGAGGTGGAATGGGTGTTCTTCGGCATGTGTCCCGACAAGCTGCGCCCTTACGTGCACGAATTCCACACCGGCGTACCGATCGAGGAATATCCGCGCAAGCTCGCTTCGCTCAACCTCGACCTCGCCCTGGCGCCGCTGGAAGAAAATGCATTCAACCAGTGCAAGAGCAATCTGCGCCTGCTGGAATACGGCGCTTGCGGTTTCCCGGTGATCTGCACCGATATCGTGTGCTACCAGAACGACCTGCCGGCCACGCGCGTGAAGAACCGCTACAAGGATTGGATAAGCGCGATCCGCATGCATCTGGACGATCTGGATGCAACGGCAAAGATGGGCGATGCGTTGCGCGATGCGGTGTTGAAGGATTGGATGCTGGAGGGCGACAAGCTGACGGCTTGGCGGGATGCGTGGATGCCGAATTGATCGGCGTAGATGTGTCCTCTCCTAAGCGCGATGCCATTCCCGGCCGCCAACCCGTGAGGGCACGTCGAACGACGATAAGGGGGGGCCGATCTCTTGTTTGTCCCAGAAGCACGATGTTGCCGAGATTGGCATTCGCTGCTTAGGCCGCGGGACGCCTTCCGTCCTACGCTGAGCAAGGAAAAATACGTACCGAGATAGACCAGCGCACCGATAGAGCGCAGGACGAATGTTAACTATAGTTGACTATCTGACAACTACAGTTGACAATTAAGCCGTGGTCGAAATCATTCGAAGTGCAACCTTCGACCTGTGGATGCGTAGCCTTAGGGATCGTCAAGCCAGAGCACGGATTCAGATGCGAATAGATCGCCTGAGCCTGGGCAATCCTGGCCAACATCGCAAGCTGGCGAACGGTATCAGTGAAATGAAGATCGATCACGGCCCCGGCTACCGGGTGTACTACACGATGCGGGGCTCAGAGCTCATTGTTCTGCTTTGCGGCGGCGACAAGGCCTCGCAACAAGAAGACATCGCCAAGGCTATTCGCGTTGCTGATGCCTGGGAGACATGAAGATGGCATTGAAGAAAGAGAGCTTTCGCCGTTACGACTCGGCGGACTACCTCAAAAGCGAAGAAGACATCGCCGCCTACCTGGAAGCGTGCTCCGAGGCAAACGACCCGGTTCTGATGGCCGTCGCACTCGGCACCGTGGCACGCGCGCGAAACATCAGCCAGCTTGCGCGGGAAACCGGGCTCACCCGCGAGGGGTTGTACAAGGCATTGTCAGCGGAGGGCAATCCGAGCCTGGCGACCGCCATGAAGGTGGCCAACGCGCTCGGTTATCAGTTGCGACTGGTACCGGCAGGGCATTGACGAGGCGACCGGATGCCGAATTGATCGGCGTATCCACGCGTGCGCCTTCGTAACCTCATGGCGGTCACCGCTAAGACCGAGAAAGCTGGGATTTCATCCCGGCATCGTGAAGCTTCAAAAACGCGGATGGATACCCTACGCCCTTATGGCGACAACGCCCTGGCCACCACTGGACTCAGGCCACGCATGAACGCCTCGACATCATCGGTATAACCCGAAGCTTCTCCAAGCTCCGCGTTGATCTGCTCGTGCGTGAGATCTTCCGGCAGCACCTTCGCCTGTGAGCCGAATGACAAAGCCTTCGCGACGAACCGCCGTGCCTGCAGGCAGGAGTTGTTGCGACGCGTGGAGCACACGGCAAGCAGGGGCACGATGCGGGCGTGCATCTGCTGGTAGGGCGATACCGCCACCCAGCCGGCGTAGTCGCTACCGAAAGCACGGTCATACAACGGCAAGTGCCGTTGCTGCATCATCGCCACCACATCCATCGCAGCGCTATCCAGCGAGACCGTGCCTAGCCAGGGCTGCACGCCGTTGCGCTGTGCCACGGCCGTGTCCGTGGTGATCAGCGACACGAGATGCGCGCCGGCGGAGTGGCCCATCACGATGAACTGCGAAGGGTCGCCACCCCATTCCTTGGCATGGCGTTGCGCAAAGGCCAGCGCACGGGCCACGTCATCGGCCTGTGCCAGCGGCGGGGTGTCGGGCAGCATGCGGTAGTCGATCGAGATCAGGATGAAGCCGCGCGGCAGCCATCTGGCCGCCTTGTTTTCCACCACGCCGCGCGCGCTCTTGGTGCCGAACGCCCAGGCACCGCCGTGCACCATGAAAATGACCGGCGCGTTGCTCACCTGCGCCGGCCGGTAGACGTCGAAACGTTGGCGGGCGTCGTCGCCGTAGTTGATATTGCCGTAAACACGCGTGCCCGCGGGCACTGCCGGTTGCTGCAGCATCGCGCGCTGGCCGAAAAGCGTCGGACGCTGCGGCGCGGCCTGCGCACCGGCAACCCCTGCGATCAGCAGGAGGGAAGCGATGACGGAGAGACCTTTGCGGTTCATGGGTAGATCCTGCTTTCCGGGCGGTTGGCGGGACACAGTTTATGGGCCGCACGGGACGGTGGCGCCAGCGGCGTTGGTGCACGAACCGCTATGCGTGATGCCCTGCCCCTTGGTGTAGGTCGTCTGGCCGTTGTAGGTGATGCCGCTGGCGGCGTTGGTGGCGGTGGTGTCGTGGGTCGTCACGCCGTTGGCGGTGTTGGTGCTGGCGTCATACGAACCGCGTGGACCGCTGGCGTTGGTCTGCGAGCTGCCCGTGACGGCGCCGCTGGCGCTGCGCGAGTAGGCGCCGTTGCTGCTGTAGCTGCCGCCGGCCGCGGTGGTGCCGTGGAAACTGTGGCTGCTCGATGCCGATCCGTCGGCGTTTAGTGTCTGGCTGTTGTGTCCGGCGTAGCTGGCGCCGTTGTTGCCGCGCAAATAGTGCGCGCCGTTGTGCGTAACGCTGCCGTTCTTGACGGTGGTGTAGCCGCCGCCGATGGCGGTGCCGCGCGGACCGCTGCCGCCGCGCAGGTGGAAGTGGCCCTGGGCGCTTGCCGCGCCCGCGACGGACAAGGCCAGGCAGGCCAGGAGGATCGGTGCACAGCGGAGAGTCGATGACATGGACATGACGCACTCCAGATGGATGAGAAGCCGCAGGCCCCAATGCCTGCGTGGCGCCATCTTCCACGCACCGCGCCGCCGGAGTGTTTCCAAATCCGGCCAAGTGTGAGCGTTTGTTGCGGAGTCCGGCGCCGGAAACATGTGCTTACATCTGCCGCCGGCGGGCGCTTGTCCGGGCCTCGCCGCTCGCGAGATAGTGGAAGCATGGAAACCGTCCACATCCTTGTCGTCGATGATGACCTGCGGCTGCGCGACCTCATCGAGCGCTACCTCAGCCAGCAGGGCTTCCACGTCCATGGCGCCGGCCACGCGGCGGCCATGCGGCGCGAACTGGCCGCCCATCACGTCGACCTGATCGTGCTCGACCTGATGCTGCCTGACGCAGACGGGCTGCAGCTATGCCGGGACCTGCGCGCCGAGGGCATCGACATCCCGGTGATCATGCTGACGGCGAAAGGCGACGACGTGGATCGCATCGTCGGCCTGGAAATCGGTGCGGACGATTACCTCGCCAAGCCCTGCAATCCGCGCGAACTGGTGGCGCGCATCCGCGCCGTGTTGCGCCGTCGCCCGCGAATGCCGGTGGGCGCGCCGCAAACCGACCAGGCGCCCATCGCATTCGGGCGCTTTACGTTTGATCTCGCCACCCGCCAGCTACTGGACGACGGTGCGCCAATCAAGCTCACCAGCGGGGAATTCGCCGTGCTGGCTGCCCTGGTGACGCATCCGTTCGAAACCCTGAGCCGCGAACGCCTGATCGCCATTGCGCGCGGCCGCGATCACGACGCGTTCGACCGCAGCATCGACGTGATGGTGTCGCGCCTGCGGCGCTATATCGAAGACGACCCGCGCCAGCCACGTTGGCTGCAGACGGTATGGGGCGAAGGCTATGTGTTCGTGCTGCAGGGAACGGGCGCATGAAGCAAAGCCCTTCCACCTTCTCGCTGATCTTCGGCCTGCTCGCCCTGGCGTTGCTGCTGGCGCTGTCGCTTGCGTCGATGCTTACCACGCGCATCACGGTAAAAGCGGGCAGCGAAAGCTATGGCCGGCTGGTCATCGCTGCAGCCTTGGCCGCCGATGAACTATCGGCGCGCCACGACCAGGATGCCGTGCAGACACTGCGCCAGCTCGACGAAGCCGGGCTGCATTTCTCCACCACGCCCCCGCCGCCGGCCACGGTGCGCATTTCCCCCATGCTACGGGACATCGGGCTCAAGGTGTCGCAGATGCTGGGCGATCCGTCGCGCGTCGCCGTTACCCAGACGCCGGAGCCGCAGATATGGATACGCAGCGCCCATGATCCGGCCCGCTGGATGGTGCTGCATGCGCTCAGCTACCGCCGCCAGGTGCTTGCATCCAGCATCCTGGTGATGCTGCTGGCGGGGGTGATCGTGCTGATCATCGCCTCCGCCGCCGCGCGTTTGCTAACGCAGCCGCTGGAGCGTCTTGCCGCGCATGCGCAAGGACTGCTGGCCGGCGAGCCCGTGGTGCAAACGCAGTTGAAGGGCAGTCCGCGCGAAGTGCATCAGCTTGCCTTTGCGATCGGCCAGGCCGGCGAGCGGCTGCGCCACGCCGCGCGCGAACGCGAATTGATGCTTGCCGGCATCTCGCATGATCTGCGCACACCGCTGGCGCGCCTGCGGCTTGCGCTGGAGCTGGGCGACGCCAACGATCATCAGCGCCGCGAGGCCATGGTGGCCGACCTGGAAGAACTCGATGGCGCGCTCGAACAATGCCTGGCGTTCGTGCGCGACGGCAGCGACGAACCGCGGCGCGACATCGACGTCATCACCTTGATCGGGCAATTGCTCGCACTGCGCGTGCAGCCCGATGATTGGCAATTGCACGGTCCCGCGGTGTTCCAGGCCAAGGTACGCCCCAGCCTGCTCCGCCGCGCCCTCGGCAACCTGATGGACAACGCCGAGCGCCACGGCGCCGCCCCGTTCGAGGTGGCGCTGGATACCGGTGACACATTCTGGTGCGTGAGCGTGATCGATCACGGCGCTGGCGTGTCGGCCGAGCAACTGGAGCGCCTGGGGCGTCCGTTCCAACGGGGCGACCCGGCGCGCGGCCAGGGCGGCACCGGCCTTGGGCTGAGCATCGTCGCACGCGCTGCGCAGGTGCATGGCGGGACGTTGACGTGGGGCAATCGTGCGCCGCGCGGGTTCGTGGCGTCGATGCGGATTCCGGTTGTGGCGTGAGGGATGGCTGGCGTTTTTTGCTCGAACTTGGGGGCAATGGCACTAACGCGGCCAAGAAATCTGCTATTCGCGATGATCCACTCCCTCCCCTGCGAAGTAGGGGAGGGCCGGGGTGGGGTTGCTTGGGCTTTAGCGTGGGGCCGAATAGCACCATGACTTTTGAACAAAGAAACGCGTCGCAGCAACATGGCGTTGCTACCGCTCGCTACGCTCGCAGCCCACCCCTCCCCTACTTCGCAGGGGAGGAAACGCATTCTGGCGAACTAGAGATACACGCTTAAATTAGGACCACCTTTGATGGCGGCACGCGCGCGGCATCCCGGCAGCAAACCTGCTAGCGCAAACCGTGAGATCGCTACGCTGCAACCTTGCGCGCATCCGCTCCTTACCATTCACGATGACCGATTGACGATTCCGGCATACAAGGACGACCCCGCATGCTCACCACACTGGCAATAGCCAACTACCGCTCCCTGCGCTCCCTTACCCTTCCGCTGGGTCGATTGAACCTGATCACCGGCGCCAACGGCAGCGGCAAGTCGAATCTTTATCGCGCCTTGCGCTTGCTTGCCGAGACCGCACATGGCGGAGTGGTGAATGCGTTGGCGCGCGAGGGCGGTTTGTCCTCGACGCTATGGGCCGGCCCCGAACGCATCACGCGCCGGATGCAGTTGGGCGAAGTACCGATCCAGGGCGGCCCGCGGCAGGAACCGGTGGCGCTCAAGCTTGGCTTTGCCGGCGATGATTACGGTTACGCCATCGACCTCGGCCTGCCGGTGCCGGCACTTACCGCATTCAGTGCCGATCCGGAGATCAAGCGCGAAGCGATCTGGGCGGGGCCGTTCCTGCGCTCGTCCAATGCCCTGGTCGACCGGCATGGCGCCGTGGCGAAGGTGAAGGACGGGCGCAGTTGGCGCGTCGTTGCCAAGCATCTCAATCCGTTCGAGAGCATGTTCACCCAGTTGGCCGATCCCGAACGCGCACCCGAAGTGTTGACGATGCGCGAGATGATCCGCGGTTGGCGTTTCTACGACCACTTCCGCTCCGACCGCGACGCACCGGCGCGATTACCGCAACTGGGCACGCGCACACCGGTGTTGAGCCACGATGGCAGCGATCTTGCGGCAGCCTGGCAGACTATTCGCGAAATCGGCGACCGCGCCGCGCTGGACCAGGCTGTCGACGATGCATTTCCCGGCGCGTCCGTCGAGGTGGATATCAGCGATGGCCGCTTCGGCCTGGTCTTCCAGCAACACGGTTTGCTACGCCCGCTCTGCGCCAGCGAATTGTCGGACGGCACGCTACGCTATCTGCTATGGATCGCCGCGCTGCATACCCCACGGCCGCCATCCCTGATGGTATTGAACGAACCGGAGACCAGCCTTCATCCCGACCTGCTGCCGGCGCTGGCGCGCCTGATTGGGCAGGCTGCAACGAAAAGCCAGCTGTGGGTGATATCGCATGCTTCCCGGCTTATCGCTGCGCTCGAAGACCTGCCCATCTGCAATGCCATCGCGCTCGAAAAGGAGTTGAGCCAGACGCGCATCATCGGGCAGCGCGAATTGGATGAGCCGGCGTGGCATTGGCCGGAGCGATAGCGAATTCCGTTTTTCAAACAACTGACGACGCCAGCGCGGGAACGGGTCACGAAAGATGGAGAAATAGCGAAGAAAACGCATCTGCGGACAAAAGGCGCTGACACGAGCGGCACCTCCTTCTAGCCTGCGCCTAGGCTCTCAGGGATCTCCGCTATGACCCATCGAAAGAACGGCCACCACCACGACGGTGGCCTGCAACAGGACCTCGACATACTTGCCCGGCGCATGCGCGAACGCCGCCAACTGCTGGGCTGGATCACCACCGGCAGCGCCGCCGCTTTGCTCAGCGCTTGCACGAGCCGCATCGGCAAGCCGGAAAATCGCTCCGCATCGCGATTGCAGTCGACATCCTGCCTCGCCAATCCCATGGAAACCAATGGGCCGTTTCCAGCCGACGGCTTCAATGGCGTGGATGATCGCATCATCAATATCCTTTCCACCCAGGGCATCGTGCGCAGCGATATCCGCAGCAGCTTTGGCGTATCCACCGCTACCGCGCCAGGCGTGCCGTTGACGCTGAACATCCGGCTGGCCAACGTCCGTGCGCAGTGCAGTGCCTTGTCCGGCCATGCCATCTACGTGTGGCAATGCAATCGCGACGGCGATTATTCGCTGTATGCGGACAACCTCCGGCAGGAGAACTATCTGCGTGGCGTGCAGGTGACCGATGCCCACGGAGAAGTCAGCTTCCGCACCATTTTCCCTGGCTGTTATGCCGGCCGCTGGCCGCACATCCATTTCGAGGTGTATCGCAGCCTGTCGGCGGCGACCGGTTACGACAAGGCCATGCTGGTATCGCAGTTCGCGCTGCCGTCATCCACGTGCGCGGCGGTCTATGCGAAAGCCAGCGGCTACGCTGCAAGCCAGGCCGAACTGGCCGGCCTCAGCCTGGCTGACGACATGGTCTTTGCCGACAGCACGCCGGCAGAGCTGGCGCAGATGACGCCCACCATGACTGGCGACGTCGCCACCGGCTATGTCGCCACCGTGCTGGTCGGCGTGGAGACGCCCACATAGTTGACTGAGTCAACTATGTGGGCGTACCTTGCGCACGTCGTTCGCGAGGTACGTTCCATGCCCGTTCCCGCATCGCTTTCCCGGCAGGCCGAAGCCGTCCGCGACTTCAATCGCTTCTATACCCGCCAGATCGGCGTGCTCGACGAAGGGCTGCTGGCCAGTCCCTATACCCTCACGCAAGCACGCGTGCTGTTCGAACTGGGCACCCGCAAAACCATCACCGCGCGCGAAATCGGCGAACTGCTGGGCCTGGATGCCGGGTATCTCAGCCGCCTGGTGCAGGGTTTCATGGCCGAGGGTCTGGTGGCGCGAAAACCGTGCAAACAGGACGGCCGGCAATGGCTGCTGTCACTCACCGCAGAAGGGCGCAAGGCATTCCGCGAACTGGACCGCGCATCGCATCAGCTGACGGCGACGCATCTGTCCCGCCTGTCGGAACCCGGCAGGCATCGCCTGCTGGCGTCGATGCAGGAAGTGCAGCGGCTGCTTTCCCCCAGCAACGATGGCAGCAAGCTGATCATTCGCACGCATCGCATCGGCGACATCGGCTGGGCGATCGAGCGTCACGGTCAGCTGTATGCCGACGAATTCGGCTGGAACGACGAGTTTGAAGCGCTGGTCGCCACGCTGTTTGCACAGTTCGCCAGTAAGCATGATCCAGCCAAGGAGCGCATGTGGGTCGCCGAAGTGGATGGCGAGCGCGTGGGTTGTGTATTCGTGGTGCGCAATGCGGACGATCCCGGCGCCGCGCAACTGCGCTGCTTGCTGGTGGACCCGAAGGCACGCGGCCTTGGCATCGGCAAGCAACTGGTCGACCAATGCCTGGACTTTGCGGCCGAAGCGGGCTACGCCAGGATGCTGCTATGGACCAACGACATCCTGGTTTCGGCCCGTCGCATCTACCAGGCCGCCGGCTTTTCGCTGATGTCGGAGGAGCCGCATCGCAGCTTCGGCCATGATCTGGTCGGGCAAGTGTGGGAGCGGACGCTTCGGTAAACCTGGTCCTCAAACGAGTGCAAAAGTACCGTATACGTGACATATAAATGTGTCGCATACAGCACAGGCCCTCGATTTCGAGGCAGCATGCAGGCTGGGATGAAATCCCAGCGTCGCTATTCCAACAACGCGCGAGGGGATCACCGAGCTGTACCGCTCATCACCCATGCTGGGATTTCATCCCAACCTACGTCGCCCTCAACGCATGGACGCCTTATTTACATCAGGGTGAACAACTTTCCCGGCACATTCTGGAAACCGGTCGCGCTTGCCAGCATCGTGCCGCGCTGATATGAAAAATTCCTGTCCGTGGTCGGCTGGAAGAATTCGATGAAATCCAAACTACGCTTGCCAAGCACGAAGCCACCGATCAGCGGCGGGTTGACGGCATACATCATCGGTACCAGCGCCATCATGGAACTGGCGGGTACGCCGATCAGGTGTTCTTCCAGGTCGCCGCTTTGCTGGCTGTGCTGGGGGTAGAACCACAGGGGGGTGCTGATGAAGAGGAAGGAGTTGTCGCCCATGCTGGTGAGCAGGGTACGCAGCAGCCACTTGGCCGTCTCCGCATTGAGATGCTCGATCACGTCGAGTAGGCAAATGATGTTGTATTGCGCGAAGCGGTCAGACGGAATGCTTTGCGCCAAGCCATGCCAGGCATTGCGATAGATCTTGCGTTCGAACAAAGCCTGGTTGGCAAAAGCGCCCTCGAAACCATCCACGCCGTCGACGGACCAATGCTGGGTCGCTGGATGGCTTTTGATCATTTCACCGAGGCGACCCATGCCAAAGCCGATATCGAGCACTTCGACGTTCGCGGCGTTGTCCTGCATGATGTGGAAGATCAATTCCTTGGGTGATGCCGAATCACCGGCAGGCAGCAGCTGCGTGTCGATGGAGTCGATCTGTTGATAGTCTTTGAGAACTTGCCGCAACATGCCTGGCCTTCGATAAAAAATAGGGGTCAATAACAGATGTGGCCGATCAGACCGGGATAGCCTTCACGACAAACTGGAATACGTTCGCATCCTGCACCGCCTGCTCCGGATTCCCACCAGCCGCCTGGGCCAGGGCGCGGATGTACGGGGCGAACTGTTCGCCACCGGGATGGTTGAGCATGCGCGTGATGCCGGTGACGATGCCAAACCCTGCACGCTGGAACATCTCCAGCAACGTAACGCGGGTAAACCAGCGCAGATGGGTACGATCCAGCAAGCCAGCCGGCTCGTAGCGGAAATCGCCACAGCTAAGGCGCGCCTGAATGCTCCAGTGCTGCACGTTGGGCACGCAGGCCAGCAGGCAACCGTCGGCGGGCATGATCTCGCGCAGATTGGCCAGCAGTTGCCAGGGGTCCCGCAGATGCTCCAGCACGTCGGCAAACACCCAGCAGTCGGCGTTGAAACGGTCGCGCAGAAAATCTTTGTCCATGGCTTCAATGTCGAATGAAAGCACTTCGTCGCAATGGACGGCAGCCATCTGGGTGTATTCCGGCACGATATCCACGCCCACGTAGTGGGCATGCGGATTGCGTTTCTTGTATTCACGTGCAAGCACACCGGAGCTGCAGCCAATCTCGACGACACGGCGCCGGTCGAGCGGCATCAGGTTGAGCACGTCTTGATTGTGGATCTGATTGACAGGTGTTTGTTGCATGATGTGAAAACTCCGGAGGCGCAAAGCCCGTGCGGGTGTATCAGCGGATGTAGTCGAACAAGCTGGTGCCCTGGATCTTGGCGAACACCTGCTGCGATGCCTGCAGCGCCGTGGATTGCAACGACAGATTGCTGATGGCCGTCGCCATGTCGACATCCTGCACGTCGGACAGCGCACTCTTGTAGGTCACGCTGAGGTCCGAATAGCTGCTGCTTTGTTGCTGCAGCGTGTCGATGCGGCTACCGACGGACACCTGCGTGGTGGATACGGCATTCATCGCCTGGTTCAGCGATTCGAGCTGACGGCTCAGCGTGTTGTTGATGGAGGTCGAGCTGCCGCCGCTCTGCAACGCGGCGATCATGTTGTTGAGCGTTGTGAAGACATCCTGCGTGTTGGACGCGGTGTCCGATTGCACGTTCACCGTATCGCCCGCGGCGGGCGTGCCGGCCATGCTGATGGTGACGCCGTTGAAGCTGATGCTGCCGCCATCGGCATAAGTGCCGGTGACGGGATTGCCGCTGCTGTCGGTGACCGGATTGCCGGCGGCATCGGTCACGCTATACGTGCCGTTGGCGCCGAACGTGATGGTGTCGTTGACCGGCCCCGAAGCGGTGGCCGCACTCCATGCTGCCGTGTCGGTGACGCTGTTGGCGCCGACTACCAGCGTGCCGGTATTGCTGCTGCCGGCACTGGCGACGAAGGAGCCGTTGCCGGCCGGCAGGTTCATGAAGATGTCGCTGCCCGCGTCGCTGTTGGCCACCTGCAGGCCGCTACCAATGGCGGTGAATGCTTGCTGGTCGTTGCCTGCATAGGTCACTGCACCGGTGCTGCTGTTCTGCGTGAACGGCGTGCTGGTGGTGCTGGTGCCGGCGAACAGCGCCTGGCCGTTCGCATCGGTAGTGTTGGCGAGCTGCACGAGCTGGTCGCGGTACTGCGTAAGCTGCGTGGCCATGTTGCTGAGATCGGCGGACGACATGGCGCCGTTGATGCCGCCCAAGGCGATGTCGTTCACGCTGCTCAGCAGGTTGTTGACGGTTGTGAGCGTGCTCGACTCGGTGGACAGGCGCGTATTGGCTGCATTGATATTGCTGGCGTACTGCGTGTTCTGCGCAAGGATATGATTCAACTCCACCACTTGGGCGGCGCCGGTGGGATTGTCCGACGCCACATTGATGGAATAACCGGTGCCGATTTCGTTTTGCGTCTGCGCCAGCGCACTCTGCTGGTCGAGCATGGTGCTGAGCTGCTGCTGATACATCCAGGAGGTGGAGATGCGCATCGTGAAACCTTGGCTCTTAACCGTATTGAATGGCGGTGATCAGACTGCTGAAGAGCTGCTCGGCGGTAGAAATGACTTGCGCCGAGGCCTGGTAAGCCTGCTGGAACTGCACGAGATTGGCGGCTTCCTGGTTCATGTTCACGCCGGCGTAGCTTTGCTGCGTGCTCATCGCCTGGTTGTACAGACTGGTCTGCGTGGTGAGGTCGGAACTGGCATTGCTGCCGGCGCTGCCGATCTGTGCCGTGAGATTGGCGTAGCTGGTCACCACCGAGGTCTTGCCGCTGTCGAGCACGCCGGTGTCCGACAGTGCGGCGAGCGACAGCGCATTGCTGTTGTCGCTGAGGCCGTTGCTGTTGGTCGCCACGGTGAAGCTGTCACCGCTGGCCGGCGTGCCGGTGAGACTCAGGCTCCAGCCGTCGGCCGTGATCGGCTGGCCGGCGGTGTAGGTGCCGGTTGTCGTGTTGCCTGCGCCATCGGTAATCGAATAATTGCCGCCCGCGCCGAAGGTGATGGTGGCGCCGGAAAGCAGATTGCTGTTGGCGGAATTGGTCACGCTGACCGCGCCCGCCTTGCCGCTGCCGGTATTGCCGGTGCCCGCCGACGCCGTCAATGCGGCGGCCGCGGCGATGCCGTTCGGATCAGTCAAGCTCACCGACAGCGAGGTGGAAGCGCTGCGCGTCGGCTGGATTTCGTAGCTGTCACCGGTCTGCGCGGTGCCCGCCACGCTGAAGGTGAGTCCGTCGGCGGAAAGCGTGCCATTGGCGTTTGCCGTGAGCGCCACGCTCTGCCCGCTGGTGGTCGACAACGTCCAGCCGTTGGTGCCGGTGCCCGCGCCGGTGTAAGTCAGCAGGTAATCCGAGGTGGTGAGCTGCGACACGTCGCTGACGGCGGCACTCACTGTCGCGCCACCGCTGGAATTCTTGCTCGACGCCAGCACCGTGGGCGATGAAACGCTGAAGATGGCCTGGCCCTGCTGGCCGTTGAGATCCAGGCCCGCCGCCTGCTGCCCGTTGACGCTGGAGGCGAGTGCGATCGCCGACTGGCCCAGCGCATTCTGCGCGGGTTGCAGCACGGTGTCGCGATAACTCACCAGCGCACCCAGCGTACCGCCGCTCAGCTGCGAAGTGACGTCGTTGCCGGAGCTGTCGAACACGTCGGTGCTGCTTGCATCGTATTGATTCGCGCCGGAAGACAGGGCATACGACTGCGTGCCGCTCACCAGCGTCGAGCCGGCCGAGGTGTACACGCTGATCGAGCCATCGTTGCTGGTAGCTGCGGAAATACCGGTCAACCCAGCCAGCTGCTGCACCAGCGTGTCGCGCTGGTCGAGCAAGGCATTCGGATTGCCGGTGGTGCCGGCCTGCGCGATCTGGCCGTTGAGCTTGGCAATCTGCGCGGCCACGGTATTGATACTGGAAACAGTGCTGCCGATCTGCTGGTTGACCTGCGTCGACTGCTGGCTGAGCTGCTGGCCGAGCGTGTTGAACACGCTGGTGAGCGAAGACGCGCTGCCGAGTGCTGCCTGCCGCACCGAGGAGGAACTGGGCGAGTTCGCCACGCTGCTGAAGCCGCTGTAGAAATTGTCCAGCGATGTCTGCAGGTTGCCGCTGTTGGCCAGCAGGCCGTTGAGCGTGGTGGTGAGGTTGTTGGTGGTGGTCGCGTTCTGCAGGCTGCTGTTGCTGCTCCACAGCGCCTGGGTCAGGTATTGACTGTAGGCGCGCTGCACCGCCGTCACGTTCACGCCGGAACCGATGGTGTACTGGCTGTTGCTTTGGCCGATGGTTTCGGCCTGCACCACGCTCTCCTCGCTGTAGCCGCTGGTGCTGGCATTGGCGATGTTGTTGCTGACCGTGCTCAGTGCAAGCTGGGCGGCGTTGAGGCCGGAAATGCCGATGTTGAGAATGCTGGACATGGGAAAGGCATTTCCTTGATCAGTAACGGATTCGCCATGCCGTCATGCCGGCCTGCGCCGGAATGACGACGGCAAGGGAAGGTGGTACCCGTCGGCTAGTCATAAATTCGGCACTCCTAGGGATTTCTTGAGCGCATCCAACGCCTGCCGCATCACGCTGCTGTTGGCGATGGCTGCCACCTTGCCCGCGTATTCCGGATCAGTGGCATAGCCACCGTCGACCAGCGCCCGGGCATAGCCCATCACGTCGTCGCCGCGGCCACGCGCCTGTGCGTAGCGCGGATCCTTGCCGATCAGGTCGGCGTAATCGGCCAACGATTCGGCGGTGGATTTATAGGAGCGGAATTGCGCCTGCTTGCGTACGGCGATGCCGCCTTCGTATTCCAGGGTCGGCACGTTCACGCGCGAGCCGCCCCAGCTGCTGCCGGCCTTGATGCCGAACAGGTTGAAGCTGCTGCTGCCGTCGGCGTGCGCAGGCATGTGCTTGCCCCATTGCGTTTCCAGCGCAGCCTGCGCCAGTACGGTGCGCAGCGACAGGCCCAGTTCCTTCGCCACGATGCTGGCCTGGGGCGCGAGTTCGCGCACGAAGGCTTCGGCATCTTGCGGCAGCCAGGCCATCGCCTTGCGTGCGGTGGATTGCGTGGCATCGCCGACCGCGAACAGGCGTTGCTTCCAATCGTCGACCAGGCCGGCGGCATTCGGGTCCACGGCGCCGCTCTTGCTTGCATCGCCTTGGTTATGGCCGCCGAGCTGATGGATCAACAATTCGGCTATCCCCAAGCCTTTGCCATGCTGGGAAAGATTCAACGAAAGCTGCTGGTCATACATGTCTTGCCAGGCATCGGTGGCTTGGCTTTCGAACAGGGGGTCACCGAAGTTCGCTTCGCGCATCGACTTCAGCAGCATTTCCGTAAACATCGACTCGAATTGCTTGGCGACCGCCGGCAGGGCGGCATTGCTGTCCGTATCGGCTTGATGGCGCAACGCACCGAACCCGGACAGATCGGTCCAGGTGCTCAGCGTTTGCGCAGCAACGTTGCCGATGTCAGCCATCAGATCACCACCAGGTCCGCATGCAGGGCGCCGGCTTGCTTGAGCGCCTCCAGAATCGAAATCAGGTCCGTCGGCGTCGCGCCCACCTGGTTCACCGCGCGCACGATGGAGTCCAGGCTCACGCCGGGACCGAACTTGAACATGTGCGCGCCTTGCTGGTTGATCGACACGGAGCTGTTCGGCACCACCTGGGTAGTGCCGTTGCTGAAGGGACCGGGCTGGCTGACTTGCGGTTGCTCGCTGATCGTTACCTCGATCGAACCGTGCGCCACTGCCGCAGCCGTTACGCGCACGTCCGTGCCGATCACCACCGTGCCGGTACGCGAATTGACGATCACACGCGCAGGCGCCTCGCCGGGATCGACATCCAGCGCTTCGATCGCAGCCAGCCACGCCACTTTCTGGCCGGGATCGGCCGGCCCGCGCACGCGCACCGAGCCGCCGTCGAGCGCCTGCGCCGTGCCGGCGCCGTAAAGATGGTTGATGGCATCGACGATGTGATTGGCGGTGGCGTAATCGGCACTGTCGAGGTTCAACACGATGTCGCCGCCATGGCTGAAAGAGTTCGGTACCACCCGTTCGACCGATGCGCCGTTGGGAATGCGGCCGCTGGCGGAAACATTGATCTGCACGCTGGAACCGCTGCGGCCCGATGCACTGACCCCGCCGACCACGACACTGCCTTGCGCCACGGCGTAGACATTGCCGTCCGCACCACGCAATGGCGACATCAATAGCTCACCGCCACGCAGGCTCTTGGCATTGCCGATCGAGGCCACCGTGATGTCGATGGTCTGCCCGGGTTTGGCGAAGGGCGGCAGCTCGGCGGTAATCGTCACCGCGGCGACGTCTTTCAGCTGCGGCTGGATGCCCGTGGCCGGCACCGACACGCCGAATTGCTTGAGCATGTTCTCCAGGCTCTGGGTGGTGAACGGTGCCTGCGTGGTCTGGTCGCCGGTGCCGTCCAGGCCCACTACCAGGCCATAGCCGACCAGCTGGTTGCTGCGCACGCCGGCGACCTGCACGAGGTCGCGGATCTTGTCGGCGTGGGCGGTGGGAATGCAGCCCAGCGTCGAGACAAGCAGCGCAACGACGCCAACGAGCAGACCCTGTTTACGCCACCGTGCGTTCATCAGAATGGCATCCACTTGGAGTTGAAGAACTTCGCCAGCCAACCTTGCGTGTTCGCATCGTTCAAGGTGCCGCGGCCGGTATAGGTGATGCGCGCATCGGCCACGCGGGTGGAATCGACCGAGTTGTCCTGG
>Ga0335072_10005106_pt1 | contig 19359 bp, 20 predicted proteins | sample Lox_Sample_21_FD_206725 | JGI IMG/M metagenome (GOLD analysis project Ga0335072, IMG submission 206725) | Soil microbial communities from Loxahatchee National Wildlife Refuge, Florida, United States - Lox_Sample_2.1 | ecosystem: Environmental > Terrestrial > Soil > Wetlands | place: USA...
GGGGAGAGAGAGATTGCCCGAGATCTCGCGCCCCCATACATCCTCTATCCATCACTGCCGGGGAGGACACCACCATGTATGTTACTCCCTCCATTAGAGAAATTGTAGAGGCTCGATTACCGTAGAGGCTGGAACCGATACAGGTTTTCAGGAAAGCTAGAATGAACCGAAATCACCGCTAAATCACTGAGTACCTGTGGGATGGGCGGCAGAACCCACGCCAAGGGCAGCGGTTTTTCCATGCCTTCCCACACGGTCATTAGCCAAGCTCTTGCTTTTCATCGAAGAGTAAAGGTCTAAGGAGGGAGTCGTTTTTAGGCGCCTGCGCATTGAGTCGCGTGGGAATGGCCGTTAGGGCGGCAAGCCTTCGTCGGTTCTAAAATCGATGGCCTTTTGCGAGCACTGAACAGGCTATGGACTTGGTCAAATTCGTCATAAACGCCCTCTTGCCTTCTCAACCACAACTTACGACATCTTCAACCTCGACCTCCACATCACCTCCCACATCTATTGAATCTACCACCGCCAAATCTAAGCCCCGCCAAACGACCTGCCTCCCTCGTCCCCGTTCTCGCCCTCCCAAACACACAACCCGAACCATAATCCTCACCGACTGCATCACCCTCCTCAGTTACCCATCACGAGGCGGCTTTATCGTCCTTGAGCACGCTGATGCAGTGGATTTCGACTTCTTGAACCTCTCGCGCTTCAATCCTCCTCCGATCCGCGCCACAGATCCGAAAGCTGAGGACAAGTTCTGTTGGCGCCTGCTATTGCTGGGAGCGAAGTAGTTTAATAGTGAGTCTCGATGTGGGTACATGGCGAGGGTGAGGGAGGGTGAGTACAGTGCTGTTCAAGACCTTGAGAGTGGGAAACAGCCGGAATTGACGTTGGGTGAGAGGCGGTGGGTTGAGATTGGTTGGCCTAGTGAGCCAACTCAGGGTTTGTGGGTCGGGGAGTGGGATACGAATTTGCCTAGGATATTAGAGGAGGACTGGTAGGTGCCGACTGATGCGGCGAGACTGACGTTGGCGACGAATATGGATGAACGGTGTGAGATCTTGAAGGGGATGGGAGCGAAGTTTTACAAGAGTTTGGATCAGTATGAGGACGGCGCATACTTGAGGGCGTGGCAAATAAAGTGGGAAGGTGAAGTTGAACCGTTGGAACAAACTTGGGAGAAGTAATAACTTTATCTGGAGCATGATCTGTGCCTAATGCGAGCGGCTGAAAGACTGGCGGGAGAGCGGAGGAGACATGTATAAGGAAGAGGACGACTTGCTCCTTGTGGAATGCATTGCACAGCCGAACGCCACGTCACGAATACATATCCCTTCACCGTTCTTCACCTTTATAGCCGCGTAAGGTGGCTAAGCTCACAACAGCCGAGGAATATGTACCACATCTAACACCAATTGTGGTAGAAGCTGCCAAATTGTTCTGCGAGTTTCCAGCATGTCCACAAGATGACTTGATCGCTGCATAGGCATCGCTGCACACACGGTTACAGATATTCGCGGTGTAATCGCCGGGCTTCCAAGTGAGTACAAATCGGTCTTTGGCATAGGACGATGGGTTCGGAGGCGGTGTTCTCTTACCGAAGATTCTGTCGTTGCTTGTAGTATTTGAAGTGTCTCTTACACGACGCGTTGGAGCTCCGTGCTGAGTAGGCCGAGCCATGATGTCATCTATTCCTGTAGAGTTGACGTTGGCTTCAAGGTCTTAGGGGGCGAAACCTGATCGTTCAGATCTGGGCGAGGTATTGCCTGGCCTATCGAGCTGGTGAGCCTTCTAGCCTTCTGTTAGGACCGGTAGGAACTGCTGCTGATGATCAGAAATATGGCCTATTCCTGATTGAACAGTATCATTCACCCTTGTCGTTATGGCCATCAACTGGCTTACTGGCACTTACTGAGTCCTGGACTAGGTCATCTTCGAGAGACGCACCGAACCAACAGGATCCATGGACTGAGCTTGGCGGAACACCAAGCTCGTTTGTTTTCTCAGGCGCAGGCCAGCTGCTTATTTCAGCTATCCTCCTGAAAATGTCGACCGCATCCACCGAGGGCGTCGGTTGCTGGAGGGCTTCGACGACAGGCAGTGGAGCGCCTAGCGCAGGCTTACGAATTGCCTAAGACGGTGATTCTTGAAGGCGGATTTTCGCGGAGGAGGTGTCACCAGCGCAGCATCGTGAAACTGCGGGTATGTTCGGACATATGCTCGGGTTTGGCAGATCACGCTCTGGAGACGTGTAGAGGGAGAGAGAGAGTGGGCACGTAGTCTGCAAGCGAACACTGTTAGCGTCCAACCTTGATGGGCAACGTGCAACAAACTAGCTTCATCGAAGGAATCAATTGTAAGATCGATCTTCGGCAGTGTCACTCACGGAAAAACAGGCCGAGCGCGAGAAAAAGATATCCATGAAGGCAGCATCTCTATTATCTGCCAACGTGTCTAGCCCGTCTAGACTTCGACCTGGAATAGACATCGACGGTGGAAACCTGTCACGACGAAGGCAGTCTAAGTTATATAACCACTTCTCCATCAAAGCGTCGCGGCTTGTCATCTGCAGAGCGATTTCGCACTAGGCCGTTCGTGAAGCGATTGCGGAGTCGAGCTTGATAACTTGTGAGGAGCAATGGCCCTATCGTGACGGCTGTCTAAACTGGTGGGCGGCTTGTAGAAGATAACGCAGTCTATGGCGACAGGTCGGGTGTAACAAGCTCATACACAAAGCATCGAGATTTCTAAGAAAAAATGCTATTGATTCAGCTGGGGCTTGACTGAAGCTTTATAGGACCATCTCTGCGGCGCTGGCCCTGACCATTGGTCTCGCTGAGGCGCTGGCAGCCTTCGAGCAGCTTGAGAAGGCTCATCACATTCGGCGTGTGACATACCACCTCTGTCGCGGCCACAGTGTCACTCGCTTTCGCCACCGACCTAGCCCCACATCTCACAGGGCTGCAGGCTTTCCCACCCACATTTTCCGCCCCTTCCTAGCCTGGCTCCGTCAACCACCTGCTTTATCCGTGATGGCATAACAACGGAGTGGGCTTGTGGCCTGTGGTTGTGGGGCTTCCGCCGGCGCTCATGCAGATCCTCCCAGACGTTGGTTACTCTGAAGTCAATTCATAGGGCGAGAGCGATTCTTCCTGTCTGCAAAACTGCGCTAGGGACGTCCCCTCCACCCTCGGACCAAAGTCCAATTCCAGATCGGCGCCTTTGCGGTCAAGCTAAACACTGTGCAACCCACTGGGCTTTCGACGCCTCGGGCAGCCTCAACTCCGCTTTTCACTGTGAACAGGGGCTTCTCGTGCCAATTCAAGGTCTGACCCTACACGGCCGTGTGCCGGCAGCATTGTTGGTGGCTGCGGATCCTGTCTCATTCAGTTGGGCAGCCACCAATGCGCGCCGGACAGCTGAACCTCTTCGCGGCATTAGCTAGGCCGAACGTGAAAGCTCGAGACTAGAGATGCTAGGCCACAAGGCACACTGGGGCACGGCCAGACTGCGACACTGCCGCCGTGAGGCAATTTTCCATTGGCCCTGTCGCACTCTCGGTTGGACAAGGTCTCTCGCCGGCCTTGTTAGCATCCACCACGATCCACCAGAATCTTCAGACAGCTCTCGTTCAGGCACAGAATGACGGGCAGCTGATGTGGCCACCGCATGGAGCCAAGCGTGGTCGTCATGCACTTCAGCCTGTCCCTTCTCGCAAGTTCGGCACCCCCATCCTCAAACGGTAACACGGCCGGTGGGGGATTTTTACCATTGGCTGTATCGCACAGCCGTGCCAGCCCGACCTAGATCTCTAACGAACTGTCGCAGAAACCGGCCAGGATGGGGCAGTGATTAGGGCGGTGAGGCAGCTACTCGTCATGCTGACGCGGCCTGTTTGATGACAAGACCGCGATGGCAGCGTGGTTGATTGGTTGATTGGTGCAGGAGGCTGCGAAGAAGGTGGCACGGATGCCGACTTCAGGGCTAACCCACGAGCAGGTAGCCGGCGACGGGGATGACAGGCATGCCATCGACATCAATGTGAGGGCCAGGGCGCCGACGAGGAAGGTGTGATTGAGAGGTGGGCGAATGTACACAGGAGACCACCGCAACAGTGTGGGTCGACGTAGGATCGAGGGCGGACCAAGGTCGTCATTGAAATGGGTTTGAGGGAGGTGATTGGCGCAGCAGGCGGTAAGAAGCGGGCGCGAAGGGGGGATCCACGGGACGGCGAGGGGGGACAGAGCGACGGGGTGGACGGGAACGCTGGGAGTACCGGCAGCGCAACAGTCGAGAGGGGGAGAGAGGGAGAGGGATGTGGGCTTTATAGTTGTGCAAAGCGGTGATGGGGCGCCATGCCCGATCGAGCGAGATTGGTTTTACTGAGAAAGTCTGACTCGGGCCGAAGTTTTTGGTTTCAAGATAGAGGCCAAGACGATCAGAATGAAGGGGCAAGACTTACTCTGCTTCTTTTCCCGCTAGTGAAGCCCCAGCGTGGAGTTTGTTGCTGATGATTACACAGTTCGCTGGTGCCGTCTGTGTTGTCGTCGTGTCTGCAGTAAGCATACAACTATACTTTGAGTAATGCCAGGACGCGATGGCGGGTGAGCCTTACGTAAAGCCAAGCTGATGACCGACCTATTAAAGAGGCCAGGTTGAGAGCTGAAACACATATCCCGGTAATAATTGCGGGGTTTTGGAATCAGCTTGCCTTTTGGGAGAGGGGCAAATACAAGAGCGATTACTTGTAAGCCGTGTTCAATCCAGGACATATTTATTCTCGTTAGCGGTTCGGAAGTTTTGCGTTTGAAAATCGTCGATGTTCCCTTTTACAAGACACTGAACTACACCTGCTACTGTGACCTTGCCGTGGAATATCTGTACTGCACCCCGGTTTTGCGATACGGCAGCAAAAGTCAACGAACATCTTTGCCTTTGAAAATGGAATTCCAAACAAATCTCTTCATCAACAACGAGGTAAGGATTTCACTCCGAGAGCGCACCAATGCCTCACCTACTCATTTTGCGTTATAGTACGTTCCGTCATCCACGGGAGAGACTCTCACCATCCACAACCCAAGCGATGACACCCTCGTATCCGACAAGATTCAAGTCGCTTCCGAAGGCGACGTTGACAAAGCCGTTGCTGCTGCGAAGGCCGCGTTACCTTCATGGAGTGCCAAACCGGGGGCCGAACGTGCGGCAATCATGCTCAAGTTCGCCGACCTCCTTGAGAAGAATGCTGCAAAGATTGGGAAGCTCGAGTCAATTGCCATGGGCCAGCCAATCGGCGTGGCCACCAAATTTACCGCACTTCCCGCGTCCTACTGGCGTTACTTTGCAGGTTTTGCAGACAAGATTACAGGGGAGAGCCTTCCACCCGACGGAGATGGATTGTTCAAGATTGTCAGCTATGAGCCGTTGGGGGTTTGTGCTGGGATTTCGGCTTGGAATGCTACGACACTGCTTTTTTCATGGAAGGAAAGTAAAACTTGGGTCTGAACTGCTAAACATATACTAATTGCTTATGAAGACCGCTCCAGCAGTCGCCGCAGGCAATACCATGATCTTCAAGCCTTCTGAAAAGTCCCCTCTCGGAGCCCTCGTCTTTGGCGAGCTCATAAAAGAAGCTGGCTTCCCACCAGGTGTTATCAACATTGTCACTGGTGGTGGCAAAGTTGGTGCCATGCTAGCCGGGCATATGGACATCGCGAAGGTTGCCTTCACAGGATCCGCCGCTGCAGGTCGTCAAGTCCAGATAGCCGCCGCCAAAAGCAACCTCAAACATTGCTCTCTAGAACTGGGAGGCAAATCTCCGGCCCTCATTTTTGATGATGCAGATTTGGAAAATGCACTCGAGCATAACTCGCAAGGGTTTCTACTAAATTCAGGGCAAGTTTGTGCTGCTGCTTCAAGAATATTGGTCCAAGAAGGCATTGCACCCAAATTTGTCGAAGGCCTCAAAGGTGCCTTTGAGAAGTTCAGCGGCGCCATGGGTGATGCTTCATCGGAGCAGGTCTACTTGGGGCCGTTGGCAGACAAAAAGCAGTTCGATCGCGTAATGGGCTTTCTGGAAGAGGGAAAGAAAGATGGTGTCGAAGTCTTAGTGGGAGGGGTCAGGAAAGGTGAGAAAGGGCAGTTCGTAGAGCCCACTGTGCTGCTTAACCCGGATGGCAAGAGCAAGGTGTACAATGAAGAGATCTTTGGACCTGTGGCGGTTATGAGGACTTTCAAGACGGAAGAAGAAGCGATTGAAATGGCGAACGACACTTCATACGGCTTGGGATGTGAGTTGCAATACCTTTAACATACGGGTAATATGAGCTGACGTATCTTCTAGCAACAATTTTCACAAATGATATCACACGAGCCCTCCGCGTTGCTGGAAAGATTCAGAGTGGTACGGTAGGCATCAACTCAGCTTTCTTCCCTTCCCCGGCGACACCTTTTGGTGGTTTTAAGCAAAGTGGCTACGGTCGTGAGAGTGGTCGAGATGGTCTGAGACAATACTTGCAACCGAAGACAATTCACGTTAATATGAATATGCCGAAGAAGGGCTGAGAAAGAGCGTTACACGCTGACTACGTGCCCGGTATTACTGCGAGCGTACTTGTGCGTATAGCCGATTCACGGGGACTCTATTCCTTAATCCTCCAACTTGTTCTAGTGTATTTGGTCAATCGATCTATGTTCATAAGAAAATACTGTCGTGGATACGGCTTGACCTAGGCCTAATGTCGCACGCTTACTTGGCAAATGCTGGTCAGTGACGATGGGTTGGGTGACGTAGAGCAACGAGAGATACCTACACAGACAGTGAGACGGAGAGAGAGCTCCTACAGATTCTAATTCACTAGTTCACTAGTTTCCTAGTCGTGCGGCCGAGTCCCATTACCCATTCCTCGTCTGCCTAGTGTACAGCATCCTCTGCCTGACCGCCTACCTATGACATGGGCTCTCGACGCGCGACTTGGCCTCCTCTCGACAGTACACGTGGACACCAAGACGTCCCTGGCCTTTTCCGACCTCACCAACTTGGAGCCTTGTGAGGTTGCAAAGAAGCCTTCTACGTCACAATAATGAAACACTAAACCTTTTGGGCGGTTCCCGCCGAGACAACAACGCCACCACCACCACCAATAGCGCAGACCAAGGCCCCAGAACAGGCGTTGTAATTACCATGAGCCAGCCTCTTTTGGCAAAAGCATCTGGAGCCACTGTTGGAAAACTTTCAGCTAACTCAATTAGGACGCTTCCTCAGCTCGTTGTTCGCCAATCACCAAATTACCTACTTGTTCAGCTGAACGCGGGGCGTCCAGGCTCTTTGCAGCTGTTTCGGGCTGTCAAAAGGTCGGAGACTGCAGCTGCTGCAGCCGCAGCGTTGCTTTCCACAAGGATGAGCAAACATCATGACTTCTGTCAATCCAAACTGGGATGTGCCCTCTGTCACTTCGAGTACAAATCTCGGCCCATTGACAACATCAATATCCTTCCCAGCAAACTGCTTCACCAACCTGTACGATTTCCAAACCTACGGACTCGGAGCGCCATACACGTATGAAACTCAAGGCTGCGCGCTGTCAACATGTTGTCCTTACGATAAATTCTATACCAATGGTTGGGGCTGGTTCTCAAGCTATTATAGCCCTGCTGTATGCCCTTCTGAATACAAGTCGTGCGCTCCGTACACCGCACTTGTGAAAGAGCCTGACGAAACCGCCATATTCTGCTGTCCTCAGTGAGTAAACGATCTACCTCCAACAGAATTTGTGTAGCCTAACTCAACTGACAGGAACTACGATTGTCCCTCGACCTCTGCCGGAACCAATGGCTACTTCGCATGCGGAAGCCTTCTTTCCACCCCCACCCCAGTTACAGTTCTGGATGACATCTTTGACCAGAGCATCGTCTCTATACGAAAGTTTTCTCTGGTATCAACCCTCGCGGCGTCCTGGCAGATTGCCTATCCTATCCAGATCAGATATAAGGCTTCAGAATTGACAAGCTCGGGAACTGAAACTTGGATCAAACCTACTGCTCTCGTGACGACCGCACCCACGACGCCGAATCCAGGAAGTAGCCCTACATTGACCTCGTCACCAACAGCAACACCTTCGGGGGAGCCGAGTCCATCACATGGCCTATCGACGGATGCTAAAATTGGCCTGGGTGTTGGGGTAGGAATTGGTGTTGCATTGCTGATACTCTTTTTCCTCGTCGGCTTACGATTGGGTACACGACGTCGTCAAGCTGCTGCGAGACAAAGGGATCAGGTGCCTCCCTCAGCAACGCCGGAGTGGCCTGGTCTGCGTCCAGGAGAAAAGGCCGAAATGGAGGGATACGCTACTCACATGCCGCGGACGGAGCTTGAAGCTCAGACGACTGTTTTGTCGCAAGGCTTACAAAATGACAGAATCAAAGAGCTTCCTAGATCCTAATAAACGGCTATGTATCTTGGGCTTCAATTGTCGGCGGTTGGAAAGAACTGCTCTAATCTAGCAAAATTGTCAATGACACTCGTTCGCTGAGTAAGAGATAACGTATTGCTTTTACCGGTGTAGCTTGGTGTCAGATTTTTGGCGAGATGGAGGAATTCTATCTCCTCCTGTCTTTCCTATCTACCTGAGGAGGAGAGGGCATCTATACCTGTACGTTCGACCTTCCTTGCCATCTGGGCCTACATTGCCACTCAGGGGCTACCTTGCCGCCTGGGACCTACCCAGCTGAATATCTACGAACCGGCGAGTACAATCAGCATGTCTGACACTTGGACACGCGTGAGCTTGAAAATGCCCGGATTGAGGCTGGTAACGAACATCTCAACGAAGTCATTGAGGTGTGGCATCCCAGTTAGGGCTTTCACACAAAAATGAATCCGACTCGATCGGGATCTAAAAGCGGAGGCTACTGCTCGAGGGGCGAGCACGAGAACACTTAAGATCTTTTCAGCTCTCACTTAGATATCCCAAAACGACAACTCCACCACTAGCAGGGGAAGCAACAGACATACCTCTAAGCCCAGGCAGCAAAATCGAAATTTTCGCCCAATAGCCCAGCTCACGGAGCTTTCTCTCATAAGCAAGCTGCCGCAATTGAGGGAGGGGCGGAATTTTCGAACGCCGATGCCCCGATTCTTCCGTTAGCCTACTTGTCTTCCGCTTGTTGTAACCAATGACTGACTTTGATTTCGCCATTCTCTCGTCCCACAGCTGCCATTTCTGACCAAAGCAGCTTTATTTCAGGTGGGACAAGTCATCAATCTGAACTACTGATCCTGTATGGGTTAGGGTTGACCTTCCGATTTCTTCACGCAAGCCGCCAGTGGTCCCTCCTGAAAGATGTATTTATGTGGTAGGTCCCCAAGACATCTAGCACTCATAGGAAGGTGTTTGATGCTTCACCTCATTTCTTAGCCGCAACCATCTTCTTCTGCCTTCAACATGTCGTCCTCAGTCCGCTCTATCCTCGTTTCTGGTGCAACTGGTAAACAGGGTGGTGCTCTTATCAAATCTCTCCTGTCATCCCAAGAGCCCAATTCTCCATTCTTTCGAATTCTAGCTCTAACCCGCAACTCTTCCTCCGCTTCGGCTCAACGACTCGCCTCGATGCCAAACGTTGCCGTCATTGAAGGTGACCTCAACGACTGCGCAGCAATCTTCGCCGCTATCCCTTCCCAGCACAAGCCCGTCTGGGGCGTCTTCTCCGTTCAGGTACCTGCCGCGGGTCCCTTCGCGAACCACAACATTGAAGTAAGACAAGGGAAGAGTCTGGTTGATGTTGCTATCGCCAACGATGTCAAATACTTCGTTTACACTTCCGCAGACAGAGGAGGACTCGAGAAGTCTGACATGGACCCTACCGACATTCCTCACATCGCCACTAAGTATCATATTGAGAAGTACTTGAAGGAGAAATCCGCGGTCACGGCCAAGAACAACAACAACAAAGCCATGTCATGGACGATCCTCCGCCCCGTGGCCTTCTTCGAAAACATTGGCGTCTCCTTCCTTAATCGCCTCTTTGTAGCCATGTGGCGTTCCATACCGAGCTCGAAACCTCTCCAATTCATCTCCACCATAGACATCGGGCACATCGCCGCAATGGCTTTCCAGAACCCAGATAGCCCCGACTACAAGAACCAAGCCATCTCCATTGCAAGTGCCGAGTTGAACTACCAGCAAGCGAACGAGATCTTCAAAGCCAAGCTACCGGACGTTGGAAATATCCCGCAAACGTTCGGAATCCTAGGCAGTCTTGTCCGACACCATGTGAAGGAGGTACGAACCATGATCGATTGGCTTGAAAAGGTTGGTGCCGGGGCGAGCCTGGAAGAGACAAGAAGATTGCATCCGGACGTTATGGATTTCGGAACATGGTTGGAAAAGGAAAGTGTCTTCAAAAATACTTACAGCAGCTCAGGGATGTGATTTATTAGCATTATGCTAACATCTTGATGATTCTTACTCCTCCCTACATTTGCCTGGCTTAGAGTGTGCTTTCGTCCTGAGCATGAAGGAAGGAAACAGCTGTCCGTATCAACAATGTGCCTGGGCAAAATGGACTCAGTCAAGTCCTCCTCACATCCAGAAAGCATAAGCGGAACTACTACAGGCAGTGATTTCATACAACTATCACGATCCTTCGGCGATGAAGTCTCAAACCTTCCTCCGAAATCAATAGTGGGCCTTCGAAAGAATCGGACCTCAGAATCATTGCTGCCGACCGTAGGCTGCAAGCTTCATTACTGTCGTACTGAGAGATCTTGTACATTCGCATGCGTCTTGTGAAATGCAGCAAAATACCCAGAATGTCAGGAAACGACGCAAAATGCCACTGTAGCCGCTGCAGCCCCTACAGCCACTTCCGCGATCTTTCCAGACTTAATGCTCGAAACGATGACATACCTCTCAATGAGCGCCAGGAGGGTGACGACCCATTGATCAACCAGCCCATCCTCAATTATCGGCTCTAACAGGTTTAACTGTCCCACCCTCATTTTGTCTTTGCTCCCCGATTCACCCCATTCATTCAGGAAGACCCCGTATACTCTGCCCGCTTCGTCCACCAACTCCACATCCCCCACCGGTCCTTTACCCTTGTACTTATGCCCATAATTTTCCGTGCTAGCCCAATAGAATGTTTGGGCCACACCGCCCACTAGAAGCCGTACAGCAACTCGTCTCGTATTTGGGTTAACATCTTCGATCCTGACACTCTCGCCGTCCGGGAAGCCAATCTCAATGTGCGATTCCTTTGCTAGGAAAGACACCTGGCCGACGATGGGCCCTGTCTGATCGCCTCGATGCACATGCATCACCGCCATAGTCCTAGACCTAGACGGAAAGTTGACATGGTAGGCTTTCGATGTCGAGCCTTCGAGTTTGATGTACATTTCTCGGTGCTCTGGTAGAACGCCGGGGTCGTTAAAGATGTGCAGCCGCGCTGTGACTAGACGGACGCCATCGGTGGCCTGGATAGTGAGCTTTGCATCGGGGGAGGAGCTGAAAGGGTCTGATTGTCTATTGCTTGATTGCGACTGTGATTGTCCTGAGGGAAAGGATTGGGTTTGAGATTCACTATATGGCGGAGGGGGAGCATCTTCTGAGTCTAGCGACATCTTCTTTGACTGGATGGCTCTGATGACAGCTAGATAGACAAGTGCAAATGATGTGCTTATCACTGTGTGCAACGATAGGAAGATATGAAGGCTACGTTAGGGAGTCAGCAGGGGTCGACTGCTTATATTTCGTTCGCGATCGACATTGATGAACGCGCATCGGAATATTTACCAAGCCATTTTCATTAGGTCATGGAAATATCGGTACCAACGTCCTCTATAGTCTTTTAGCTCGTCTCATCATGCCTATGGCATCTTTGTCTCGACCTCGTGACTTGAATTCGGTTCAAATCAAAGTAGTGGGCCTGCTGTTTCTCTAAGGTAGATAGCGATGCTATTGCGCGGTCCTTGGCATATTACATCAGTGTCCACGTAATCGATGCAATGGTACTCGTGGGTACAGTATCGTCGATGCTTGCCTAAGTCTCTTCCTTTGTTACGAGGCTGCAGATCTTTATCCTCCCAGGCAAGACAACCCCGCACAGGATGACTAGCCATGGCAGAGCCCAACAAGATACTACCTGGCGATCATAACCCGTTCACATTTAGGCCATCATCAGATGGCGTCCTCGATACGTCAGTGAATGATCTAGAAGACGTATGCAATTCTCAACAACAGCAGATGACCTAGATAATATTTCGCTGGTACAAGGCTCAGCGGACGATGCTTCTCAAACTCCTTTGCAATGAACGCAGTGCTGTGGAAGAGCTAAAGGTATGCTAAACGGTTGATCGTTCAATTGGCAATGGGGAATGAAGGAGCTTAGAGACGCGTTGTGTAGAAAGTTTGCTTGTTGTCTATTTGTGGCTGTCCTTTCTATCTCTAATAGGCCCTAAAGGACAGTTCCTTCGCCCATAAAGGGCTAATGACCAAGTAGCTTCACCACAGTACCTACACGGAATGTATCAGAAGGCCAGCTTCCGGAGTCGCGCGGGTCAGATCTCCCATCTGAGGGGCCGCCACTTTAACTTGAGCCGAAGTTGAGAATGCCGAGAATGACCAGAAGCGAATGAATAGCCCAGGGAAGGACCAGAGGAGGAAACAGGCACAAGACTTTCGCCGGTCTAGGCGAGAGCACATACCGCGGAAAAGAAGGCTTAGTGAGCTCTGATTGGTCGGAATAAGCATGCCCCAAATGCTCAGATTCTGAGCACCTTTAAGGGAATGATATGCGAGATTCATGTTTGAGATTCGTGCTCAGATGCCCAAAAGTGTCAAAGAATTGTTGGTTGCAGTGACGCTCTTGGCGTCGTTTCACGGGGGGCAACTTCGGCGTCAAGAGTATCACCGCGGACAACGATCCTTGGGGTTGCACGCTTCGCCGTAGCCCATTTCTTTTTGCCTCGCAAACCTTCCCAGCCGAACTTGAGGGCGATCGGATAACTACCTCTCAAACCTGTCAAATCTACTAAACGATCTTATGGTTTCAGACTGGTTGCGGACATTTACTCCCGCGTCCCAAGTAAGTTTAGGGAGCATCGTGTGGAAGACGCGCGACAGCTTCGCCTTCAGATCTCTCCCTTTTCCGGTCGAGGCCATGCCCCGCTTTTGCATTCACACTCCCTAAAACAGCGAACGTCCCAACAGGTAATCTTTTGATGAGTTCTCCTTGTACCAATCACTGTCAAGCGCTGATTGTAAGCCAATCGACAATTATGTCTCTCCGGCGCTAATGGGTTCTCGTCCCACGATGAACCCGAAACGTCTCAAGGTCGAGGCCGTAATGTCAACTACCTCTCATTTCTTGCTGTGCGAGATTGCGATCCTGGAAGAACTCCATTTCCTCTCACCTCATCTTGAATTTCCTCTACCTAAGTCGGGATCGAGCCTTTGCGCGCCTACCTACACTCCGATATCCAGGGGTCTGAGACTGGTGACTTGTTTACGGACATGCTACTTCTTAGGGGTATGGAGCTTTGTAGCTGGTCTATGAGAATCTCCATCATCTTGCCAAAGCTTTTCTGACTGTTGCCGTGTGATCTTCGTACTCGCGAAGGGGCCGATAGTAAATTAGGGACGAGATAGGCCTCGGAAAGGAGGGTACCCAGAGGCGTAAAATAACCCTTTAAACTCTCGATGATGGCTTTGTCTCCCATCAGCGACTTCATCAGCGACTTCATCAGCTTAGACGTCTACATTCTTTTGTTTTCCTTTTCGAGTTCTGTGATCTCGTTCGTTTCTTACATCCACTCGTTACTGCTGCATTCCTTCGATTTCTACGTAGGCCGGTCCTAGAATCACGTCAAAAGTTCAAAGATGAAGTACGAAACTGCAGCCATTCTTCTAATCTTCTTCGGCCTGGCTACAGCTGCACCAGTTCGGGAATCCAGGAACCCACTCATTCCTCGCCACATACTCCGAGGCCGCGAGGTTCCCCAGGAACATTCTCACGAAAAGTTTCTCACCTCGGTCAGAACTTCTTTGAACACCAACAATCCTGATGGCATTGTGGACCCCGTATTCGGTCTTCTCGGGAACGCCGCCGCTGCTGCTGGACTTGGTCAGCTCACCGACACCGAATGCCTTCAGCAATCCACCGCCGACCAAGCGTTTACGAATGCCAAAGCTGCTGGTGATATCACTGGCATGACCAATGCCTTGGCCTACCGCGCACTTGAGCGCAATACAGGTAAGGTGGGACTACAGAGCAACTCTTGCACGTCAGTGACTGCAGTCAATAGTGAGATCGCTGCCATCTCTCAGCACCAGGTATGTCTAGTTTCCCTTCCATCAGAGCAGCAGAAAGGTGTATAACGTAACTCATAGGATCCGGCTTCGCCTGGAGCCGCTGCTACCAACAAAGCGATTGTCCTGGCACTGGCACAGCAAATCGCCTCAATTGGTGGGAACGCTTCTGTGGCCCTGGACACTGGAACCTTCGCACCTGGTAGTCTGTCTGATGACACCGGAGCAGGCAACACTTGTGACACACAAAACGATCCGGTGGGTTGCATCTTCACAGAGGATCTCCTTGTTCTGGATGCCACTGAGGATGAGATTGCGGCCGCTGTTGCTGGTGTCTCTGCTTCTAGCGGTACCGTTTCTACCTCGAGCGCTGTTGCCCCTCCACCAGCCGCTTCGAGTACTGCTGCGGTTCTCACGGCAGACTGCACAGCCTTGACCACGACTGTAACGATGATGATGACCGAGACTTCGGGCGCAGCTATCACATCCAGCGCAGCTACCGTAGCTGTTAGTGGTATGCTTCATTTCCGAGACTCCTCACCATGGCCTTCGGACTTGCTAACAAGGACAGGCACAAACATTCAGACCTTCACAGGAACCCTTGGTGGTCCTCCACCCCCAGTTGTTAGCTCTGCTGGGGACCGTCCCTTCAGCGTCAATGGAAATACTTTCGTCAACTCTGGTGCAGCTCTACAACGATCCTGTTCAATCCAACACAATGCCTGCGCTGATGCCGCAAATTCGGGAAACTTGGCAGGAGGAGTTGGCCAGTGCGACGCTCAAGAGGATGCATGCAACGCGTTGATACCTTCCAAGGTCAAGCGTGCAGCACTTGACTTCGGCTCCTGCACCGATCCATCTATCCTCTTCGAGTTCGGGTTGGATGGCCGCACCGAAGAGGCATTTATTGCTTCAAACCAGGTCGATTTCAACCATGGGTCGGCGCTCAACATTGGTGTCATCGCCTCCTTTATCTGTCAACGACTCGAGAGTCCTTGCAATGCAGCTGCTGATGCAATCGCTGCCTGCTCTGCTGGTGAGACGGCTGCTGCTGGTAAGTCTTACCGGACCCTGAATCCTATCCCTGCTTGGGCTAAATTGTGGTGTTTGCAGCTCAAACTGGTCAAGCAGCTGCGGACGCTTTCAATGCAGCTCTTGGTGTCTCAGGAACTTCCTCAACAGCTCCTGCCATCATAACCACAAGCGTAGCTGTCGCCGCTCCATCGACCACAGCGGCTGCTGCAACTGAGGCATGCTCAGCCGTTTCCACCGTTATGGTCATGATGACCACCACTGTTGGAGTGGGAGCGGCCACAACTACCGCTGCTGTTGCCACCGCCACGACCGCTTCTGGCACGAACGTCCAGACCTTTGCTGGTGCCTTGGGCGGCATTGGAGCCCCTCCTGTCATTGAGACCTCCGGTGATCGCCCCTTCTCCACCGACGGCTCAACCTTTGTCAACGCAGCTGCCGCTCTACAGCGATCATGCTCTGTTCAACATAACCAGTGCGCCGATGCCGCCAATGCAGGCACCTTGGCCGGAGGGGAGGAGCAATGTGAGACCCAAGAGAACGCTTGTAACGCCTTCAACAACGTATAGCTCCTATGCTAGACGGGTCAAGGAAGCTTTGGCCGGCAGTGCTCTCAACAGGACATACATTTTGTACGGCTTGTGCGTACATTACGTACAGACCTCAGGAGGTAGACCTGGCATGACGCGCAACACTTCCTGACCAAGTCTACTGCCTTGTCCGTTTGCATGTGGAAGGGGACGGCTGCTTGTTACGGCATCAGCGTTGATGTTACGTTGTTTCGGCTTGTGAAGCGCGACGCGGAAAAGGCCGTTGGCGGGTAGTTCTAGATCAAGTCTTGAAGGACTATTCACAACCAAAGGATAAGACCAAGCATATCCAGAACCATGTTACTTTTCTGTGGACTCTCTTTCCACACTTCCAGGCCGAGGAAGCTAACCCATCACTCAGACAGACCCCAGCAGACTAGGTGCGACATGTGAGAACCCTGAGGGATGGACCAGAGATCTCGGACATTCCCTCAAATTAACCCGACTGAAGACTTGCTGACTCCCTAACTCAACACCATTCTCTTCCAAATTATTCATCGTAGATCGGCTTCACGTGAACGACAGGCCCACGGTAATGATACTTGCCCCGTATAAAGTAGTAGATGAGAGCAAATATCACGACAGCCCCGTAGACTAGGCAATTCCAATTCATCGATTGAGTGCTCACCGGCGTTGCAAGGGGAAAGAACGACATGATAAAGACAAGGATCAAATACAAAACCGAGGTGATGTTGATTGCAAGTCCATATCGTTTGGGAAGCTTCCACTTTGAGGGCGGCAGGGGCTCTCCCCGAAGTTTCTTGATGGTGATGCATGATATCGATATCATATACGATGATATCAGGGCGACAACCCCAAGGGACGCAATTGCGTCGAATGCAAAGGTCGAACCAATGTTAATCAGTGAAAGGAGAACTGCGATGATGAACGAAAGGGCGACCGCATTAAGAGGTAAGTCCCAACCGGGGTTGACCTGGGTTCATTAGTCACCATGTCATCATGATCATGAGGAAAACCCACGTGTGCCAGAAACTTGGAAAATGGGAGACCTTCATCGCGGGCAAATGACCACAATTGGCGAGAAGCGCTTGCAAAATTGTTGATGCAGCCTCCAATGGTGATAAGGATTAGAATCGCGGTCAAGATGGAGGCTCCTGCATGTGACTTTGTCGATGATAGGAACATCTATTTTCTGTTCAGCAATGTGGACGAAATAGTGGCGAGCGGGGGCCAGCTACCTGTATAAATGGATATCCGGTAGGGGTTTCAAGAGCCGTCTCAACATTTCCAATACAAAAGCAAAGAGTCACAAGCATTATCCATCCAAGCACACCATTGACGACGGCAGTCCACATCATAGAAAGAGGAAGGATGCGAGAAGCGTCCTTGAGCTCTTCAGCTAGTTGCTAAGTCAGAATTCCACCATATTGTGTGGGGGGCCAAACGACCTACACATGTGTACTGCCGAGTCGGGCCCTGTAGCGTCATTAGTTGTGAATGACAGTCAGAAATCGAGATGTGCTTACCGATGAACGAAAAAACGGGAGACAGCATTCCAATTAGGCATGAAAGCCCAATGCTACCCCAATTGCCTCCATCTGTGAATTCGAAAAACACAACATGCGCCGGATTCCTTTCAGACGTAACCCAAAGTGTAATCAAGATGGCAAAGAATCCGAGGATATGAAGGACGAGAACAGCATTCTCGACAAAGGGTAGCTGACGGGCGAAGAGGGTGTTGAAAAGGATCGAGAACACGACTATTGCAATGGTTAGGAGGGTGCCGTGCCACCGTTCGAATACGTAAGAGGGATAATTGAGCACGAGCAATCCCTGAATCTCCGTTCCGGCAAGAAAGCCAATGATGGCAGTTCCAGTTTGCCAGCCTAAAACGCAGACCCATCCTGGTATGTTGTCAGATGGAACTTCGTCAGCGAAAAGCGAAAACAAGTACCCGTCATGTAGCTCAAAAACTTCTGCGCGCTTCTCGGGGCGAATTCAGAAACCCTAGGATGGTGTTAGCTAGTGCTCGATCAATACAACACAGCACTTACCAATGGTATTGACCTCCAGATGTTGGGGCCCTTGGTAGACAGTCAGCAAAAGTCACGATTTCAATGACTGTACTCGCATAGAGGCCATTTCCGCCATAGATGCAATGACCATCAGGAAGCCCGCATAAGCACCAAGATAAGTCCACACAAGGCCTGCCAACCCGCCATTAATCAATCCGAACGTAGATGCACTATACTGGTTAAGAGCCTGTTGTTGGCCTTTTGGTCTCGAATTGACTCACGCCAATTGAGCCTCCCATGTCGCCATCAGCACGCAGGTAAAGGCGAGAATAGAGAAGAAGCGGAAATTGCGCTATCATGATTGTCAGATAGATCATGACAGAGTACGTGAGTGCAATTTCACATTCAACTGCTGTTTCTTCCCTAGGCGAGACATATCCTTCCGATCTTGAGTAGTTCCAGTCTTCTCGAGGCCCGAAGGCTCCGTGTCATCGACATCGATGGTATGCTGTTGGGCGAATTCCTTGTCTCTGTTAGACATCTTGGGCAGGAGGAAATGAGTACGGAGGAGTACAATGAAGAGAAAGAAGAGAAAGAAGAGGAGTCGATAAAATTGGAAGACGCTTGTGGGTTCATTTTCGCCAGCGAAGCTAAGAGCTGCGAGATAAGGCAAAGGTTCGGAGACTAAAGCTTGTTGTCAAAACCCCACCTTGAAGGATTCTCCGTGCATTCTTAGTACTTGAAGTGTGCATCAAAGGTGGTTGCCACGCCAGTATTAGGGTCATGTACTTTCACGCAATTGGTTCCAGGCTAGAGCAATGAGTAGAGATAAGGACGAATTTGCTTGAATCGTCAACACGTATGAAAATTGCAGAGAAGCTGCTAGTCAGTGACCCATTTGCACCCATCTCTCTATAGGCACTCTATGGGCTTTTCGGTGGTTCAGAGAGCATGCATAAGCATAAGCTTTAAGGTGATGAGGCGTTATCCTCATGGCCATCGGGGCCACATGGATTGATGTGATAAGCCACTACGAGAGTAACAACAAGCTTTCAGACAGCTCGGACCGCCGGAAGTGGCGCTCGGACCAGTCAGAAATGAGGGCCTTGAGAGTAGTCTCCTAGAGATGCAGTACCAGGGTAAGATCACTCTGATCCCACTAAAGGCGACGCCGTCTAACTCTCCAGTTGAGTTTAGGCGAAGTCTCGGGTAGACTATGCCTAAATCGAAGGGCGTGTGGGCAGGGTTTGCCGAAACCGCGCTGAGCTTAGACATAACTGGAAAGCTAGGCGCACTATCGCCTGGAAGGGCTTGGCAGGCCGAGGCAGTTCGGTATTTCTTTCGCTCACTTTTCTTCCTATGCTGCTTTAACACGACAACAAATAGCTCTTCGGGAGGAATCTGACGCGCAACAGATTCTGAATCTGGTGATTGATTAGGTGAGTCAGGGCAAACAGT
>Ga0335072_10005109_pt1 | contig 19346 bp, 16 predicted proteins | sample Lox_Sample_21_FD_206725 | JGI IMG/M metagenome (GOLD analysis project Ga0335072, IMG submission 206725) | Soil microbial communities from Loxahatchee National Wildlife Refuge, Florida, United States - Lox_Sample_2.1 | ecosystem: Environmental > Terrestrial > Soil > Wetlands | place: USA...
GCGGTGGAGCATTGCCTGGTGAAGAACACGCTTCTCCACCCGCCCAAAATCTCCTTAAACGTGGAATGCCTCGTCCCAGCAAAGTAGCGGACATCTAGCGCATTTTTTTCAAATGAGTGTTGTCATCCTGAGCGCCAGCGAAGGATCTCAACTGCTCTACCGCGCAACCGTCAAACGTCTCGTGTTCACGGCCGCGTGATCAGGTGATTGCCCAACACCAGCGCGTCCATCTTCGTTCGCAGGAAGCAGTCCAGTGCCTCTTCAGGGCGGCAGACAATCGGCTCATTGTCATTGAACGACGTGTTCAACACCACCGGCACTCCTGTCTGCCGCTCAAACTCGCTGATCAACGCGTGATACCGCGGATTCGCTTCGCGCGTCACCGTCTGCAATCGTCCAGTGCCGTCCACGTGCGTCGGCGCTGGGATCTTGTCTCGCTTTTCTGGGCGCACCGCATACGCCAGGGTCATGAACGGCGACGGGTGCGACTTCTCGAACCATTCCCCGGTCTTCTCCGCCAGAATCGATGGCGCAAACGGCCGAAAAATTTCCCGATGCTTGATCCGTTGATTCAGAACCTCTTTCATCTCTGGCCGCCGCGGGTCCGCCACGATGCTTCGGTTTCCCAACGCCCGCGGTCCCCATTCCGCGCGGCCCTGATACCAGCCTAGAATTTTTCCTTCCGCAATAATCGCCGCCGTTCGCCTCATCAATTCCGCGTCGTCCAACTCCGTCAACGCATACCCGCCATTCGACGCCACGCTCGCCCGGATCGCGGCCTGAATCTCCTCCTTCGAATAGTCCGGCCCCCAGTACGCATGCTCCATCACAAATGAACGCGGTTGGCCCAACAATTGGTGCCAAACATAAAACGCGGCCCCTACCGCCAGGCCTGCGTCGCCCGCAGCAGGATGCACATAAACCTTCTCGAACGGCGTTTGGTCGAAAATTTTTCCATTGGCCACGCAGTTAAACGCTACTCCGCCTGCCAGACAAACCGCTTTTGCTCCTGTTTTCGCCGCCAACTTCTTCAGCATCCCCAAATACACTTCTTCCAACCGGGTCTGCAGCGATGCCGCCAAATTCCGGTGTCGCTGCTCCAGCGGTTCCTCCGGCTGTCGTGCAGGTCCTCCTAAGCGCGTGCCCATCGCATCGGAAAACATCTTTCCCAGCACCGGTGTTTTATCCGATTCCGCCCACGACATCTCCGGCCCGGTCCGGTGGTGCGTGAAATAATCCAGACCCAAGCGAAATCCGAACTCTCCTCCATTCGGACTGAACCGCACAATGTCCCGAAACGCCTCCATGTTTTCTGGCGTGCCATACGCCGCCAGGCCCATCACCTTATACTCGTCGCCAAATTTCAAAAATCCCAGGTACTGCGTCACCGCGCTGTAATACAGTCCCAACGAGTGCGGAAACGCGATCGCGTTGTCGATCTCCATGCGATTCCCGCGCCCTACTCCCCACATGGAACTCGCGAAATCCCCCAGTCCGTCCGCGGACAGCAGTGCCGCTTCCTCAAACGGCGACACAAAGTACGTGCTCGCCAGGTGTGCCTGGTGATGCTCCACGCGATGAAAGGTCGCTTTGATTTTCGCTGGGTCGCTGTCGAACGCACACGCCAATGCCGAAGGAATCCCCGTAAACTTCGAAATCACTCGCGCCCGCTCTCGCGCGAACGACGGCATACGCAGGGCATACCAAAGCTTCGTGCCCAGCCGCGCGTACGGGTTCCGCGGCACCGCCACATGATCGATATCCGCCAGCCCGATGCCCGCTTCTTTCAAGCAGTAGCGAATCGCCGCGGCTGGAAACCCCGCCGCATACTTCACGCGGTTAAACCGTTCTTCTTCTACCGCCGCGAACAGCTTCCCATCGCACAGCAGCGCCGCCGAAGCGTTGCCGTGATACGCATTGATCCCCAGAATATTCATCGCTCGATCCGTAGTTTACTCTCTATTTGTACTTCCTGATATACAGTAGCCAACTGGGAAATAGGCTCAGCTTTCAGGAAAGGTGGTGGCGGCACCATTCATTCAACACGTACAATGACCACGGGCGGGACCACGTCGTCTGGCCGGCCAGAAAATTATCCCACACCGCTCCCACTCCCGCAGTATGCAATTGCCCGCGTAAACCCGGTGCCAAATCCTTCAAACTCGCTTCCACCCGTGGTTTCAACGACGTCCTCAGCCATTCTTCCCATGGCAAGGTGAACGTCCGCTTCTTCTGCTCCAGAATTTCCGCAGGTATCAATCCCGCCAGTGCCGCGCGCACCAGTCCTTTCGACACGCCCGGCTCAATTCGCGCGGCATCCGGCAAGGCGCTCACAAATTCCACCAGCGGCGTATCTAGAAATGGCACCCGCACTTCCAGCGATCGCGCCATGCTCACCGAATCCGTATCGCGCAGCAACGTGCTTGCCATGTACGTCCGCATCTCTAGCCAAGACACGCCGGCCACCGGCTCCAGCGCCACCGCTTGGTCTGCCGTCCGCTCCAGCCATCCCAGCCAGGTCGGATCTAGCGTCACCCCGTCGCTCGCCACGCTGCTTTTTCGGTAGCGAGCATCGGCCAATCGTGCCACTTCCGACGGCGGAAACAATAATCGCGCAAAAAAATACGGATGCGGCAGCACCTCGGGCATCAACCACGCGTCGCTGGCCTTTCTCGCCGCGTCCACGGTGCCTTTGCGTGCCAGCAACGAATTCACCAGGGGCACGCTAATCCGCCGGAACGCGCCAGGCACCAGTCGCGACACCGCTTCCAAACGCACCAGTTTCGGCGTGTCCGAAAACGTTCGATACCCGCCGAACAGTTCATCGCTCCCCAATCCCGACAACGCTACCTTCAATCCCACTTCTCTCGCCGCCCACGACACAAAATACGTATTGATTCCGTCCATCGTCGGCTGGTCTAGCGCGCTGATGGCTTCATCCACCCGCGCCAACATATCGCGCCCCTGCAGCGGCACTTCCGTGTGCTGTGTGCCCGCTCTTTGCGCCACCACTCGAGCCAGCGGCCCTTCATCCCACGCTGTATCTGGGAACGTCAATGTGAAGCTCTTTATTCCCCGTTGCGCTCGGCCCGCCAGCACCGCCACCGCGCTAGAATCCAGTCCACTCGAGAGAAACAATCCCACCGGCACATCCGCGATCAAATGCGCGCGCACCGCATCTTCCAGCAATGTCCGCAAGCGTGCCGATGCCGCCGCAAAATCTCGTGGACGCTTCGGATCCCGCGCCGCCGCGCTTCGCGTTGGGTCCCACCACGGCCGCACGCGCGGGGTACGCCGCCGGTCCGGCAGGTGCAGCAGCAAAGCGTGCCCCGGCGGCAGCGAGAACGCTCCTTCCACCAGCGTCACTGGTTCGGACACGCTACCGAACAACAGGTACGAGGTCAGTGCGTCTCCAGATAGCTTTCGCTCCACCACCCGGCTCGCCAGCAGCGCCCGCAACTCCGATGCGAACACAAATCCATCCTTGGTCTGCGCGTAATACAGCGGCTTGATTCCCACGGGATCACGCGCCAGTAACAACACCGGCACCGTCGCAAAATGTTTCCGTAAATCCAGCAACGCGAACGCGAACATCCCGCGCAGTTCGCCCAGCAAGTCCTCGCCCCACTCTTCCCAGCCGTGTACCAGAATTTCCGTGTCGGAATTGGTGGTGAACCGGTGACCCGCCAGGTGCAAGCGCTCTCGCAGTTCACGGTAGTTGTAAAGCTCCCCGTTGAACACTACCGCTACATTTTGCGCTTCGTTCCAGATGGGTTGATGACCGCCAGGCAGGTCAATGATGCTGAGCCGGCGCATTCCCAGCGCGGCGCCCGGTGCTCGCAAGTCGTTTACCAGGAATCCGTCTTCGTCGGGCCCGCGGTGCACCATCGCCGCAGCCATCTGTCGCACGCGCTTTTCCGCTTCACTCGAACTGGAAGCGTACGCGAAACCACATATTCCGCACACGCCCTATTTGATCTCCGGAGTTGAGAAAAATGCCGCTGTTGCTCGGCTTAGGTTGGTTCGCAAATGGAAGCGTGGAATCTGCAAACGATGATCCGCTATCCACCCTAATATCATTCGCACCAGCATCATTGCAATCAGGCAAGTCACCGAGAGAAACAGGCAAAAGAACGACCGCCGCTCCAGCAAAAGTCCCCAGTCCACATATTCATCCCAACTGGGAAGGAAATATTCCAAAAACCGCCGCAGTTGCGCCCCTTGGAAAGGCAACGCCGCCAACCTCACATGCGCGAATCGCGCATAGTTATATTCCGGTAGATAAGTCGGGATGGCACTGGTTGCCTGACGGAAAAGCTCTGGATTCTGCAGCTCTTTCCTGGTCAGCAGGTTCCCATGTGCGTCCTTCAGCATCACCCGGTACGTCGGGTCGACGATCACCCAGCGGCCATCCACCAGAATCTCCGCCACGACGTGGACCGTCGTCCTCTGGGGCGTCAGCAGCAACAATCTCCGCGAATCCAAACCCGCACTTCGTGCCAAATTCAGAAAAGCGTTCGTGGCGCTCCCGCACACCTGCAACAATTGCCGGTAATTCAGGGTATTCTGCGGGTCGCGTGGCGAAAGTTCGTTTAGGTTCCGCGCTTCTAATCTGGGCGGTCCCTTCTTCATCCACTCTAGGATCGCTTCCACTTTCTGCTGCGGTGCCGCTGCTTCCGGCACGATGGCATCGGAGAACCCCTTCAGGTATTGCCGCGTCGAGTATTCCCACACCCCGGACCACACGGTGGCCACCGCTGCCAGCATGAGCAAAGCGTTGCTCATCCACCAAACGGACCTAAAGACAGGCCGGGTCGTCAATTCTACTCCTCGCGTTCTGGAAACCGAATTCTCCTACGTAACCTAACGTCTCGCAAGTGCGCAGTAAACCGCTTCCATGTGCTCCAACGGCTCATTCCAACTCAGTTGCAGTACTACCTGTGCACACCCTTGTTTTAAACGGCTCCGCAGTTCTTGGCTATCGAGTAGGCGCGCAAGTGCCCCCGCCAGTTCCACTTCATTATGCCTCACCACCAGTCCCGCCGTATCCTTCAGCAGCGGCGCAATCCCGCACTGCTCGGTCACGATCACCGGCGTTCCCGCTCCCACCGCCTCCGCCGCCGTATTTCCAAAATTTTCGTTTTGCGAAGGCAGCACAAACACATCCGCATCCCGATAAGCTGCCCACTTCGCATCGCCCTGCACCGGCGGACAAAAATGCACCAGGCTTGAAACTGTAAGCTGCGCCGCCATCTCCTGCAGCCTTGCTTTCATCCCGGATTCGTCGGGTCCTACGAACGCGAGATGCGTCGTCTCTGCCTCTTGGCTCTTCTCGCGTAACCCGGCAAACGCCTTTAACAGCAAGTCCGGGCTTTTCTTCTGCGACAGTCGCCCCAAAAATAAAATCAACCGCTCTTGCTTTCCAATCTTCAGCGCTTCCCGGAAACTCCCTGCCTCGGGAAACTGCGTGGGCATCTCCAATCCATTTCGCCTGAGCACGATTTTCTCTTTTGCCAATCCTCCCGCCAGCAATTCTTCTCGTTCCTGCTCCGCGGTCGCTACGATCGCCGCCGCGCCTTCCAGCATTTCCCGTCCCCACAGCCGGTGATACACACCTTTCATCCACACATTCCGCACAATCGGCACAAACATGCCAATCGGCTCCACCACATAGGAAATCTTCCGCCTTCGGCACTCCCGCGCCACCCGCGGACCCAGCAGGTCATACAGCCCAAAAATGTGCACTAAATCAAAATCGTTCAATCGCGCTCGCAAGTACCGCCCCAGCGCCGGATTCCAGCTGCTCGCCCGATAGTGCAACCAGTTCGGCAAATACACCGCCATCACCCCGTTTACCACCCGTTTCCTTCCGAACGGGCTCACCTCCGCAGGCGCTTCCCCAGGCAACCCCTTCAGCCGCGCGTCCAATCCCCAATCCGCCGTCAACACCCCTACTTCGTGACCCCTTTTCGCCATTCCCTCCGCCAGCGCTTTTACTTTCACCGGCGGCCCGCCAAATTCGAAAAAGGGCGCATAACTCTGCGTCACATTCAGGATTCGCATAGTTCGCGCAGAATCTTCTTGAACGCCTTGGCAAACACGGGGAACCGGAATTCCCGTTCCACTCGTTCTCGTCCGCGCGCTCCCATCTCCCGTGCCAATTCCGGATTGCACAGCAGGGCATCGATCGACGTGGCCAGTTGCACCGTGTCTCCATGGTGCACCACGTACCCCGTAACTCCGTCCTGGACCACTTCCGGCGCGCCTCCGTGTGCGCCTCCTATCACCGGTTTGCCTCGCGCCATGGCCTCCAGATACACAAACCCAAATCCTTCTCCCCGGCTCGGTAGCGCGAACACTTCTGCTGCCGCATAACATGCCGCCAACTCGCCATAGGAAATCCCACTCAGAAAATGCACGTGCTTCTGTACTCCGCTATCCCGCGCCTGATTCACCAGCCATTCCCGGTCGTCTCCGGTTCCCACCATCACCAACTGCACATCCGGCCAGCGCAATAACAGCCGTGGCATCGCCTGAATCAGCGTGTCCATCCCTTTATATCGTTCGGTCGCCAGCCAGCGGCCCACCGTCAGAATCACCCGCCCTTGCGGAAATTCCGCCGGCAATTTTGTTTCGGCATTCCCCGCCGCCCGCATCTCAAAATCCGGATCCAGGGCCCACGGCAGCACGCGCACTTTGTCGCGCGCCACTCCCTGCATGGACACCACGTAATCCGCCGTCGCCTGGCTTGGCGCCAACACCAGTGTCGCCCGTTGCAGCGCTCGCCTCCTCAGCCGCGACAGCGGCTCCCACACCTCTACTCCGTGCGTGCAAACAATGCTTTTCATCCGCGGCGCTACCACATTCATCGACCGCACAATGGGCGCAAAATTCGGGTGTACTGCCAATACCAGTTTCCCGTCCCGCCGCGCCGCTTTCATCGCCGCCACCACAAAGCCGGCTTTCCCCCGCGCCGTGCCCGTAAACACATACTCGCGGTCGCCCACCTTCATGCGGTGCAGTTCCTGCGTATCGTTTAGGCTCAAAAATCGGTATTCCTGCTTCTTGGCCGCCGCGTACTCGCTCAGCACCAACGCAAGGTGCCGCCCAGCTCGCTGGATTCCGCCGGGCGCGTCCAGTTCAGGAAACAGTCCAATCAGCACGCGCTGAGTCTGACAATCCCGCCAACCAAACGCAAGTGCCTAACTCTTTGCAATTTCAGAATGGAACATAAAGAAGCTGATGATCTAGGCCGATTTGTTACTTGCTAGCGACCGCAACTCCGTCAATCGGTCCACGTATACGTCGGCCGGATACACCTGCGGGTCGTGCACGCCGAAACCGTACTTCACTCCCACCGCCTGCATGCCCGCGTTTCGTGCCGTCTGCACATCCACGTCCGAATCGCCCACCATCGCCGCTTCTTCGGGTGCCACACCAAATTCCTTCAATATGGTCAGCGCACCCGTCGGGTCGGGCTTTTTCTTCTCGAAGCTGTCGCCGCCATATACCGCATCGAAAAACTCCGCCAGCGCAAGCCCCTGCAAAATCTCCACCGCCATCCTTAGCGGCTTATTGGTCAGCACCGCCATCGGGAATCCATCCAGCGCCCGCAACCCCTCTTCCACGGCGGGATATGCTCGCGTCAACTCCAGCATTCGTTTTTCGTATTCGGTCAGAAAAACGGCCAGCGCCTCGCGCCGTTGTTCCTCCGTCGATGGCGCGCCCAGCACGCTCGCAATCAATTGCGGAGCACCGTGTCCGATGTAACTGGCCACACGTTCCTTTCCCTGCTCGGGCCTACCCGTCGCCCGCAGCATGGCGTTCACCGCGTGCACCAGATCCATCTTCGAATCGATCAGCGTCCCATCCAGATCAAACACAAAAGCCCGTACCTGTGCCAGATTCCCGTTAGTCATATCTCTTCATTCTAACTGGAGTGCGGGAGCCCAGCTCCCGCCGGTAACGCCCACCGAACGCACTCAAAATTCGCTCAGCGGAAGCCCTGCTCCCGCCCTCCGATCCGCCGCCGCGCTTTTTCCCTCCCAGCACATCGCGTACACTAGAAGGCTGTCCCTTCAGCGAAATTTCAACTTGGAGACGTCATGGCCCTGGTGCAACCCTTTCGCGCTTATCGCTACAACCCCGATCTCGCTCCCTTCGATAAGGTCCTCACCCAGCCTTACGACAAAATCACCCCGGCCATGCAGGAGCAGTATTACGCCGCCAATCCCCACAACTTAATCGCCATCGAAAAAGGCCGCAGCTTTCAGGACGACACGCCACAAAACAACGTCTACACCCGCGCCGCTGCCAGTCTGCACGGTTGGGTCGCCGAACACGTAATCCGACAAGACGCCGCTCCCGCCTTCTACGCCTACACCCAGGAATACACCGTCCCTGGTACCTCCACCCGACGCACCCGCCAAGGCTTCATCGGTCTCGGCAAGCTCGAAGATTATTCCGTCAACGTCATTTTCCGCCACGAGCACACTTTGTCCGGCCCCAAAGCCGATCGTCTCGAACTCCTTCGCCACACGCGCACGCACACCGGCCAACTCTTCCTGCTCTACGCTGATCCTCAGCGTCAGGTCGACACCGTCCTGGCCGAGGCGCAATCCTCCCAGCCTCCGGTCACGCAACTTACCGACGAATACGGAGTCATCCACCGTCTCTGGCTCGTCGCCGAACCTCACCGCATCTCCGCCATCCAAAAAGCCATGGCCGATCAAAAGCTGGTCATCGCTGATGGCCACCATCGCTACGAAACTTCCCTCAATTTCCGCAATGAAAACCGCACCCGCGCTGGCAAGCTCATTCCCGATGCGCCCTACGAATTTTCCATGATGACCTTCATCAACACGCGCAGCGAAGGCCTTACCATCCTTCCCACTCACCGTGTCGTCGCCAATTTGCGCGATTTTTCCTGGAGCGCCGTCCGCCGCTATCTCGAGCCTTGGTTCGCCACCGAAGTGCTACCCTTCGACAATCCCAACCAGCGCCACGAGGTCGCCACAAAATTCCTCCACCAGCTCGCCGCTGCCAAATCCCAGCGCGCCATCGGTGTTTATCCTGCCTCCGAGCCCAATAACCGCGCGTTCTATCTCCTGACGCTGCGCCCCGAGGCCGATTTGGCGCAAATCCTCCCCGGTCTGTCGCCGCTCCAGCGCGAACTCGACGTCGTCCTTCTTCACCAGGGAATTCTCGAACCGGCCCTTGGCATTACGCCCCACGCCGTAGCTTCCGAAGCCAATCTTACTTACGAACGCGAGGCTTCCACCGCTCTCGATGCTGTCGACCGCGGCTCCGCCCAAATCGCCTTCCTTCTCAATCCCGTGGATGTCGACCTGGTCGTTCGTGTGGCCACCGCCGGCGAAGTCATGCCCCAAAAGTCCACCGACTTTTATCCCAAACTCCTTTCCGGCATCACCATGTACCGCATTCCGGAATAAAAAAAGGGCAGGGATAATCCTGCCCTCTCTTCATCAGCAAATTTTGACCGGCGAAAAGCCGCTGCCGTTTACTTGTTGAAGCTGGCCACCGCTTCGGCTTCCGTGTTGTACACGTCGAAGATGGTCATCAGCTTCGTAATCTGCAGCACTTCCTGGAACTTCGTGCCCAGGTGGCACAGCTTCAGTGCCGCTCCCTGTGCCTTTGCGCTGTGGTGTGACGCCACCAATGTGCCCAGGCCCGCGCTGTCGATGAACGTCACGTTGTCCATGTTCAGCACCACCTTCTTCTTTCCTTCGGCCACTAGCGACTTGATCTTTTCCCGGAGCGCGTTGCTTTCTTCTCCCAGCACGATCCGCCCGTCCAGCGCTGCCACCGTTACGCCGTCCACTTCTCGAGTTGTAATCTTTAATGCCACTGTGAGTTCCTCCTCATCCATACACGAATCCGGCGGCAACCGGGCCGGAATCGCAAAGCATATCTGCTTTTGGTATTTTCCGCAAAGCAGTCTTCTTTGCCCTGACTACAACCGCTTCGCGTTAATAGTAATCCGCGCAGGACATGTAATACCCGCATGCGCTGCAGACCAGCTTGCACCTTCTCGACTCCAGCCGCTGCGAACACACCGGGCAATACCGGGACGGATCTTCCTGCATTCCAGCCGCTGCGGGGCTCGCCATCGGCGATTTCGCAACAGCCTGTCCCCGCATAGCCGCCGGGGACCTCTCCTGCTTTCCGTCCTGTTTCACGGCCTCACGGTTATAGCACATCCCCCTATCTTCATGAAAGCGCACGACCCCACCCCAACCGCTACCGCCATCACACGCCAAGGAGCACACAAGTAGCACAGGCTTTCAGCCTGTCAGCCAACAAAAATCCCGTCATTCCGAGCGCAGCAAGGAATCTCCCTTCGCTCAAAGTGCCTTGCCTCGTCCAAAAAACTCGCCCGTCGCGTCTATCATCTTCCACCACATCCCGCCCCACCTCATCCCGGAGGTTCCCATGCCCTCGCGCCAACTCCTTCTTCCCGCGCTCCTATTCGCCCTGTCCGTTTCCGCTAGCCCCACTGCCAACCTCGCGCCCGTCTCCCGCGCGAATCTCTGCATCACGGAAGGTTCCATCGAAGACCCCAAAATGCGCGCATATCTCAACGCGTCCACGCCACAACAGATCGCAGTGCATTTCACCTATCTGGGCTCCACGGGCAAAGAAGCGCCTCTCGGGTCCGGCGAACTCCGCCGTCAATTCGGCCTGAAGCTCCGCGCGCAAGACGCCTGCAACCTGGTCTATGCCATGTGGCGCATTGAACCCCAATCCAAGCTCGTCGTTTCCATCAAGAGTAATCCTGGCCAGCGTTCCAGCGCGGAGTGTGGCAATCATGGCTATCGCAATATCAAGCCACGCCGCAGCCGCCCCGCTCCTGCCTTGCAGTCTGGAGCTACGCATGACCTTCGCGCCCAAATGAACGGCGACGAACTCACCGTCTTGGTCGACAACTCCCCGGTTTGGCAGGGCTCGCCCGGTCCCGAGTCTCTTTCCTTCGACGGCCCTGTCGGCATTCGTTCCGATAACGCCCATCTTGAGTTCGAGCTTCTCGCGCCAAACGTGATTCAGGGGCCTCCCCCAGCCTGTCGCACTGGCGCCGACGCCCCGGAATAAGCCTTTGTAGCACAGGCTTTAAGCCTGTGAGTTGTGCCGACTCTATCACCAACCTTACGCCGTCGTGTACCGCGCTGCCTGCGCATTCATCGCCGATTCGCCGAGTTGCGTCAGCTTCGCATCCGCTGCCTTCTCTTCTTTCAATGTCTCCTGCAGCGGCCCCACTGCGGCCTGCAATCCCAAGTGCCGCGCAAATGCTGCCAGCGTCCCATACAGCGCAATTTCGTAGTGCTCCACTTGATTGCCATTAGCGATCAGCGCGGCATCACGCAGCGGGGAATCGTCGATATTGGTAATGGAATCCTTCACCGCGTTGGCCAGCTTGTCGAACACCTCATTGCTCTTCGTATCCGGCGCAATGCCCACCGCCGTAAACACCTGCTCCAGCCGCGCCACGTGATTTTGCGTTTCCCGCAGATGTTGCTGCAGCGCCGTGCGCAGTTCCTGGGATCCTGTGTTTTCAATCATCGTAGGCAGGCCTTTCGCCACCAGCTTTTGTTCGCAGTCGTAGGCATATTGCAACTCGATCTCGAACAGTTCCCGCAGCGATTTCACTTTTCCAAACATGGTTCGTCCCCTTAAATGAAGTTCGCTGAAATCCCGCAGCCACGTGCGGGCCTTCTCCGCCGGCACCGTGCAACAAAAATTCAGCTCCATCCTTTATGCATCAGTGTGTCGTTGCTTGCGTCCGGGGTGGTTACAGTATTTTGTTGTCAGTCTCGCTTTAGGGGGGATTCGGAAAGCTTATTTCGTCTACTGAAGCCGGCCGCCAATCACTTTATCTACGTTCCGTACAACAGCCGCTCCAACACCGGCCCCAACGCCAGCGCTGGCAGATAGCTCAGCGCCGTCATAATCAAAATGCAGGCGGTCACCAGCACACCAAATGTCACCGAATCGGTCGGCAGCGTTCCCAGCGACACCGGCGTTCTTCGCTGCCGGGCAAACAATCCCGCCAATCCCAGCGCCGGAATCGCCAGCGCGAATCGCCCCGCGATCATCACCAGCGCTGTCGTCACGTTGTAGAACGGAGTGTTCGCGTGCAAACTCGCAAAGGCCTGCCCATTATTGGCGAAGCACGAAACATACCCGAACAGAATCGCCGTGAATCCGTGTGGCCCTCCGTTCACCGTCAATCCGGCCAGCCCTGCCTTTGTGCTTACCGCGATTGCCGTCAGTGGCAAGATCGCCAGTGGCCCTGCCAGCGCGTACAGCATGATCATTTTGTTTTCCCCCGGCCCAATCTTCTTTCCCAGATATTCCGGCGTGCGTCCCACCATCAGCCCGGCCAGGAAAATCGCAATGGCCGCGGCCATAACCATGCTGTAAAAACCCGTTCCCAGCCCGCCAAACACCAGTTCGCCTACCAGCATGTTTGTCAGCAGCACCATTCCACCCAGCGAAGTGAAGCTGTCGTCCATCGCGTTCGTCGATCCTGTCGCCCCGTTCGACGTCACCACCGCTGTCAACACCGTGCCGCCAATCCCGAAGCGCACCTCCTTGCCTTCCATGTTCCCGCCCGCTTGTGCCGCGCTTTGTTTTGCGTCTACCCCGCGCAACAGCAGGTTTCCTCGCTGCTCAAAATGATGCGTGAAAACGATTCCCCCGCAGAACAGCAGCACCATCACGCTGTAGAAAAACCATCCCTGTCTCAGTTGGCCCACCATTCTTCCGAACGTGTTTGTCAGCGCCGCCGGCAGCAGCACAATCGCCAGCATCTCCAGAAAATTGCTGAACGGCGTGGGATTCTCGTAAGGATGCGCTCCATTCGCGTTGAAAAATCCTCCGCCATTGCTGCCCAGATTCTTGATAATCTCCAGCGCCGCTACTGGACCTTGCGGAATTACTTGCTTACTCGCTTCCAGCGTATTTGCCTGCGCATACGGCTGAAAATTCATCGGCACACCTTGCCACGTCAGCAGCAGTGCCCCAAGCAGCGCGCCCGGCAAGAGCACTCGCGTTAGCGACCGCGTCAGGTCCACCCAAAAGTTTCCCAGTGTCTCCGACATCTGCCGCGCCAGTCCCCGAATAAACGCCACGCCCGCCGCCAACCCTGTGGCGCCCGCCAGAAAATTCTGCGCGCACAACCCCGCCATCTGGCTGAAATAACTCATGGTGGTTTCGCCGCTGTATGCTTGCCACGTCGTCGTTGTGGAGAAGCTGACCGCCGTGTTCATCGCCAGGTCCGGCGTTAACCGCGTGGTCTGGGAGGCGGGATAAAACCAGGGGAAAAATCGCTGCAACCGCAAAATCACATACAAACTCAGCGTACAAACAATGCCAAACAACACCAGGCTGCTCGCATACTCCGCGAAACCCATCTCTCGTTCCACATCCACTCCTGCGATGCGATAAACGAGCCTTTCCACCGGACTACATAAGCCATCCAACGCGCTTCGTTTGCCGGAAAACACTTTTTCCATGTACCCGCCCAGCGGTTTCACCAGCGCGGTTACCACTCCCAAAAACACCACATATTGCGTGAAACTGGAAAAGCTCACAAAAATTCTCGAGTCCGTGTCTTGCCCCTGAAACTCAAAGCCTATCTCTCGCCCCTCCGGAAAGTTCTTAGCAATTCATTAGCATTCCGTTAGGGCTACCTGTGGCCTATCTCCTTTCTGTTGTATTCTGTCCCCTCTCACCTTGGAGGATCGTTTGAATTTCGTCCCGGCCCGATACGCCATTCGCAAATCCTGCCTGTATGCAATCCTGGTTCTACTGACTCCCGTCCTTCTCTTCAACTCCACACTCTATGCTCAGTCCACCGCCAAATCTCCCACCAAACTTCGCTTCGAAATCACTTTTCCCGATGGCGCCAGTGCAGGTCAACCTCTCGATGGCCACATCCTCCTCGGTATTTCCACCGATAAATCCAGCGAGCCCCGTTTCCAACTCCGCGAAGAAGAAGCCGAAAGCGCCCAGTTCTTTGGCCTTGATGTGGACTCCTGGAAGCCCGGCACTCCCGCAGTGATCGACTTCACCACACTCGGTTACCCCCTCGTCTCTCTCGATCAACTTCCTCCGGGTGACTACTACGTGCAGGCCGTCCTCAATATCTATGAAACCTTCCATCGCTCTGACGGGCACACCGTCAAACTTCCCCCCGACATGGGTGAAGGCCAGCAGTGGTTCGAAAAGCCCGGCAATCTTCTCAACAAGCCCCAACTCGTACACCTCGATCCGCGATCCAACAATGTCGTTCGTCTTGAGCTCATCGAAAAAATTCCTCCTGTCGACCCCGCCCAAGATACCAAGTACATCAAGCACATCCGCATTCAGAGCCAACTCCTGACCGCCTTCTGGGGCCGTCCCATGTATCTCGGCGCAACCGTCCTGCTCCCCGACGGCTTCGACGAGCATCCCACCGCGCACTATCCTCTCCTTGTCCATCAAGGCCATTTCGAGCCCGACTGGGAATTCTTCCTCGAGAAAGCTCCCGAACCCGGCAAGGGCGCCAAAGCTGACGACCTGCAATACCTCCAATACGCCAACCGCTTCTATCAGGATTGGACCTCGGGCCGTCTTCCCCGCATGCTGATCCTCAGCATTCAGCACGCGAATCCCTATTACGACGACTCCTACGCGGTGAACTCTGCCAACCTGGGCCCCTATGGCGACGCCATTACCCAGGAACTCATTCCGGAAGTCGAAACGCGTTTCCGCGGTATTGGTCAGCCCTGGGCGCGCGCCCTCGAAGGCGGCTCGACCGGAGGTTGGGAAGCTGCCGCCTCGCAAATCTTCTATCCCGATTTTTACAACGACGCTTACGCCTACTGTCCCGATCCCATCGATTTTCGCGCCTACCAGGCCGTCAACATTTACAACGACAAAAATGCCTTCTGGGAAGAGAGCCCTTTTGCCAAGCTTCCTCGCGCCGAAATGCGCAGCTCCACCGGCGAAATCCTCGCGGTCATGGAACCCACCGTCCGCCGCGAAGAAGTGATGGGTACCCACGGCCGTTCCACCGAACAGTTCGGCATCTGGCAAGCCGTCTTCAGCCCCGTCGGGTCCGATGGCTATCCCAAGCCCATCTGGAATCCTTCCACCGGCGTCATCGATCCCGAAGTCGCCGCCTACTGGCGGGACCACTATGACCTCCGCTACATCCTCCAACGCGACGTCACCACTCTTGGCCCCAAGCTCGCCGGCAAGCTCCACTTTGCCGTCGGCGACATGGACACCTGGTATCTCAACAACGCTGTCCACCTCATGCAAGCTTTCCTGGACTCCCCCAAGAACCCTTATCGCATCGCCGACTTTGAGTACGGCCCAGCCAAGCCCCACTGCTACATGGGTGGCGGCGACATCTCCAATCTCCAAAGCTTCGGCACCGTTTACGAGCGCATCATGCCGGAAATCGCCCGGCGCATGACCGCCACGGCTCCCGCTGGCGCCGACATGAGCTGGAAGTACTAACGATCCACCGCAAAATTGCCTAGGCTCCGGCCCTCTTCCGGCGCACAATAAGTCCATAGAGCATAGAGGTCACGCCCGTGTATCCCTTTCGGGCTCCTTTACGTCCAAGGAAGGGGAGGCGTTGCAGTAGCCTTCCGGGAGCGCTTTATGCGCAAATTACTGCTTCTGGGTTCACTCTCTTTCGTTCTGGCTTTCGGCGTTTCGGCTCACCAACACGCAGCCGTATCCGCTCCGCCCGCGCCCGTAATCGTTCATCCCGCTGCCAGCGGTCAGTCACCCAGCGCCCACTTTGTGCCCGCTCATCCCCCGACGCACGCGCATTCCGGCACACCCGGCTCGCCCGTCCGTTCCAAGCCTCCCGTTACTACCCACCGACCTCCCAGCACCGCTACGGCGCAGACCGCTTCCCCGGTCCTTGGCGGCGCGGTCAACTCCATCGGTGCCGTAAATTCTGTTACCGGCAACCAGCCTCCTTTCTGCAAAGGATCCGGCGGAATACATCTAAAGGGTGTGAATGCTTGCGCGCCAACCAACGGGGTCGTCATCCCCTTCTACGGTGGCGGCATCTACGTCCCGATTCCTTATTACGATTACGCCGACAATGGTGCTCCGGACCAGGGGCCTCCCCAGGACGTAGCGGCTGACCAGCCCCCCGATGGCGCTCCTCCCGGCGCTGAGCTAGGGCAGGAACCAACTGAGGCTGCGGCCCCGGCGCCTTCCCGCTACCGCTCCAATGATTTCAGTGGCTCGCTCGCTGAATTTGTCTTTGTCCAGCGCGATGGCACCAAGTTCTACGCTGTGGCTTACAGCTTCCTCAACGACAAACTGCAGTACGTCACCCGTGAAGGCATTCGCCACACCCTGGCCATCGACTCGCTCGACCTCGATGCCACCCAGCAGCAAAACGAAAAACTCGGCAACACCATCAATCTGCCCTCCGCCCCTCCCTCCGGCGTGGCCTAATCACAACGCTAAGCTTTCGTGACTCGAAATGATTCAAAAATGCGGGAGGTCATCCTGAGGACCGCCGTATGCGACCAAGGATCTCAACCCGTGATTGTGCTGCCCGCCATTTGCGACTCCGTCCTAACGGACTCGCCGCCCTTTTGCTAGCTACCCCTTCCTCATCGGTTCCGGCATCACGTACCCCGACGTTGCCGGCAATCCCGCTCGCTCCAGTTGCACCGTGCTGTGCTCGATTCCGAATTCCTTTACTTTGTTCTTAATCGCCGCAATCACTTCTTCGCACCGGTCCATATGCATATCCGGCACGCGCGCGTGGCAACTCAACGCGTTATGCTCCCCGCCTAATGACCAGATGTGGATGTCGTGCACTTCCACCACATGCTCCACCGTCAGAATCGCCCGCGCCACTTCTTCCACGCCGGTGCCCCGCGGCCGTCCCTCCAGCAAAATGTGCGACGACTCCCGCAATATCCCTATCGACGAATACAGCACCAGCAATCCAATCGCTAAGCCCAGCAACGGGTCGATCCAATTCTGGTGCGTGTACCCCATCAGCAGCGCACCCACAATAATCGCTATGTTCGAAAGCGCGTCCCCGAAGTTATGCACCAGGATGCTGCGCAGATTCAGATCATCGTGTCCGCGAATCAGCGACAACGTAATCCCGCCATTCACCAGCAGCGCCGCCACCGACGTCCAGATCATCCAGCTTTCCACCACCTGCACCGGATTCCGTAGCCGTTCGATCGCCTCATAGCCCAACCACACCGCCAACACGATCAGCAGCGCCGCGTTTGTGTAAGCCGCTAGCGTCCCCGCGCGGTGATACCCGTAGGTTTTTTCCGAATCCGCCGGCCGCTGCGCCCACCGCATCGCCAGCCACGAAATCCCCAGCGCCGGCACATCCGAAAGGTTATGCACCGCGTCATTCAACAACGCCACCGATCGTCCCAGTAATCCCCCAAACACTTCTGCCACCACCAACCCCAACGTCGCCACAATCGCCCAGCCCAGCACCGACGGCTTCATCCCCGGATGCGTATGTCCATGTCCGTGGTCATGCCCGTGTCCGTGCGCATGTTCATGCGTGTGCGGGTGGCTATGCGCTTCGTGCGTATGGGGATGCCTGTGCATCGTTTTTATTCTACGTCCTTCGCTGCCCCTCCGCAGCCCCTCCACTTTCGCCTGTTGTTGGATGGTTGACAACATCCACCTGTGAATTCGTTGACGGCCCTGCGCGCCGCTGCCACTATCAGAAAAGGTATAAGTACCACCTTTCTAAACTACATCAGGAGAGATTCGCCGCCGCGCATAGCGCCATGAGCACGAGCAATCCCATCGCCAAATTGACCTTTTGGGGCGTTCGCGGCTCTACGCCTACGGTGGATCCCGCCACCACACGCTTTGGTGGCAACACTCCTTGTCTCGATTTCCTCGCTCCCGACGGCACCCAATTCATCCTCGATTGCGGCACGGGCCTGCGTATGCTCGGTAGTCGTTGGCTCGCCGACCCCGCTCCTAACCCGGCGGAGACCCACATCTGCGTCACTCACTATCATTGGGACCACATTCAGGGTTTGCCCTTCTTCGCCCCTCTTTACGACGAGAATAATCGTTTCCACTTTTACAGTTTCCGCTCCGAATTCCTCGGCCGCGATTCGCTTCGCCAGGTTTTCGAAACGCAAATGGCCCTCCCGTATTTTCCCGTCGATTTCGCTTCCATGAGCGCTAAGCGCAGTTTCCGCGAACTCGAAGGCGGCGAAACCTTCTTCGTCGGCGAGAATAAAGTCACCACCCGCCATCTCAACCATCCCCAAGGCTGCCTCGGCTTCCGCATCGAAACTTCCGCCGGCACCATTGTTTACGCCACCGACAATGAGCCCGGTAATCCCGCGCTCGACAAGAGTCTGCGCGAACTCGCTGCTGGCGCCGATATCTTCGTTAACGACGCACAATTCACTCCCGCGCAACTCGCCTCCACCAAGAAAGGCTGGGGCCATTCTTCCTGGAAGGAAGGCGTATGCATTGCCCGCGAGGTCGGCGCTAAGACTTTAGTCCTCTTCCATCACGACCCCGACTCCACCGATCGCATGGTCGATGGCATTCTTCGCGATGCTCGCGAGGAGTTCGACTCCGTGTTTGCTGCCAGCGAAGGTATGGTCATCACTCTCGGCGCTCCGGGACAACCGGTTCAGGCGCACTTGCCCGGCTCGCGTACCGGTTTGCGCCGCGAAGCCCAGTTCCGCGCGGTCGTCTCCGGGGTCTCTTCCGATGGCCGCAGCTTCCAGGAAGAAACCACCGTGCGCGATCTGGCTCTGCAAGGCGCGCTCATCTCCCTCAAGCACAGTCCGCGCCTGCAATCGGAATTAGAAGTGGTGATGGAAACCGCTGGATCGAATGGCGTCAGGGAAATGCGTCTGCGCGGCTACGTGGTCCGTCTCGAAGTCGGCACAGAAAAGGGCACCACCGCTGTCGGCGTAGTCTTCACCGACTAACGCACTTCTCGTCTCACTCCAAGGTATTCTTCCGCGTGCTATTCCCAGTTAAGGTTGGCAACTGGTTTCTGCTTCTTGCTGTCGCGCCAAGGTTCTGCTCTGGCTTCCCGCCAGCGTTCCCCTCTTCCGCGTCAGCGGCGCGAACGACTTAAGTCAACTCCGCGATCTTCTGGTCTAAATGGGCCAAGGCCGCTTCTAACGACTTGCGATGATTCGGATGCGTTGCCGTTTCCAGGTCGTTCATGATCCGCGTACGCGAAAGCGCCAATCCGCGGCGCTCGGTTTCCTTTCGTAGGTCCTCCGGGCTCTTTTGCTTACCTGAGTGGTCTGCCACGATTTTCCTATCTTCGACTTGAGATT
>Ga0335072_10005110_pt1 | contig 19346 bp, 16 predicted proteins | sample Lox_Sample_21_FD_206725 | JGI IMG/M metagenome (GOLD analysis project Ga0335072, IMG submission 206725) | Soil microbial communities from Loxahatchee National Wildlife Refuge, Florida, United States - Lox_Sample_2.1 | ecosystem: Environmental > Terrestrial > Soil > Wetlands | place: USA...
CAGCATCGCCCGGCGGTGGGGACTGCGGCTGGACACCGCGTACGGGCTGCTGGCCTTGTCACGGATCGCCCTGGCGGCCGGTGAGGAGGCGGAGGCCCGGGAGCTGCGCGCCAGGGGGCAGCGTCAGGTCGCCGCCTGCCCCGATCCCGGCTTCCTGCGCGGCTGGGCCGGGGCCGAAAACACGGCGGACCCAGGGTCCCCGGCGGGCGCCGTCGACGGCTTCGACGAGCTCTCAGAGCGCGAGCTGGCCGTGCTGCGGCTACTGTCCTCGCGTCTTTCGCTGCGAGAGATCGGCAACGAGCTGTATGTATCGCTGAACACGATCAAGACCCACACCCGTAACGTCTACGCCAAACTCCGCGTGAGCAGCCGCCAGCAGGCCGTGATCCGAGCTCGTGAGCTTGGGCTTCTCGGGCGCCCCAAGGGCGTCCGGCGGTCACATGAGGATAAGTAAAAGCCTCGAGCTCGCGAGCGCTGCCACGCTGTCGGCCGGTCGAGCGTGCCGCGTGACGGTACACACGTTCTCGATGTCGGTCACTAGCGTTCGGGTGGCCTGCTTACTCGGACGGGAGATGCCGCCAAGTATTTCACCAACCAACCCGCCGGCCGGTGCTGCTGTTCGCTTGGACCGCCCGCTTTCATAGGCCGTCCGCCTTGTAAGCGTGGCTCCGAGATGCTAACTACCAGAGTCTCTGGTGAACGACGGGCCCAGTACTTCCAGGTTGCTAGCAAGCGGGCGGTCTAGAACCGTAAAAGCGGAAGGTCTAGCGACATGTCCGTTGGGGTTCGAAGGACGCTGGTGCGGGCCCTACCCGGCGTTTGCCTTCACCGCTATCCGCGATCTTCGTCACACGTTACGGACGGTAGTCGGTCTGTCGGCGCTGAAGGCGGTGCAGGAGCGGCAGATAACGCCGACTCGGCGCGCGAGAAAGTCAGTGAGGTGCTGCGCGTGCGAGTGCAGCAGATCGCCCGTTTCGGCATCCTCTAGATGGAGGCTTGGCACCGGGTAACTGTCATGCCGGGACGAAAGGGAGCGGTCTGCGGAACCGTCTCCAGTTACAGCTGTGGGATGATTCGCAAGGACTACCGAGACGGTGACCACCGTGTCGACATTTCAAGGGCGCCTGCTTGCGCGGTCTGCCGGGTGCGCCCTTCCAAGGAGCCGAGCGGAGGCTCGAGCAGATTGCATGAGTCTCACAGGCTCGAAACCACTACCCCATTCGCCCTATGTTGCCGTATGGTCGGCCTATGACTTTGTTGGCCGTAATCGGGACCCTGCTAGGCGCATTGATAGGAGCGGTCGCTGTCGTTGCCTCTCAGAGGATCGCAGCTAGAGACACTGCTAAGCGAGAGAGCATCCAGCGACAAGCAGCCATGAAGGCAGCGCTAGAGAACAGGGTGGTGTCCTTTATCCGGTCAGCGCAAGAAGTAGAGCGCGTTGCGGCAGAGGGCGACAAGCATGACAGCGCGGCCAAGAATCTTGTGCACAGAGACCTCTGGATAGACCACAAAGTCTTGAGGCTAACATGCTCGGATGATCTTAGAGCCCCGCTCGATGAGCTAGCTAATCTCCTGACGGACCTTTTGTGGCATGGCACACCTGACGGTACGCCTGTGTATGAGCACATCAGACTGACAGACGGGCGGTTTCGTGAAGCAGCACGTCGCGAGATCCAATGGGTCGAGGAGCAATACGCTTTGCCTCTGGAGACGGACAGCACTTGACGGGCGCACCCTTCCGCTGGAGGGACTCTGGGGCCGCGTCCTCTTGAGTTCGCGGGGCCGTCGATCGCCTGGTTGATGTTTCCATACCGAATCCGTGCCGAGATATGCTGCAAACCCGGTACCAGTGCAGGTCAAGCCTTGTTAGAGGGCGGTCTGTAAAGCCGCTCCCCTGGCGACTACGGTTCTTATGCCCAGAGCAGCCTGTTCTGTACGCGCCAAATGACGAACGCCGGATGTGCCATACACGCGCCGAACGGCGGATATTTCGCTCCACCTGTCAAATGGGTCTCGTCAGGGCGGCGGCGCCCTCGAATCAAGGCAAAACCGGTGCCGACTAGGAAGAGCGCCTTCGGTTCCGTTTTGACCTGGTTGGCTCACGTCGTCCGCAGGCCGGTCCTGCTCGGCAGTTGAGTGATCGCCGCCGATACGCCGTTATCGATGATGACGAAGGCGCCATGGGTGCGCTCGCCCACCGCTTGGCGGTCAGCAGCCGACGCCCCCGGCTCGGCGCACGCGCTCGGCGTGCAGGCGAGAATCAAGTTTCCCGGCCCCCGGCCGGCCATAATAGTGCTTCCATTTCGCAAACACCCATGGTCACGTTTAATTTATGGGCTGACGATCCACGGGAATGGGGGCGATGTGACTAGCTCGGAGAAGGGCGAGGCGGATTCCGGCGGAGGGTACGAAGTAGCCGTCGCGGTCATGCCGGTCGTGGACGGCCAACCGGACACGTCGCCTGTACGATCAGGCGGACATCTCCCAGGCCACGATGACGCTATTGGCCGCCCGCGGGAGCAGCGTCGCGCAGTGCTACTGGAGCAAGGTGAGCAGGACGGCCGGGGCGGCGGGGGCCGCGTTGAGGCGGGGCGTGAGCGCCGCAGTCCCAAACAGCAGTATCCTCCCAGATCATGCGACTGAAGAATCCGGGCGGCGTCGAGGGAGCGATCGCCACTCTAGGCCAGGTCCGGGGTCAACTCGGAAACACCAGGAACGGGAACTCGGCGGCCGACCGAAAGGCCAAGTTCCTGCGCTGGTGCGACAACTGGGCAACGCCGCAGTTGGGTAACCACTTCCCGGATAGCGAGGAGATCTTCACGGCGATTGAGGAAACCTTCCGGCGACTCGCCCTCGCATCGACAATGAGCGAATACGAGCTGAACACCATGCTTACCCGGGAATGGCAGGCATGGGACCGGCGCCTAGAGCGCCTCGGCGAAGAACTGGAAGTTTGCCGCATCTTTCTCGCCCGGCCAGGCCGGATTGTAGTTCTCGACACATCGGCGCTTATGGAAGGGGTTCTTTTCACCGCATACGACTGGCACTCCCTCGATGCCGGACTTGCGGCTGACGCCGTGCGCCTCATCGTACCGATCCTGGTCATCGAGGAGCTCGACGGACTCAAGCGCACCCGCGACCGGCAGCAAAAGGCTGTTGCCAAGGAAGTTCTTCGGGCCATGTGGGCACTCCACGGCACCGCACCGACTGCGCCCGCAACACTATCGCAGGCCACTGACATGACGATCGAGGTCTACCTCGACGGCGACTGGCACAAACGACGCGATAACAATGACGGCGAGATCATCGATCAGGCTCTAGCAATCCAGGAGCTAACCGGACAACCGGTGATTCTCGCTACTTGCGACTACAATCAGCAGTACCGCGCCGCCGCGCCAGGTATTAGCACTGCGCTCATGCCACGACGCGACGAGCAGGAACCCCCATCTGCGGATAGCTAACGGGGCACCCAGCTTTCTGGCTTGCTGTGGACTTCGTTGATGTGAAAACCCGAGAAAGGGAGATAAACATGCTATGGCATGTGCTCACGGGCGACGCTGATCCTGTTCCGCTCAAGACTGGGAGAATGCCCGTTTCTGCGCGAATCGTTGCAAGTCTCGACTCTGCCCTCAGTATTATAAATGCTGAATTGCCGTACGAAGGTCTTAATTTCATAGCCGACGGGGCGCCAGTTACGGAATCTGAATTTCGTAACCTGGCTGACGACCCGCATGGATCTCAGGAATTGGTGGTCCTAGGAACAAGCGGAATCGAGCGCATACGAGCCGATCGTCCAGAGTAACACTCTTGTCCGCTCTTCCGTCTCTCTTCCGCCATCGGAATCTCAGTTCCTGGCAATCAAGAGTCAGATCAGTCGCTCGATCTAATGGCAGGAGCAAACGGCATCAACCGCATGGTCTGCCTATGACCTTGGTCGGCGGTCGGCTCGTGGTTAAGAACGCAGAGCGCGAGATGAGTACCGAGGAACGCGGCGGCCGAAACTGGATGTGATAGCAGCACCTAATCATCGCCGCTGTTTGCCGAGTGCCTGGTCCAGGCGTGCCGCGAGTTCCTCGGCGACCTGCCCGACCGCATTGCGTAGACCGTCCGCACTGATCGACTCCACTGTGTCGGTGCGCAGGGGTTGTTCGTTGAAGCCGTTGGCGAGGGAGACCCCGTTGTGAGGCTGCGGCGCGTTGACCTTGCCTCGTGTCAACAGCATCGCGGGTGCGATGCCGGCTGCCGGGACGATCCCGGCTGATAGCGGGACCGGGAAGGCGAGCAGTAGGTCAAGCATGCTAGTGAGGCGCGTAGCGATGTACTCGGGGTCGAAGACTGCGACGGAGAGACCACCGGTCTTGGGTAGCGTCTCCCAGGCGCTGAGTTGGCCGTTGCGGAGAACCGCGAGTCCCGTGTTGGTGCCTGCGCGTACGTCTCGCGCAAAGGCCACCGCGCCGTCGGACGTGGGTTGGCCTTCGATCGCCCCAGCCTGGCTGAACAGCCCGCGTATTCGTCCAAGCTGCGCCAGTTCGTTCCACAGCGTCTGCAGTCGGACGACTTGCAGTCGCGTGTTGACGTGGGCCGGGGCCAAATGGAGTTCAAGAGTCGCTGGCTCGGTGCCATAAGGGCGCTGCATGTCCGTGCGCCAGACCACTTCTGCAACTTGAGCGAGCAGGGACCAGTCTGGCTCTACGGGCGATCCCGCCTGTTTCGTTTGCTCCGGCGCGGGTGCCGAGCCGGGCTCTGCCGTGGGGTCGGGCAACGCGGCGATCACGCCTAGTGCGAACGCCGCGGCGTGCTGCGCGGCCCGCACTTGCGAGCCGCTGCCATCACTGGATGTCTTGGTCCCGTCGGACGAGTCGCTGATCCCGCGAATCACCAGGAGATCAACGCGAGTGTGCTGCGCCGCCTGGGCAACCCCTGCTGCTTCCATTTCGATCGCGGCGGCGTCGTTGTAGGTCGCGTCCAGCAAGGTGGCCAGCGATGAATCGTTGGTGTCCTTCACAGCATCTCCGGACGCTATCGGTTTGAAGTACACACTCGGCGTTGGGCCAGCGCCCTGAGGCAAGAACTTCCCCCACACTTGGTTGGCCTCGACGTACTGGGCGACCTGAAGCAGTCGGTGCGAAGCATCCCAGGCTTTCGGTCGCGCCTTGAATCCGGACGGCGTATCTTTGCCGCCCTGGTAGCCAACCACATGTGTGGCGGCGACCACGTCGCCGATAGCTATATCGCTCTTCAATGCGCCGGCGATACCGACGAAGAGCACAGCCGCTGGGTCGGCCCAGCTGATCATCCGCTCGGCAACAACCGCAGCCTGCCCATTTCCCGGCCCGGTGCATACCAGGCAGACGCTGTATCCGGTGCCGGGCAAGGTGGCTTCCTCGACGATGGTTCCTGCCGGCAAGTCGTGGCGTGTCGGGCTAGGCAGACGTTCGCGTATCGCACGAGCCTCTAGAGGCAGCGCCGTCAGTACCACGATCCGGTTCGATGCCACTGTGCTTTCCTTAGTTCTTCGTCCTTGAAGTTGGAAATGGGTCTCAGGCCGCAGCAGCGGCTAGTGGTCGTCGCGATCCACACCCCCCGATTCTCCTCTTGGCTCTGGCGAGTCACCAGCACCAGGGAGTCGGGTCTCATGGGGGGCTGGAGGGCTCTCATGGACGTGGTGCCATGCTTTCAGGTCATCCGCGATGATCGCGTCGAGTTCGGCCAAGCAAGCGGCGAGAGTGCTCGCCTCGATTGGGCCCCGTACGGCCCCGGCCGCGTTGAAGTCGACATGGCGCGACAGTGTCTCTAGGCGGCGCACCGTGGCGGTGCGCAGCACCCAGAGCCGACGGTGGGTAAAGAACGCCTCTGCTGCGGCCAGCACCGTAATCAACGCGCCGAGCACCAGTGCGATGTTGAGTAGCCAGGTGCGGGTGACGTCCGAGGTACGCAGTCCCAGCAGCACGGTGATCGTCGCGGAAAGCGTCACAGTGGCCATCTGCAGCCCGAACGCCTTGCGCTTGTCCCGACGTCGCCGACGCTCGAACAGGGCAAGTTGCCGGTCTACTTCGCTGCGCAGGAAGCGCCATTGCGCGTCTTCAATGACCTCCGCCGGACTGCCTGTCGTTATGCCCGCCGAACCGTGCTCCACCCCGTCCTCCCGCCGATTGCTGCCTGCATGGCTGACCGAGCATGACCGCGATCAAAGCTCAGCGCTGAGCGCGACGGACACCGCCGCGCATAAGCGTAGTGTGGGCGCGACACCCTTCTGACAGGGCGATCCGAAATGTCAGTACATGTCGCCGCGCCGCCGCTTGGCGTCGAAGGCGCGCTGGTCCTGCATGTCTGCGGCGTACCGGTCCACCATCGACCGGTCGTGCCACCCCATCAGCCGCATCAGGTCGCCCTCCGACCCGCCGCCCGCCAGCCAGTCATTCGCAACCGTGTGCCGGAACATATGAGGGTGCACCGCCTGCGGGTCATAGCCCGCCTCCTCGGCCCGCCGGTCGAGCATCTGGTAGACGCCCGAGCCCGTCATCGGCCCGCGGTTGCGGCCGCCCAACCACAGTGCGGGCAGCCTCGCCATCTTGTGCGACCGGCGGACCCGGAGGTAGTCCGTTAGCGCCTGCGCCGACCTCATCATGAGCGGCACCAGTCGCCCCTCCGAGAAGTCGCGGGCGCCCTTGAGCGGGACCACCCTCACGAACGGCCGGGTGATCAGGTCCTCCGACAGGTCGGTGATCTGCTGCTGGGCCAGCTCCTCGCGGCGGACGCCCTCGGTCAGCATCCGGATCATCGCGTGGTCGCGCGCGTCGACGAACGATGTCGCCTTGCCGCCGCCTGTCACCTCCAGGAGGTCCCGGATGAAGCTCTCGTCCAGCGTTGACGGTCGGGACTGCACCGGTCCGTAGCGGACCATGTCATCGGTCCACGGGTCCGGGTGGTCGTACCGGAACGCCAGCCACGTGAACAGGTGGTGCAGGTTGCGCTGCCGGGTATTGGTGCCCCCCTGGCTGTGCGAGTTCCGGTAGGCCGAGAAGAACCTGTTCAGCACGTCGACGGAGCACGCGGTGAAGTCGCCGTCGATGTCCTCCTCGGCCATCCACAGATCGAGCGCGCGGGCAGTCTCCGCGTAGCTGCGGATCGTCTCCTCTTGGAACGGGCGCTTGTGCTTGTTGGTCTGCGTCCGCAGCCAGGCGCTGAACTCGCTGATCTGCATCCGCCGCAACTGCTGCGCCGTGACCTCCAATGCGGGTACGGCGGTGCCGCGGCCGAGGCTTCCCGGCCCGTCGGAAACCGCTGAGGGCGCGAGCAGGGGCATGGTCGAAGTCCGTAGCGGGCTCTTCAGGGCGGGCCTGGATGTGGTCTTCAGGGTGGTCGAAACCGGACGAGTCATGCTGAAACTCCCTCCGACGTGGGGGAGCGCTACAGAGATACCAGGCACCAAAGTAACGTCTGTAACACCGAGTTGCTTGACCAAAGCAGCTCGGCCTCCGCCCCAGCGAGACGAGTTTTCCCAGTTCAGAGTACGTGTGGGTGCGCCCGGCAGGATTCGAACCCGCGACCCGCTGCTTAGAAGGCAGCCGCTCTATCCGACTGAGCTACGGGCGCTCGCTGACCATTGTGCATGGCGAAGGTCACGCAACGGCTACACGTAGGTCGCAGTCCGCGAGAAGAAGAACCTGCTCAGCATACCGAACGTGACCGAACCACCGCGCCCGCTTGCGATTGCGGCCGACCGGGCCCTCTGAGCCCCGTATCCGGAGGGGTCCGCCGCGATAGTCTCCCAGGTATGCCCGACACCGTTCTCTACACCGCCGAGGCGACCTCCACCGGCGACGGCCGCAACGGTCACGTCGCCTCCTCCGATCACAAGATCGACCTGGATCTGGCGTTCCCCCCGGAGATGGGCGGCACCGGCGCCGGGTCCAACCCCGAGCAGCTGTTCGCGGCCGGCTACGCCGCCTGCTTCCACAGCGCGCTGCGCCTGGTCGCGGGGCACGATCAGGCCTCGCTTGGCGACTCCACGGTGACCGCGCAGGTCGGCATCGGCCCCGACGGCGACGCCTTCGGCCTGATCGTGACGCTGGTCATCCACGTCCCGGGCATGGAGCGGGAGAAGGTGCGCGAGTTCGCCGAGGCGGCCCACCAGGTCTGCCCCTACTCCCGGGCCACCCGAGGCAACATCAGCGTCGAGCTGCGCGTTCTATAAAATAAGGACCTGGAGGCACTGCGATGACCGAGATCGACCTGAACGCGATCAAGGCGGAGCGCGCTCGTCTCGAGGCCGCGTACATCACGCCCGACCGGCCGCAGACCTCCGCCCGCGGCATCCACCACGCCGCGCTGATCTGCTCCGACGTCGAGCAGACGATCAAGTTCTACCAGGGCATCCTGGAGTTCCCGCTGACCGAGCTGTTCGGCAACCGGGACTACAAGGGGTCGACGCATTTCTTCTTCGACGTCGGCAACGGCAACCTGCTCGCGTTCTTCGACTTCCCCGGACTCGATCTGGGCCCGTACCTGGAGACGCTCGGCAACATCAACCACATTGCCATTTCCGTCACCCCGGAGAAGTGGTCCTACCTCAAGTCGAAGCTGGACGACGCCGGGGTCGCGTACACCGAGGCGAGCGGCACCTCGATCTACTTCAAGGACCCGGACGGCGTCCGGCTGGAGCTGCTGGCCGACCCGCTGGGCGAGATGTACGGCACCAAGGTCTTGTAGGCCGGGCTTTCAGCCCGGGTCAGGCAGAGCGCTCGCCGGTGAAATCCGCGGGCTGCGAGCGATGCGATGACGTGCTCGCGTCACGCGAGGGAGCTGACCGCAGCTCGGCCATCTGGAAGACGGCTTGCACGGCCGACCCGAGGTACGGGCTGTACGAGAGCCACTGGTAGTCGCCGCCCCCCTGGTAACCGCCGAGCACGCCGACCAGGGTGCCTGCCCCGTTCGCGGGGTCGTACCCGGCGACCCACGGCGCGCCGCTGGTCCCGTCGTGAAAGCCGCCGCAGTGGAACTCCACCTGCCCGGTGCGGAACCGGAAGCTCGTCGTCGCGCAACGAACGGGCTCGGCGTTGTTGGTGTTATAGGCGACGGCCTCGATCGCCTGGTCGTAGCTCAGGTTGAACCCCGGGGCGAGGCCGCCGGTGGCGGCCTGAATCTGCCGCCCGCGCACCGCCGCGACGGTGAGGAACGCAAGGTCGAGGTTGGGGTTGCGACGGTGCCGCCAGCCCCGCGCGACCGTAATGGCCGTCACCGGCCAGATGCCGTACGGCGCCTTCCCGTCGCTGTAGTCGGGCACGTACTCCAGGTTGGTCGCGAACCCCTTGCCGACGATGCAGTGCGCGGAGGTGACCACCAGGTTGCCGGTCGTCGAGTCCACCACGGCGGCGGTGCAGACCCGCGGGTTGCGGCCGCTCGCGTCGAACAGCGCCCCGGTGGTCGGCGATCCGCCGAATAGGCCCGCCGTCGGGACCCCGGGTGGCGTGGCATCCGGCGACGACCGCCCGCTCGCCGTCACCGCCACCGGGGGCCTTCCGCCGGCGGCCGGCTGGCGGGGGAGCGACGCCGCAGTGGCCTGCATCCGCTGCTGCGTCCAGTAAGCGGCCGCCTCGCGCCGCGCCGCCCTGCCTCCCAGGCTGATCGGCGCCTCCTCGTAGGTAACCGCGACCAGATCGGTTCCCAGGTAGTCGTCGATCACCCGGCCCGCGGCCCCGCGTGCCCGAGCCGAGGCGCCAGCGGTCGGGTGGAGCTGAGTGGCTTGCAGCTGGCCGGCGCCCAGCGCCTCGACCGAGCTCACCGCCCCGGTGCACACGCCGAGCACGCCGAGCGCAGCGAGTGCGCCCAGTGCGACCGCCCCCGCCCGATACCTGCTCCGCCAGGACACCCCGGATTCCCCAGTCTGCGTAACCTCACGAGTGAACGTGTGCATTCAACCAGCCGCCGACCAGGGCCGACGTCGACTTAAGGTCATCTTGCCCAGCGTGTGGATCTTCCCCACCCACGGTCGCCGCCAGTCCTGTCACCGACGCCAGCGACAGGATCCCGGTCCTGTCGCCTACGCCACCGACCGGCTCTATCAGTGTCGATGGCGTAGCCGACAGGTCGCGTTCGAGGTCGATGGCGTAGCCGACAGGTCGCGTTCGAGGTCGATGGCGTAGCCGACAGGTCGCGTTCGAGGTCGATGGCGTAGCCGACAGGCAGCGGCCCGCCGCTTTAACGGCGCGCGGGCCTACCCGGGCAGCACCGGAGCCCGGTAGGCGGTGCTGATCGAACCGGTCGGGACCGGTGTGGCCGGCGAGGGGGAAGCGGCCACCGATGCCACCGCGCCGGGTGCCACCGACGTGGCCGCCGTGGGGTACGTGGTGGCCGGGCCGATCGCCGTCGGCAACACCGTCGGCAACGTTGGCGAAGCCGAGGCCGTAGGCGACGTCGAGGTCGGCGGGCTGGTCGGGGTCTTAGACGGCGTCGGCGTCGGCGTCGGCGACGGGCTCGGCGGCGCCGCGCGCTCGACCTGCTCGTAGAGGATCTTCGCGGCGGACCCGAAGTAGGCGCTGTAGGAGGCCCACTCGTAGTCGCCGCCCTCCTGGTAGCCGCCGATCACGCCGAACACGGTGCCGGTTCCGTTCCTGGCGTTGTAGCCGATGATCCAGGGCCCGCCGCTGGTGCCGGTCCAGAATCCGTGGCAGTAGAACTCCATCTGCCCGGCGCGGAACCTGAAGCTCCTTGTCGCGCACCTGATGGGCTCGGCGTCGGTGTCGTTATGCCCGATGACCTCGATCTTCTCGCCGTACCAGCGGGTGAACCCGAGGGTGAGGCCGCCGGTCCGGGCCTGGATCTGCTCACCGTCGGCCGCGGCCAGCGTGAGGAAGGCGAAGTCGAGGTCGGGGTCGTGCGAGAGCTTCCAGCCGCTCGCGACCGTGATCGCGCGGACCGGCCACGTCCCGTACGGCCGCCTGCCGTCGTGGTACCCGGGCACGTACTCGATGTCGGTCGCGAACCCGGTCGAGTAGACGCAGTGCGCCGCCGTGAGCGCCAGGTCGTCCGCCGTCGAGTCCACCACCGACGCGGTGCAGAAGTGCGCCTTACGCCCCGTGGTGTAGAACAGCGCCCCGGTCGTCGGGGAGCCGGGGAACGGGCTCGCGGTCGGGATCCCTTTGGGCGCGGTGACGTCCGGGCCGGCCCGGCTCCGCTGCGACTGCGCCGACTGCGCCGACTGCGCCGACTGCGCCGACTGCGCCGACTGCGCCGGCCGGGCCGGCGTCCGGGTCGCGGCGGGCACCGTGGCCAGAATCGCGCCGCGGGGGAGTGCCATCGCCGCCGCGCCCTCCATCCGCCGCGACGTCCAGAAGGCCAGCGCCTGACGCTGCGCCGCCCCGCTCACCTGGTACGTAACCGCCGCCGCGGGGCCGCTCACGCTCGCGTCGAGCACGCCCGCGTCGAGCACGCCCGCGTCGAGCACGCCCGCGCCGAGCACGCCCGCGCCGAGCACGCCCGCGCCGAGCACGCCCGCACCGAGCACGCCCCCGCCACCCGCCGGCCCGGCGGCCCGGCCGGCCGACGCGACGCCGATCGTCACCGCCGCCGCGACCACGCCGACGCCGGCGAGCACCCCGAGCACCCCGAGCACCCCGATCGCCACCGCGCCTGTCTGATAACCGCCCCGTCGGGACACCCGAACCCCCTGTTTGTCGCCGTGGCTTCGTGTGCGGTTATGTGCATCCAAGCACACCGACCGCCACCGCGTCCCGGCCTCGGGCCCAGGGTCGAAGGCGTGCGAGCGCGGCGGCCAATATGTTCGATTTGTCGATCCGGCTCTGGGCCCAGGAACGGCCGTGCCGACCGCGGAAGGGACGCCGGAAGGGACGCCGGAAGGGACGCCGGAGGGGTATGAGCAGGCGATCCCGATGAACGCAATTTACCGGCGGTGAAGGCGGAGCACGGGACCGTTCGAGATGAATGACTTTGGTTTTTCACTAGGATCAAGAAGGGCACGCGGGGGCGCGCGGCCGATCCAGGATTGGCACTAGGTGAGTTAAGGTCCGCTAGGTAGAACTGCCGATCTTCGTGCCGATTCATTCCAGGGGAGTTGCTCTGCGTGTAAAACTGACTGCGAGCCGCACCAGACGACCCCTCCCGGAGGCCCTTGATGACCAAGGCCCTGCGCCTTCCGGAGGGCCTGGACACGACCAAGCCCTCCCCGGCGCGGATCTACGACTACATGCTCCGTGGCAGCAGCCATTTTGACGTTGACGAGGAAGCCGCGAAGCGCATCCTGACGGCCGTGCCGGAGATCAAGGACTGCGCCTGGTCGAACCGGGGGTTCCACCAGCGGGCGGCGGCCTGGATCGCCAAGCAGGGGGTCAGGCAGTTCATCGACATCGGGTCCGGGTTGCCCACGATCGGGAACACGCACGAGGTGGTCAAGAAGATCCACCCCGATGCGCGCGTGGTCTACGTGGACAACGACCCGATGGTCGAGCTCTACAGCCAGACGATCCTCGACGAGGGGTCGGTCAGCGTGATGTGCGCCGACCTGCGCGAGCCGGACTCGATCCTCGGCCACCCGAGCGTGCGCGCGCTGCTCGAGTCGGGGGAGCCGACCGGCCTGCTGATGACGGCCGTGCTGATGTTCGTCGCCGACGGCGCCGATCCGTGGAGCCTGGTCTCGCGCTATGTGCAGGCGGTCGGGCCTGGCAGCTACCTGTCGCTGTCGCACATCACCGACGACGCCAAGCCGCCGCTGGCGGTCGACGGGTTCCGCCGGGTATTCGACCAGGCCACCGAGCAGATGCACTTCCGCTCGAAGGCCGCCATCGGCCGGTTCTTCGACGGGCTCGAGATCGTCGCCCCGTACCAGGGCGGCGCCCCCTCGCTCACGTACAGTGGCCTCTGGGGAGCAGAGGACGTGCAGCTGGCGGACAGCGACGGGTCCCGCTGGCTCTACTGCGCGGTGGCGAGGGTCCCGTGATGAGCTTCTCGGCCGGCGCCACGGCGGACACCATCGGCAGGGGAGTCGAGGCGGGAACGGGCACCAAGGGCACCGAGGGCAAGCCGACACCGGACGAGCTCGGCATCGACGTGGCGCGCCTGGTCTGGCAGCGGTCGGGCGAGGGAGACGGGTCGATCGAGATCGCCTTCCCGCTCAGCGCGGCCTGGACCCGGGGCGACTGGGTGCTGATGCGGGTGGCGGGCGATCCGGACGGCCGGGTCCTGGTGTTCGACCGGAATGAATGGGACTGCTTTCTCGACGGCGCCAGGAACGGCGAGTTCGACGACGCGACGAACCGCGGCGAGTCCGATTCGTAGCGATATTTACCTAATGGTGGAGCCTGCCGGCCAGTTCTTGCCGACGGGCTTTTGCGCCGTGCGCAAGTGCGCCCCGGCCTGCCGTTTCGGTCCGCTAAGCCCCCGGCTGAGCGCCCGGAAGACGTGTGACATCGCATCTAAAAAGCCTTGATTTGTGAATCGCAATGTGTGTACACTCATGACTACATCCACAGGTGCTGTCCGTGTGGTGTTAGCGGTTCAAGCGTGCGAATACCGGCAAAACCGTGAGATCGAACATATCCCAAAGCGATTCGGCGAGGACGAGGCGAGGATGGAGGGGAGATATCGATGAGCGATGATGCCTACGGTGCGACCGTTGCGAAGCGACGCCTCTCCAGGCGCCTGGCCGAGCTCAGGGGCGCGTCGGGCTACACCGCTAACCACGTCTGCGACATCCTGAACTGGGGCCGCGGCAAGGTCGGCCGGTTTGAGGCCAACCAGTGGAAGCGGCCCGAGATGAGCGATATCCGCGACCTCGTGCGCATTTACGAGATCGAGGGCGCGGAGCGGGAGGAGATCGAGGAGCTCGCGGTGCGCTGCCGGGTCCGCCCGTGGTGGCGTGAGTACGGCGAGATCTTCGACAACGAGTTCGCGGGCTACGAGAACGACGCGACCACGATCCGGGTTTTCATGCCGCTGGTGCTGCCCGGGCTGCTCCAGACGCCCGCCTATATGGAGGCGTCGTTCAAGACCGGGCCGCGTCCGCCAGCCTACCGGCGCAAGGCCGTCCAGGCGCGGCTGCGCAGGCAGGAGATCCTCGACCGGAGCGACGGGACCGCGCCGCACCTGTCGGTGGTGATCACCGAGGCGTCGCTGCTGTATCGGTGGGGCATGCACGGCGACCGCAGGGAGCAGATCGAGCACCTGGCCCAGACGAGCCGGCGGCGCAACGTCGAGCTGCGGATTCAGCGATTCGACGACGGTCCGCCGACCGGCCTTTTCTCGATGGTCAACATCTTCGACTTCCCCGACGGCGAGCCGTCGCTGGTGTTCGTGGAGACCGACTACTCGATCGAAGAGGTAAGCGCGCCGGTCGCCGTCAATGGTTACATCCAGTCGTTCGAGCGTGCGTGCGATGCGGCGCTCGAACCCGAGGACACCACGGTGTACCTCGAAAAACTCGCCAAGAGAATGGAGTAGCTACAAGTGATCGACCTGTCTCAGGCTATTTGGCGAAAGGCCGCGCTCAGCGCGCACAACGGTGGCTGCGTCGAGGTGGCAGCCAACCTTCCCGGCGTTACCGCAGTTCGTGACAGCAAGCGCCCGGAGGGCGGCGCTCACGTCATCGACCGGTCCGCCTTCACCGCTTTTCTGGTAGACGTGCAGGGGGGGCGCTACGACATCTAGCACTAGCTAAGGCGTCGTGACGCACGGCACGAGGGTCCCCTGGGGTGCATCCCAGGGGACCCTCGTGTTTTCTGTGAGCCCTGTCTCATGAGCCCTGGCGGCTGCTCGCCGCATCGTCGCGGCTCCCGGCGCCAGGTGCGAATCTACCGGAGCGAGGTCGGCGGCGGCCAGACCAAACGAGCAATCGGTTGCGTGTGACGCAATTGCAGAGTGGTGTGATCTCTGTGAATCCCTCAAATAATGGAATACAATTGTCGTCGATGGCGCCCGGCCGGGTCGTGGTGGATGGGCGCGCCGAGGGTGGTTTCGTATGATTAGGGGGTAATGTCCCTAGATAATGCGAGCGGCGACTGGCCGTAGGTACGCATGAGAACTCGTAGGTAATTGTACGGTTCGGCTTTTCCGGCAGGAATAATTGCCCTGATTCGATCCTATTTGATCCATTGATGCCTCCCCGGGGGCGGCGGTTCTGCTTCCTTATTAGTGGGTCGCAGAGTACTGTGAAGTGACGCACATGACTCAGAACATGTGCTTCACAGATTCGGAATCAGACCGGAAAATGGGGACCCGGCGGCAGGGGTGACGGGGCTCTGACGGCACGACGGTGGCTTGGGCCGGAGGCATCGATATGGATGACGGGTTGCGGATGGTGCAGTCTCGCGCGTGTGGCGCGTGGGCGCTCCCGGGGGACCCAACCTGCGCGGGCGTTGCCCGCCGCCTGTTCCGTCAGGTGGCAAGCGGGCTCGCCCTTGAACCCGAGGCCGTCGATGACGGCGTGACGATGGTCAGCGAACTCGCCGCCAACACGCTGCACGTGCAGCAGCGGCGGCCCGCCCCGGCCAACCCCGAGCTCTGGCTGTACCTGCGGGGCGCGGGCCCGCGCGCGGAGCTCGTCTGCAAGGTCTTCGACACGCTCCCCGGCTGGGTGCGCGGCAACGTGCCCGGCCGCGCCGTCTCCCGCGCCCCGGCCGACGCGATGAGCGGGCGCGGCCTCGAGGTCGTGCACGAGCTGTCAGCGGGGCGCTGGGGGCATCACCTGTCCCGCGCCCGGCTGGCCGGCACGGCCCTGCGGGGCAAGGCGGTCTGGTTCGCGCTGCCGGCCCCGGCGGCCGACCGCGAGGCCGACCGCGAGGCCGGGCGGGTGCCGGGGCGCGGCGATCCCGTCACCGCGGGCGAGGCGATGACGGAGCTGGAGAAGGACCTCGGCGCCCGGGGCTTCGCCGGCAAGCTGGTGCGGGCCGACGACCCGGGGGCCGACATGGCCGTGCTCTCGATCGCCAGCGGGCTGACGCTCTGGTGCCGTTCCGGCACCGCCTGGCTGCGGGCCCCGGGCACCGCCGTCCGGCAGTGGGGCTACTGCGATCTGGTCGAGGTCGGAGAGCAGGCCGTCCAGGAGTACGAGACGACAATCGCGATAGCCGAGCCGGGCGCGCTGGCGGCGGCCACCAGAACCGGCGCATTAGTCACTTCCGGCACCGGCGATACCACTCCGAACCGTCCGTCGGGCAAGCGGAGACGGCCGTGGAAATTGACGGCGGACGGAGAACCGTCTCGGTCGGTCCGGCTGGAGGAGAATTTTAATCCGAGTTCCTTCTTCGGGACTGACCGCGGTTCTCGCGAAGCCGGCTCTTAGCTTTGTCTTAGCATTATTCGCGGGTCGCGCACATGGTCACCGCGGCGCCCGGCGGGCGCCGGCGGCGCGGGCCTACCCCAGCCGCGCGGCGACGTCCTGGTAGGCGTCGAGGGTGACGTCCCAGAAGCGATCGGCCGCGATCGCGGTGGCCACCCGCGCGTTCGGGATGTTCGATTGTGAGAAGTCGGTCACGGTCATCCCCGCGGTGAGCGTGCCGTGCGTCTCCACCTGCACCAGGGCCGGCGTGTAGTCGAAGACCGAGGGGTCGGCGATGGAGACGACCGCGCACACGTCGTGCACCGGCGGCTCGCCGGCCGAGTCGGCCGAGTCGCGGTACTGCGCGAGGGCCGGCAGCAGCAGCCGCGAGCCGAGTTCGCCCAGCGTCCGCATCTGCTCCTGGACGGCGGCGGTCGCCCGCGCCAGCAGCGTTACGTCGAGCCCGATCATCCGCACGCCCGACGGCCACCCGGCCGCGAACACGATCGCCGCCGCCTCGGGATCGGCCCAGATGTTGAACTCGGCCGCGGGGGTCACGTTGCCGCGCGACGCCGAGCCGCCCATGATCACGAAGTCCCTGACCCACGAGGCCAGCCGGGGCTCGCGCCGCAGTGCCAGCCCGATGTTGGTCAGCGGCCCGGTCGCGACCAGCGTGATCTCGCCCGGGGCGGCGGCCGCGGTCTCGAGGATGTAGTCGATCGCGTGCCCCGCCTCGGCGATTCTGGCCGGGGCCGGCAGCACCGCGCCGCCGAGGCCGCTCTCGCCGTGCACGTGCCCGGCGTGCAGCGCCGGGCGCAGCAGCGGGGTGCCGCACCCGGCGGTGACCGGCACCGAGCCGAGGCCGACGAACGACGCCACCGCGAGCGCGTTGGCGGTGGTCTTCGCCAGCTCGACGTTGCCGGCCACGGTCGTGAGGCCGGCCAGCTCGATCGCGGGCGATCCGGCCGCGAACGCGATCGCCAGCGCGTCGTCGATGCCGGGGTCGCAGTCGAGGATGATGGTGGTGCTCATGGCGGGGTCCTGTCCGTCGCGGCCTGGGGAACAAACCGAAGGTATCGAACGGTCCCGTGCTCCGCCCCCGCCGCTCCCGGCTTCGCGCCTGGGCCGGTTGATAGCCTTTGCCCACGACGAGGAGGTCCGTTCCCCATGCACCAGCCGCCCATCCCGCAGCTCGACGCGGAAGACCCGGAGATCGCCGGGCTGATCCACGACGAGGCCCGCCGCCAGCAGGACAAGTTCCGGCTCATCGCGTCGGAGAACTACGTCTCGACCGCCGTGCTCGAGGCCTCAGGCACGCTGCTGACCAACAAGTACTCGGAGGGCTACCCGGGCAAGCGGTACTACGAGGGCCAGCAGTTCATCGACCCGATCGAGTCGATCGCGGTATCGCGGGCGCAGGCGCTGTTCGGGGTCGAGCACGCGAACGTGCAGCCGTACTCGGGGTCGCCCGCCAACCTGGCCGCCTACCTGGCGTTCGCGTCGCCCGGCGACACCGTCATGGGGCTGGCGCTGGCGATGGGCGGCCACCTGACGCACGGCGCGGGCGTGGCGGTCGGCGGCAAGTGGTTCCACTCGGTCCAGTACGGCGTGCGCCGCGACACCGGCCGGATCGACTTCGACGAGGTGCGCGAGCTGGCGCTGCGCGAGCGGCCCAAGGTCATCTTCTGCGGCGGCACGGCGCTGCCGCGGACGGTCGACTTCCCCGCCTTCGCCGAGATCGCGGCCGAGGTCGACGCGGTCCTGGTGGCCGACATCGCGCACATCGCGGGGCTGGTCGCGGGCGGGGCGCACCCGTCGCCGGTCGGCTTCGCCCCGGTAATCACCACGACCACGCACAAGACGCTGCGCGGGCCGCGCGGCGCGATGATCATGACCGACGCCGCGCACGCGACCGCAGTCGACAAGGCCGTCTTCCCCGGCCTGCAGGGCGGGCCGCACAACCACACCACCGCCGCCATCGCGGTGGCGCTGCACGAGGCGGCCCAGCCGTCGTTCCGCCGCTACGCCGCCCAGGTGGTGGCCAACGCGGCCGCGCTGGCGTCGGCGCTGCAGGCCCGGGGCTACGACCTGGTGTCCGGCGGCACCGACAACCACCTGCTGCTGGTGGACCTCACCTCGAAGGGGGTCGGCGGCAAGCCGGCCGCGAAGGCGCTCGACAAGGCCGGCATCGAGCTGAACTTCAACGCGGTCCCGTACGACACCCGCCGTCCGTTCGACCCGTCCGGCATCCGCCTCGGCACCCCCGCGATCACCACCCGTGGCCTCACCGAGGAGCACATGCCGCAGCTGGCGGCGTGGATGGACGAGGCCATCACCGCCGCCGTCAAGGAAGACGAGGCCCCGCTCGCCCGCATCGCGGCCGAGATCCGCGACCTCCTGTCCGCCTATCCCATCCCCGGCTGGACCGAGTAACCGCTGCCGCCCCGTTCGCCCGCCCCGTTCGCCCGCCGGCGGGCGAACGGGCGCCAGTTCGAGTCCTGGTCGGCGGCCGGCTTGTCGCTGACGGCATCCGCTGGCTGGGGGAGAGAAAGCGGCTGCCGCGGCGGGTGCGGTGCTCGGGCCTGGCGGCCCTGCGCTCCGCACCCGACTTGCCACTGGATGGACCTGTGGTGCTGTCCTCGCTGGCTGGGGAGGACGGCCGAGGCGATCGCGAAGCCTGCGGGTCCGCGCCCCTTCCCTCATCGCTCCCCGTAATCACAGGGTTGCTGGCCGGTCACCGGGAATTCCCCACGACCACCCCGGGAGCCTGTCACCTACGCCAGCGACAGGTTCCCCCACCTGTCGGCTACGCCAGCGACACCATTAGGCGATGTCGATGGCGTAGCTGACAGCAGGCGTTTAGGGTCGTTGGCGTAGTTGACAGGCGCGACGCGTGCCATGACACCCGCACGCCCGCCCAACCCGCCTTTTTGGCGCCAGATATGCGCATGACTTTCGATGTCATCTGCGCATGAAGTTGCAGGCGTGGCCAGTGATTTGACTGCATGTTCGAGTGAATCTATATTCGATCATGCTGTTGGGTTCGTCGGGTCGGGCGAACGTTGGTTTCGCCTGT
>Ga0335072_10005111_pt1 | contig 19346 bp, 17 predicted proteins | sample Lox_Sample_21_FD_206725 | JGI IMG/M metagenome (GOLD analysis project Ga0335072, IMG submission 206725) | Soil microbial communities from Loxahatchee National Wildlife Refuge, Florida, United States - Lox_Sample_2.1 | ecosystem: Environmental > Terrestrial > Soil > Wetlands | place: USA...
TGCTGACCGCCTCGGTGCTGTTCCCGAACATCACCGCCCGGCAGATCATCCAGATCATGTGCGCGTGCGGGGCGGCCGCCGCGATCGGCGGGGCCTGGGCGCTGGCCCGCGCGCGCCGGTCGGTCGGCGGTGTCCCGGTCGACCGCACCGGCCGGGAGAACTGGCGGATGCCGCCGCTGGCCGTGCTGTCCAAGCCGGTGATGTCCACCGGCCGCAAGGCCGGCCTGACCATCCTGCGGTCCTACCTGGCCATCGCGATGATCCTGGTCGTGGTCAAGCTCGCCGAGCTGGCCATCGGGCACTGATGCTTAGGGGAGCGGACGGCACTGACCGGCCGCTCCCTGCGGCTTTCATTTTGGCCGAACGGGCCGTGGTGCACCTTCATTATCACTAGCTGAGCCGTTTGCCCCGTTAATGAGTCCAGGTCGATGGCGTTGCGGCCCGATTTACGATCCGGAGGTCATATCCGGGTAAATTTATTCATAGCGGGAGTGGCGTGTGGCATCGGCCCCTGAGAGAGGGGTGCAGAGATGGCCAGGTCACGTGGATGACCCACTGGCCGACGAGGAGGCGTATCTGGTCGCCCAGATCGCGGCCGGAGATAGCGGCACCCCCATGGCCGAGCTGTACCGACGGTACGCCGAACGGCTGTACCGATACGGGCTGCAGGCGCTTGGTGATGCCGGGCTCGCCGAGGAGATGGTGCAGGAGTGCTTCGTGCGGCTGTGGCGGAACGCAGGGCAGTTCGACCCGGCCCGCGGCAGCGTTGCCGTTTACCTGATCGTCATGGGCCGCAGCGTCGCCGCGGATGTGCGTAAACGGCCGTCGTCCCGTCCGCTGGAGCAACTCGACGAGACATTTCTGCCGCCACAGCTGGATAGTGTCGACGAAATCCTGTCGGGCCTGATGGTCCGGGAGGCCGTAGATTCGCTCAGCCCGGCGCATCGGCAGGTGCTGGTGCTCGCCGAGGCCGGGCTGACCCAATCGCAGATCGCCGCGCGACTCGAGCTACCGCTGGGCACGGTGAAGACCCGGACTTTCCACGCGCTGCGGGCGCTGCGCGCCGCGCTGGCCCGAAAGGGCTTTCCGTCCGGCGCAGCCTAGTCGCTATCGGTGACTGCGCCGGCGAGAACGACCTGCCCTTCACTGGTGCTGGCCGAGGTCCCGGCGGTAATCTGAATGGTCGAGAACGTATCCGGGTCGGCTGCGGTCCACATCTGGACGGTCGCGGTGCCGGAGCGGCCGACGGTGAAGCTGCCCGCGGTGACGAGGACGGGATGTCCCGGGCGGTTACCCGGGCCGACCCACCAGCATTCATAGAACCGGTCAGGTCCCAGGTCGGCCAGGTGGGAGACGGTGAGCTGGACCGACCAGCCGCTGCCGGTCTGCCGGATGACCGCCTGGCCAGAGGCCGTCAGGCCCGGCCCGGAGCGCAGCGCGACGGTGTAGGCCTCCGCGGGTGACGGACGGGACAGGGCCAGCGCGGTGCCGATGGCCGCGGCGATCACCAGCACCGCGGCGGCCAGCGACAGCATCCGGACGTTCCAGTTCCGCCACCGACCGCGCCTGTCGCCCGGCCGGGCGGCCGCGGCGGCCTGCGCGACGCTGGCTAGAGTGCGGGCCTGCAGGTCCGGTGGCGGCGCCGCGCCCGGCGCGGCGGTCTGCAGCAGCCGGGCCACCGGGCTGAGTTCGGCGACCGCCGCCCGGCAATCCGGGCAGGACCGCAGGTGCCCGGCGAAGCGGTCCGCGTCGGCGGCATCAAGGACCCCGAGGACCCAACCGGCCACCTCCGGGTGGGCCAGCTCCGGATCCGGGTCAGCGCCTGTCTCAGGGGGCGGCATGAAAACCTCGCATGTCCATTATTAGCTTTACGACGCCGGAACGCCGAACGGTTCAATATCGGGTCCAGAAATTTCCGCTGATTATTCGCAGCGCCGAGGTGAACCGTCCGTTCCTTCTTCGTCGTACCTTATACATCGGGCCAGCGGGGTCGGGCGAGCGGGAGGAACACGTCAGCTGCCATGTCCGTGGAGAAATCGAATGCACGTAGGCCGCGCGTCAAATTGATTTCGCTTCCCGAGCCTAATTCCGCGAGCTGACATTACGGAGGGCCCAGATGACTAGGTATTTGCATCAGGTCGCTGAGCTGCCCCCGGCCGCTTTGATGCAGGCCGCGCGCATGCCGCTCGTAGCAAGCGACCCTCAGTGGATGGGGGGCTACCGGCTCGCGGCCCGGCTGGGCTCGGGCGGGATGGGCGTGGTTTATCTGGGCGTGACCGGGGACGGCCGCCTGGTCGCGGTGAAGGTCCTGCGCCCGGAACTGGCCGATGATCCGGAATGCCGGGCCCGGTTCGACCGCGAGGCGGCCGTGCTGGCCCGGGTCCGGGGCGCGCACATCCTGCGGGTGATCGAGGCAGGCACTGACTCCGGCGCATATTTCCTGGTCACCGAGTACGCCGCCGGACCGTCGCTGGCCCGGTACATCGGCTCGGCCGGCCCGCTGGGCGCCGAGATGCTGCACGGCCTGGCGGTCGGGCTCGCGGAGGCACTGACCGTGATCCATGGGGCCGGGGTCGTACACCGGGACTTGAAGCCCGCCAACGTCATCCTGGCTGCGGACGGCCCGAAGGTCATCGACTTCGGGATCGCCCAGGTGCCGGATTCGGTCTCCCTCACCCGGGCCGGTACCACGATCGGTTCGGCCGGGTTCATGGCCCCGGAGCAGATCGAGGGTCATGCCGGGCAGGCGGCCGACGTCTTCGCCTGGGCGGTGACCGTCGCGTACGCGGCCAGCGGGCAGCCGCCGTTCGGCACCGGCTCGACCGACGCCATCATCTACCGGATCAGGAACCGCGAGCCCAGCCTGGCCGCGGTACCGAAGTCGCTGCGGCCCGTGGTGAAGGCGGCGCTGGCCGTCGAACCACGGCGCCGGCCCACCGCCGACGAGATTCTCGGCCAGCTGACGGATTCACCGGGCGTGCCCGGCCATGGCGCTCTCGCCGCGACAGAGCCGATACGGGCCCGGTCGCCAGCCGGGACCGAAGCTGAGTCAGCTCTCCTCGAACCGGCCGCGCCCGGTACCCGCCGTCCCGGCGCCAGGAAGCGCCCGGCCAGCCTGCGCGCGACGCTGGCGGTCCCCGTTTTGGTGGTCACGGTAGTCGTGGCGCTGGCTCTGGCCCTGGTCCTGCTGGCGGGCCCCGGCCTGGAGACGGCCCGGATCGCAGGGGACCAGCGCGCATCCGCCCCGAGGCCGGCGCCGCCGGCGACCGCGTTCGGAACCTATCCCGGGCAGCGGAACCGTGGCGTGTTGCAGACCATCAGCCGCATCGTCGCCTCAGGAAATACGATCGTCACGACCGGCGCGCAGGTCAGCGACGGGACCGTGCGGCAGCAGTTCTTCGCCTCCGCCGACGGCGGAGCTACCTGGCGGCTGGCCTCGGTGCATGGCCCCGGCGGCGGCCTGGCTCCCGCGGGGCACGCCGCCACGCGAGTGGCGGGCGGTCCGGCCGGCTGGCTGGCGACCGGTCCGCAGGCCATCTGGACCAGCCGGGACGGCCTGTCCTGGACGCTGGCCGCCACCCACGGGGTCACGCCGCAACGGCCCGGCGACCAGGTCTACGTGCTGACCGCCACGGCCGACGGCTTCCTGGCGGCCGGCCAGACGCCCGCGCCCGGCGGCGGCACGCAGGCCGTGATCTGGACCTCGCCCAACGGGCTGACGTGGCACCGGATGACCGCGGCCCACGCCGGCCTGGATGCCGAGGGCCAGGACGTGACCAGCGTCTCCTACGCCGCCTGGGTCGGCGACGCCACGGTGATCGCCGGCAACCTCAGCACCGGCGGGTGGGGCACGTGGCTAAGTACGGACGGCGGGACCACATGGACCCCGGTGGCCGTCCCGGTCGGCCACGGCGCCGACGGCGCCATCAGCGGACTTGGCTCGGACAGCTCCGGGCTGATCGCGGTACGCCCCGGCGCCGCCGGGGACGCTATCGCCTACTTCTCCCCGAACGGCCAGACCTGGCAGTACGCCGGCACCATCGGCACCGAGGGCGGCTTCCGCCCCGCCGTGGTCAAGGGCAGCGGCTACGGGTTCGTGGTGACCGGCACCAACGCCGCGGGAGACGACCTGGCCTATACCAGCACGGGGGACGGCAGCGCCTGGCGGCCGACCCGACCGCTGGGCACCGAGGCCAGCTACGCGTCCGGGCTCGCCGCGACGGTCGGCTCAGATGAGGAGGTGATCGCGGCCGGATCGACGGCCGCCACCAAGACCGGCCAGCAGGCCGTCGTACTGCGGGCCAGCACCTCGGGCACGGTCCGGCCGGTAGCCCTGGACGCCATCCCCGGCGCCGTGGTGCCGGAGGTCGCGGTCAACGCCCTGGCCTACGCGGGCGGCCAGGAGATCGCGGTGGGCAGCGCCGACGGCTACCCCGCGATCTGGCGCAAGACCGCCGCGGGTTCCTGGACCCTGGCGTCCACCCTTCCGCTGGTCTCGGACATCTCCGGTCAGTCCGCGCTGACCAGCGTCACCCATGGCGCGGCCGGATGGCTGGCCGTGGGTACCCCCGGCCCGGTCGCCTACACCTCCGCGAACGGCGCCACCTGGCAGCCCGCCAGCTCGATCGCCGGCGACCTGCACGGCGTGGTCGGCGTCGCGGCCGCCGCCGGTCCACAGGGATACGTCATCGTCGGCAAGCTGATCGCCGCCGGCGGCGCCTGCGTCGCCGACGTGTGGTGGTCTGCGGGCCTCGTCACCTGGACCCGCGCGCACGACGTCACCGACGCCAGCGGCTCCAGCCAGGTGCTGGCGGTCGCGGCCGGCCCGCACGGGTTCATTTCGGCCGGTTCGCATGACGGCCAGCCCGCGGTGTGGACCACGGCCGACGGCTCGAGCTGGACCACGATCGTCCTGCCGCTGGCCGCCGGCTCCTCCGGCGTGCTTCAGCAGATCGCGATCGACGGCCACCGCGTGGTCGCCCTCGGTACCCGGACCGCCGCCGGCACGACGACGCCGCTGGCCGAGGTCTCGGCCGACGGCGGCCGGACCTGGCGGCAGGTTCCGCTCAGCGGACCCGGCGCGGACGTGGCCGTCACCGCGCTCACCGCGGATTCCGGCGGCTTCGCCGCCGCCGTCCAGGCCGGCGCCCCAGGACAGCAGCAGGTCACGATCTGGACCTCGGCCGACGGCGCGAGCTGGAGGCAAGCGGACCTCGGCGGCCTATCTGGGAGCGGAAGTCACCAGCTCGCGGCCCTGGCCCCTACGGGCAGCACCGTAACGGGCATCGGCGTGACCGCCAGCGCGCAAAGCCAGCAGCCTTTCATCGTGACCGCGCCCATCGGGCGCTGAGGATCGGGCTGAGCCGAAGCACACGCTGCCGGATCTCGCCGTAGAAGATCTCGCCGCGCTCGGTCGGGTACCCGTAATCCCGAAGCGGCAGCCCGCGCCGGATCAGCGGTCATCGTCTCCGAAGGCCGCCATCGCTGTCCGCGTTCTGAGCTGTGCCGGGTGTCTGTCAGCTAAGGAATCGTCTTACCGCGGCCACGAAGCTCACCAAGTCCTGGAACAGGAAGGCGTGGCCGGCTCCGGGGTAGAGGATCAGTTTCGCTCCCGGGACGGTGGCCGCGAGCAGCCGGTCGTTGGCGACCGGGTCGAGCTGGTCCACGGTACCGTCGGCCACCAGCGTGGGGAGCCTGAGCTGCCCGACCTGGTGGCCGGCGGGATCCTTGCCGGCGATCCACTGCTGGACCGCGAGGGCCTGGGCCGCGACAACGGCCCGCGGTGCCTGGTAGAAGTCCGGGTAGCGCAGGATGCCGATCACGTAGGTCTTCTCCGCGGCGGCCTGATCCGGGGGGAAGAGGACCGACAGGACCGTGGACGGATCCGTGCTGGCCGCGGCCGCGCCCGCGGCGGCGGGGACCGCAAGCGCATGCCCGGTCCCGGCCTGGGTGGCGGCCAGGACGAGACTGGAGACCTGGGCCGGGTGGAGCACGGCGAGGGCCTGGGCGATCATGCCGCCCATGGACCAGCCCAGCACCGCCGTCCGGCCCAGTCCCAGCGTGGAGATCAGGGCGCTGGCCTGGTTGGCCATCCCGGTGATGCTGAGCGGCGACGACACGGCGCCGGTCTGGCCGACTCCGGCGTTGTCGAACACGACGACCCGGTGATCGGCGGCCAGGGCGGCGACGAAAGCCGGCTGCCAGTCATCCATCGATCCGCCCAGGCCCATGACGAGCAGGACCGGGCTGCCCGTGCCGACCTCGCGGTAGCCCACCGGCCCCGCCGCCGTGCGGGCGATCCTGGTCGGCGCGTGGACGACCGCGTCCGAGCGTCCCGACAGCGGGCGGCCCGTATTGACGTTCACCGGGCCGGCTGTCGCAACCGGGGTGGCGCTTGTCCTGGCCGGAGCAGCTGTCGTGCCGCTCGATCCGCACCCGGCCAGTGCGATCGTCGCGCCCGCCAGGGCGAGCGCCGGTCTGACCCATCGCACCGTTTCACTCCTTGATCGGTGAGCCGAACCGGATCAGGTTGCCGTCCGGGTCGACGTGGGAGCCCTCGCGCAGCTGGTAGGGGGTCGGCCCGACCGGGTGGGTATGACCGCCGATGCCGGGCCGGGTCCACTCCGCGTACAGCGCGTCGGCGTCGCGCACGTAGAGATAGGCCGCTGCGGGATGCGCCTCGCCTTCGGCGCGGGCCGCCAGGTGCAGCCCGGTCCCGTCCCGGTCAGCGAAGCCGTAGTCATCGCCGCCCTCGTAGGCGAGAGTGCGGAAGCCGAGCGCGGCGTAGTGGGCCAGCGCGGCGCCCAGATCGCGCACCGGGAAGATGGGGCTGAAGCTGCGCAACTGGCCGGCCGGCCGGCGCTGGCCGGCGCCGGTGGTGATGGCGTCGGCCTTGATCTCGGTCAGCGCGATCAGCGCCGACCGCATCGCCTGGACCTGCTCCGGCGACACCCGCCTGGAGAGCTTGCGGTCGACCGCATCGATCCCGTGGATCGCCGCCTCCAGGACCTCCTGGCCGCGAGCGGTCAGCTCGAGGTCGACCCGGCGGCGGTCGCCGGATGCAGGCCGCCGGGTCAGGTAGCCCCGGTTGACCAGGACGTCGATTACCTGGCTCACGGCCTGTTTGGTGACGCCCAGCTCGGATGGCAGGTCTTGTCTCGGCCCGCCCGCGGTGCCGATCCCGGCCAGGACGAACACGCCGTTCCTGGGCAGGTCATCGATCCCGATGGCGTCCAGGTGCGCCCTGATCGACTGGGCGTACACGCCGCGGGCTGACCTCATCAGCGTCGGGGTGGCGTATTCGTCCCAGCTCTCGGCGTCCACGCGGACACCATATCGTCAAGAATCTTGCTAGTCAAGAATCTTGACTAAATGTGCTACGGCTTACGAGCCACGCCCACGCAGGCCATCTCCAGGACGGGGTGATCGCGGACCGCGGGCGGCTCGGGGCCCAGCAGGTAGTCGTAGACCCGCGCGACGTGAGGCTTCGATGCGTCGAACGGGAAGGGGCTGGCAGTCACCGGGGCGATTTTACCGGATGGCCGCGGCTCTTCCGGGTCACAGCACCGATCCGCCCTGGTCACGGAGGGAGCGGATGCGGTTGGATGACCTCGTGGACGCGGACGTGATCGTGGTGGGCGCCGGGCTGGCAGGGCTGGCCGCCACTGTGGAACTGGCCAGCGCGGGCCGGCGCGTGCTCCTGCTGGACCAGGAGCCCGAGTCGAACCTAGGGGGGCAGGCGTTCTGGTCCCTCGGCGGCCTGTTCCTGGTGGACTCGTTCGAGCAGCGCCGGATGGGGGTCAAGGACTCCCGCGAGCTGGCCTGGCAGGACTGGACGGGCAGCGCGTACTTCGACCGGGGCATCGACGACCCGGCCGGGGAGGACTACTGGGCGTACCGGTGGGCGCAGGCCTACGTCGACTTCGCCGCCGGGGAGAAGCGCTCCTGGCTGCACAGGATGGGCGTGCGCTGGTTTCCGGTGGTGGGCTGGGCCGAGCGGGGCGGTTACCTGGCCGACGGGCACGGCAACTCGGTGCCGCGTTTCCACATCACGTGGGGCACCGGGCCCGGGGTGCTGGCGCCGTTCGTCAAGCGGGTGCGGGAGGCCGAGGCCTCCGGCCTGGTCGGGTTCCGGTTCCGGCACCGGGTGGACGAGCTCACCGTCACCGGCCGAGCCGTCGACGGCGTGCGCGGGACGCTGCTCGAACCCAGCGACGCGGCCCGCGGAGCGCGCAGCTCCCGCACCGAGATGGGTTCGTTCGAGCTGCACGCGCCGGCCGTCATCGTGACCTCCGGCGGGATCGGCGGCAACTTCGACCTGATCCGGCAGAACTGGCCGGCCCGGCTCGGCCCGCCGCCGGCGCGGATGATCTGCGGGGTGCCGGAGCACGTGGACGGGCGGATGCTGGCCATCGCCGAGCGGGCCGGCGGGCGGCTGGTCAACCGGGACCGGATGTGGCACTACACCGAGGGCATCGAGAACTGGGATCCGATCTGGGCCGGGCACGGCATCAGGATCCTGCCCGGGCCCTCGTCGCTGTGGCTCGACGCCCGCGGCCGGCGCTTCCCGGCGCCGAACTTCCCGGGCTTCGATACCCTGGGCACGCTGGGAGCCATCCGGGAGAGCGGCTTTGACTACTCGTGGTTCGTGCTGACCGAGAAGATCATCGAGAAGGAGTTCGCGCTGTCCGGCTCGGAGCAGAACCCCGACCTGACCGGCAAGGACATCCGGCTCACCCTGTCCCGGGTCAAGCCCGGCGCACCCGGCCCGGTGGAGGCGTTCAAGCAGCGCGGGCCCGACTTCGTGGTCGCCCGGACCCTGCCCGAGCTGGTCGCGGGCATGAACAAGCTGACCGGCGACTCGCTGATCGACCTGGCCGACCTGGAGCGGCAGATCCTCGCGCGCGACCGGGAGATGGACAACCCGTTCACCAAAGACCTGCAGGTCATGGCGATCCGCAACGCCCGCCGGTTCCGCGGTGACCGGCTGGCCCGGACCGCCGCCCCGCACCGGATCCTCGATCCCAAAGCGGGGCCGCTGATCGCCGTCCGGCTCAACATCTTGACCCGAAAGACCCTGGGCGGCCTGCAGACCGACCTGTCCGGCCGGGTGCTCAGCCGGACCCGGCCCGACCGTCCGGTACCCGGCCTGTTCGCCGCCGGGGAGGTGGCCGGGTTCGGCGGCGGCGGGATGCACGGCTACCGGTCGCTGGAAGGGTCCTTCCTGGGCGGTTGCCTGTTCAGCGGCCGTCAGGCGGGCCGGGCCGTGGCCCGCCTGACGGCCTGCTGACGCTCGCCGGCGCGCTCAGCGCGGCTGGTTAGGGTCGTCCCACTCGCTGCTGCGCGGCAGCCGCTGGGTCGGCGGTTCCGAACCGCCCGGCGGGGGCGGCTGGTAGCCGCCCGGCGGGGGCGGCTGATACCCGCCGTAGCCCTGGGCCGGCTGGTTGTCGCCGTACGGGCCGCCGCCCTGCGGCGGCTGGCCGTATCCGCCGTAGCCCGCGTCCTGCGGGGGCTGCGCGTACCCGCCGTACGGGGCGCCGCCCGCGGACGCCGAAACGCCCACCAGCCGGTAGTACACGAGCGTGACGACCAGGGCGAGGAACGGCGAGATCAGCGTGCCCGAGATGACCGAACTCAGGCCGTCGCCGAGCACGTGCGGCAGGGCGGAGAAGATCACGCCGAGCACGATGTTCACCACGAGCATGATGATGTAGACCAGCACCAGGGTGCCGAACACGTGCCACCCGTGCCCGCGGACCAGGTTGCGGCTGCGTCCGAACGAGGCCATGGCCCCGGACCGCTCGATGATGATGACCGGCACGATCACCGCCCAGATGGTGATCAGGAACAGGCCGGGCACGATGATCAGGAGCAGCCCGATCGTGATCGCGATGCCGGCCAGGATCGAGGCCAGGGCGACGGGCCCGATGAAGGGCAGGGCCTCGCTCACGGTCTGGCTGATGGACAGGTCGGCGTGACCGTCTCGCACGTCCTGCACGGCCTTGACCAGCGTGGCCTGTAGCACGAAGGCCGCGATGATGGACACGAGGGAGCCGAGCAGGATGCCGACGGTGCCGCCGGCCAGCGCGAGTAGCGCCGTGACGATCGCTGCGATCAGGTAGATGACAAAAGCGATCGCGAGAAGATGCTTGGCGAACTGCTTATACATCCGCCATGCTTCGTCAAGCACTCCTGACAGTGGGTTCATGGCCGTGATGGTACAGCCCGGATCTGCAGTTCGGGTGGAGGGACGGGGACCTAAATTCCGCCATCAGGCAGCGAATCCGCCGTCGACCGTGATCGCGGTGCGGGTAACGTAGCGGCCCCCCTCGCCGGCCAGGTGCGCCGGTCCGGGCGATGTCGTCCGCGACGCCGTAGTGGCCGAGCGCCGGGACCTGGCTCAGGGCGCTGGCGGGCGGCGGCGAAGGAATCGGTCCGGCCGCGATTCCTTCGGCGCGCGGCAGCGGTCTATTCCCGGTGACGACACGGGAGGATGGGACAATGTCTCAGCAGGCCCACGCCATTACGGACGCCGGGGAGTTCGCCGACCGCACCGAGCCGTTCCGGCGCGAACTGCTGGCGCACTGCTACCGGATGCTCGGCTCGGTCGATGACGCCGAGGACGTCGTGCAGGAGACCTACCTGCGGGCCTGGCGGTCCTACGACGCCTTCGAAGGCCGGTCGTCGCTGCGCACCTGGCTGTACCAGATCGCCACCAACGCCTGCCTGAACGCCCGGCACAGCCGGACCAGGCGGGCGCTGCCGTCGGGCCTCGGCGGTGCTGGCTTGGCCGGCGGTGCCGGCGGGCCGGGCGAGGACCGGGGCCTGGCCGGGCCGGGACTCACCTGGCTGCAGCCGATACCCGACGCGCTGGTGACCGCCGAGGCCGACGACCCGGCGGCCGTCGCCGTGGCCCGGGAGACCCTTCGGCTGGCCCTGATCGCCAGCTTCCAGTACCTGCCGCCCCGGCAGCGGGCGGTTCTGCTGCTGCGCGACGTGCTGGCCTTCCCGGCCGGCGAGGTGGCCCGGATGCTGGGCACCACCACGGTCGCGGTCAAGAGCGCGCTGCAGCGCGCCCGCACCCGGCTCAGCGAGGTGGCCCCGGCCGGCCGTCAGCTCGCCGAGCCGCCCGAGCCGGAGGCCCGAGCCCTGCTCGAGGCGTACATCGCCGCGTTCGAGAACGCCGACGCGGCCGCCCTGGAGCGGCTGCTGCGCCGGGACGCCACGCTGGAACTCCCGCCGTCCTCGGTCTGGTACGCCGGCGGCGACGCCATCGCCGGCGCGGTGGCCGGCCTCGGCTCGCCCGGCGAGTGGCGGATGGTTCCGGTCGCCGCCAACGGGCAGCCGGCCGCGGCGGTCTACCGGCTGGGGGACGGCGGCGCCCACCAGGGGTTCGGGATCGTGGTGCTCACCGTCTCCACGACCGGCATCGCCCGTATCGTGGGGTTCGCGGACCCGGGCCTGCTGGACCGGTTCGGGTTCCCGCCGACCTGGAGGTGAGCAGTGGACGAGCCGCGGGTATCCGAGATGCGCCTGGTGGTGACCGCCGCTGACTACGAGGAGGCGCTGCGGTTCTACCGCGATGTGCTGGGCCTCCCCGAGCGTGCCGCGTACCGCTCGCCCGGCGGCCGGGTCACGATCCTGGAGGCCGGGCGGGCCACGCTGGAGCTGGCCGATCCCCCGCACGCCGCGTACATCGACGAGGTCGAGGTCGGACGTCGCGTGGCCGGCCATATCCGGGTGGCGTTCGCGGTCGGTGATTCGGCCGCCGCGGCCGGCGAGCTGGCCGCGGCCGGGGCCACGGTCATCGCCGAGCCGACCCGGACGCCCTGGGCCTCGCTGAACGCCCGGCTCGAGGCACCCGCGGACCTGCAGCTGACCTTGTTCACCGACGATCCCACGGCTTAGCTAGCCCGCTTTCAGGACGCTGAGGCCCCGGTCCGTTCGGCAGAAATTCCGTACCTGGCCCTGAGCTCGGCCTTTACCAGCTTGCCCGCTTCGTTGCGCGGCAGATCGTCGACGAACCGAACGGTCCGGGGCGCCTTGAAGCCGGCGATCCTCGACTTCACGAACGCGATGATCTCCTGCTCGAGCTCGGGTCCCGGCACCGCACCCGCGGCGGGCTGGACGAAGGCGGCGACCGACTCCCCCATCTCCGGGTCCGGGACGCCGATGACCGCGACGTCGAGGACCGCCGGGTGCAGGGCGAGCACGTTCTCGGTCTCCTGCGGGTAGATGTTGACCCCGCCGGAGATGATCGTGAACGCCCTGCGGTCGGTGAGGAACAGGAAACCGTCCTCGTCGAGGTAGCCGACGTCGCCCAGCGTGGTCCAGGTCGGGTGGCCCGGATGCTGGGCGGCCCGGGTCTTGGCCGGGTCGTTGTGGTAGGTGAACGGGACCTCGTCCTGCTCGAAGTAGACGCCGCCGGTCTGGCCGGCGGGGAGTTCGGTCCCGTCGTCGGCGCAGATCCTGACCGTGCCCAGGATGGGGCGGCCGACGGTGCCCGGCTTGGTCAGCCACGTGCGGCTGTCGATGGCCGTCATGCCGTTGCCCTCGGTGCCCGCGTAGTACTCCAGCAGGATCGGGCCCCACCACTCGATCATCTTCTGCTTGACCTCGACCGGGCAGGGCGCCGCGGCGTGGACCGCGACCCGCAGGCTGGTCAGGTCGTAGCGGTGGCGGACCTCCGGCGGCAGCTGCAGCATCCGGACGAACATGGTGGGCACGAACTGCGCGTGCGTGACGCGGTGCTCCTGGACGGCGCGCAGGGCCTGCTCGGCGTCGAACCGCTGCATCATGACCACGGTGCCGCCCAGGGCCTGGACCGCGCCGCAGAAGCGCAATGGCGCCGCGTGATAGATCGGCCCGGGCGACAGGTAGATCGCTTTCTCATCGAATCCGAACGCCAGGCGGGCCAGCTCGACCAGGGACTCGGCAGGCCCGTCCACCTGGGCCTCGGGCAGCGGCGGCCGGACGCCCTTGGGCCGCCCGGTGGTACCGGAGGAGTACAGCATGGTGGCACCGCGGGGCTGGTCGTCCAGGGGCTCCGGCGAGGCAGCCGCGATGGCTTCTTCGTAGCCGTCGCAGCCGCGGACCGGGCCGCCGAAGGCCAGCCGGAGCTTGACCGCAGGGGCCGTTATGGCGGCGGCGGTCGCGGCCTGCCCGGCGGAGACGATGAGGGCGGCGGCCTCGCTGTCGCTGACGATGTATTCGACCTCATCCGGCTTGAGCCGGTAGTTGACCGCCGTGATGTACAGGCCGGAGCGCAGCGCCGCCCAGTAGGCCTCCAGGGCCCGCAGGCTGTTCTCGGTCAGCAGGGCCACCACGTCGCCGGGCCGCAGCCCATTGTCGCGCAGCACGCGGGCCAGTTGCGCGGAGCGGCGTTCAAGCTCCCCATAGCTGACGGTTTCCCCGGTCCCGGCCATGACCGCCGCGATCCGGTCCGGCGCGTGCGCCGCGTACGTGCCTGGGTACATGCGCCTCATTATGGGCGATAACCTCGACCCGGACGGGCTGGTGTTCCTGATCATCGGGCTGAACGCCTGGTGGTTCTCTGCGCCGCAGTTGGCCCGCATGCTCACCGGCGCCGACGATCACGACCCGGCCGAGCACGCCCGGCGCCGCGCCACCGTGGCGAGCGCCGCGCGCCGGCTGGCCCAGCCGGACCGGTCTTAGCGAGCGCGTGATCGCGGCGCGGGCGGCGTCAGCGCTCGTCCCGCTGGCCCCGCTGATCACAGGAGCCCCAATTCTGTGGTGGATTCTCGCTTCGCGGTTGCTTGGTGGTGCTGGGGCACCACTGATCCACCGCCAAGCCCGAATCAACCACAATAACTTCCGGATAGTGGAACAGGTGAGCGAAAGACCGTACCGAACTCTCATTTAGGACATTTCGGCCGAACGGGCCGGAGTGTCACGCTCCCCAATCCAACTTATTCCGTGGCCCGGGCCTCAAGCGACGACGGCGATGTAGCGCCAGTCCAGGACGTTTCGCGGCGCCGATTCCGGGTCCCGTCCCGCTCCCCCGCCGGATTCTGCGCCGGGCCAGCCGATACCGCTGGGCGAGATGGCACGCGAAGGCCAGCCGATCCCGACGCGTGAGCCGGGCGCCTCGGCCTGGACCAGGGAGCGCAGGCGGACCAGGCCGGCGCCGGCCGGGATCGGGTCGATGTGCTCGACGGTGATCGTGCTGCGCAGCGTGTCCCCTTCGTGGACCGGGCCAAGGTGATCGCAGCTGTGCCAGGCCGCCACCGTGACCAGGGACGGCAGCGAGCGGGCCGCCTGGCTCAGCGCGAGCCCGATGGCGTGGCCGCCGTAGACCAGCCGGCGGCCGCCGGCGGCCTGCGCGTCGTGGTGGGCCATCGCCACGTTGAGGGTCAGCCGGGCCAGTTCGGGCGCGGCGGAGACCACGTCCCCGCCCGGTACCGTCCAGCTCTGCCCGGCCCGCAGCCCGGCCACGCGAGGGCCCGCGACCTGCTCGGCGAGCCAGTCCAGCCGCCAGCCGCTGACCAGCTCGGCCAGGTTCTCCGGATTCTCCAGGACGGCCGATGACCCGGCCGAGTCCAGTTCATCGGCGTGCCCGGTCTGCCGGCCTTGGTCGCGCAACGGCAGCATGGCGCACCGCCAGAAGTCCAGCACGGGCCGCCGCGCCTGGTCCACGGTGGTGATCCGCAGGACCGCGAGGCCGGTCGGCGCGCGGCCTTCCCGCGGCTGGTTCTGCTTCAGCGCGACGACCTGGGTCGAGGTCCGCAGCGTGTCACCGAGCCGCGGTGTACGGCGGAAGGCCAGCCCGCGGTAGAACAGGTTGGCCTTGACGTGCTGCGTGACTACCGTGGACTGCCCGATGGCCACGTCCCAGACCAGGCTGGGCGAGGCGAGCGGGGCGCCGCCGGTGACCGCGCGGCAGAGCGCATGATCGGTGGCCAGCGCGAGCCGGTCGCCGGTGATGGCCTGGTGCGCGGCGGCCAGCCCGGAGGTCAGCGTGACGCCCGGCGCGCTGCCGAACTCCTGGCCGATGGCCAGCTCATCGAAGTACGGCCCCTCCTGCATCGGCACGCTCCCGGGTCTAATGGACGGTATGAGCAGTCTTTCAGCCGAGGAACGAGCGGTCGTCGAGACGGTGGCGGAGTTCGTCGACCGCGACGTGCGGCCGGTGGTGCGCGAGCTCGAGCACGCCGATGAGTACCCGGAGAAGCTGATCGGCCAGATGAAGGCGATGGGCATCTTCGGGCTGGCCATTCCCGAGCCGTACGGTGACGCGCCGGTCTCGACGCCGTGCTACGCGGAGGTCACCGCGGAGCTGGCCCGCGGCTGGATGAGCCTGGCCGGCGCGATGGGCGGGCACACGGTGGTGGCCAAGATGCTGCTGGCCTTCGGCACGTCGGAGCAGAAGCAGCGGTACCTGCCGCGGATGGCCACCGGCGAGGTCCGGGCCGCGATGGCCCTGACCGAACCGGGCGGCGGCTCCGACCTGCAGGCCATGACCACGACGGCCCGGCCGGACGGGGCCGGTTACCGGGTCAACGGGGCCAAGACGTGGATCACCAACGCGCGCCGGTCCCAGCTGATCGCCCTGCTGTGCAAGACCGACCCGGCGGCACGGCCACGGCACCGGGGCATCAGCATCCTGCTGGTCGAGCACGGCGACGGGCTGGAGATCTCGCGCGACCTGCCGAAGCTCGGCTACAAGGGCGTGGAGAGCTGCGAGCTTTCGTTCACCGACTACTACGCGCCGGCCGAGGCCCTGCTGGGCGGCGAGCCGGGCCGTGGCTTCGGCCAGATGATGAAGGGCCTGGAGATCGGCCGCATCCAGGTCGCCTCCCGGGCCGTCGGGGTGGCCCAGGCCGCCTTCGACGACGCGCTGCGCTACGCCCAGCAGCGGGAGACCTTCGGCGTCGCGATCTGGAAACACCAGGCGGTCGGCGGGCTCCTGGCCGACATGGCGACCAAGCTGACCGCGGCCCGGCAGCTGGTGCGGTACGCCGCCGAACGGTATGACGCCGGCCAGCGATGTGACCTGGAGGCCGGGATGGCCAAGCTGTTCGCCTCGGAGGCCGCGATGGAGATCGCGCTGAACGCGGTCCGGATCCACGGCGGTTACGGCTACTCGACCGAGTACGACGTCGAGCGGTACTTCCGCGACGCGCCGCTGATGATCGTCGGCGAGGGCACCAACGAGATCCAGCGCAACGTGATAGCGGCCCAGCTGATCTCGCGGGGGGGTCTCGATCGCTGAGCCGGCTCAGAGGTATCCGGTGGCCGACAAGAGGGCGCGGGCGAAGCGGCTCAGGTCAAGACCGGCGAGTTGTCCGGGGGCGAACCAGGCGACCTCGCTCAGTTCGTCGTCGCCGACCGCCGGGGAACCATCGAGAATCGCGGCCTCATACACCGCGGCGATGTAGGCGACCCGGTCCCCGTTCGGGTAGCTGACCTCATAGTCGGCGCCGCCGAGGACGTCCAGCAGCCGGACCAGCCGGATCTCTACGCCGATCTCCTCACGGGCCTCCCGGACGGCGGCCTCGGCCGGGGACTCGCCGATCTCGACCGCGCCGCCGAGGACTCCCCATCCGTCGCGGTGTCCGGCGTGCCGGACGAGCAGCAGCCGCCCGTACTGGTCGACGGGGAGAACCGAGACCGACGGGAGCAGGAGCAGGTCATGCCCGACGGCCGCTCGCAGCCGGGCGATGTGTGGCGAGATACCCATGCCTACTCCCTACCAGCGGGGACGCTGGGATGGTATGAGGGTGGTGGTCCACAGCAGATAGGGAGGGCGCGATGGCAGAGCCGATTACGGTGGACGGGATCCATCACCTGCGGCTGACGGTGACCGACGTGCAGCGCAGCCGGGAGTTCTACACCAGCCTGCTCGGCTTCGAGGTCGCGGCCGAGTCGCCGCCGCCCGACGATCCCGCCGCCGGCGAGGTGTTCAAGATCTTGTTCGGCGGCGTGGTCATGACCCTCGGCAACCTGGTGATGGGGCTGCGGCCGATGGCACCGGCCGGTGATCGCTTCCATCCGGACCGGGTGGGCCTGGATCATCTCAGCTTCGGCGTGGCCAGCCGGGAGGATCTGGAGCAGGCGGCCCGGCGGTTCGACGAGCGCGGGGTGGCGCACGGCGCGATCACCCGCCTGGTGGGGTTCGGCATCGATGTGCTGCCGTTCGAAGACCCGGACGGCATCCAGCTGGAGCTCACCGCCGCGGTCGCGGCCGAGGGGTGACCGCGCAGGTCCGCATCGCCGGCCAGGGCGACGGGCCGGCGCTGCTGAGGCTGAAGCAGGGGCTGGGCTCTAAATGGCGGCCATTCTCTAGGCACGGCCCGGGTGGCGGGCCGACAATGAGGGATGATTCATCGCAGCCCGTTGCCGGACATCGAGATTCCGGATCTTCCGCTCACGAGCTACATCCTGGCCCGGGCTGCGGATCAGCCGGATAAGCCCGCGCTGATCGACGGCCCGTCCGGGCGGGTCCTGACCTACGGCGGGCTGGACAGCGCGATCCGCTCCCTGGCCGGCGGCCTGGTGGCCAGCGGGTTCGCGAAGGGAGACGCGCTGGCCCTGATGGCGCCGAACGTACCCGAGTACGCGGTGGTGTTCCACGGGGCCGCGATGGCCGGCGGGGTGGTCACCACGATCAACCCGACCTACACCGAGACCGAGCTGAGCACCCAGCTACGGGACTCGGGCGCGCGGATCCTGGTGACCATCCCGCCGTTGGCGGCAGCGGCGGCCCGGGCCGGGGCGGCCGAGATCTACGTGCTGGGCGAGGCCGAGGGAGAAGGGGAGGGGTCCAGGCCGGTCGGGGACCTGTTCGGCCCGCCGCTGGCCGAGCACGTGCCGGTCGGGCCGGACGACGTCGTGGCGCTGCCATACTCCTCGGGGACCACGGGGCTGTGCAAGGGCGTCATGCTCACCCACCGGAACATGGTGGCCAACGTCGCGCAGATACTAGCCTGCCTGCAGGTCGAGCCGGAGGAGCGCTTCGTGGCGGTGCTCCCGTTCTTCCACATCTACGGCATGCAGGTCCTGATGAACTGCATCCTGCGCGCCGGAGCGACCGCCGTCACGCTGCCCAGGTTCGACCTCGAGCAGTTCCTGCGGGTGCATCAGGATTACGAGATCACCCGGTCGTTCGTGGCTCCGCCCATAGTGCTCGCCTTGGCCAAGCACCCGCTGGTGGACAGCTTCGACCTCAGCCGACTGAGGCAGGTTCTCTCGGCCGCCGCGCCGCTGAAGGTAGACCTGGCCGACGAGTGCGGCAAGCGGCTGGGCTGCGAGGTGGTCCAGGGCTACGGCATGACCGAGCTCTCGCCCGGTTCGCACATCACGCCGCCGGGCTGGTTCCGGCCGGGATCGGTGGGCGTCACGGTGCCGAACACGCTGACCCGAATCGTCGACCCGGCCAGCGGGACAGACGTCGGCACCGGCCAGGAGGGTGAGATCTGGGTCAGCGGCCCGCAGGTCATGAAGGGCTACCTCAACAACCCGCAGGCCACGGACGCGATGATCACCGGCGGGTGGCTGCGCACCGGCGACCTCGGCTATATCGACACCGACGGCCACCTGTACGTGGTCGACCGGCTCAAGGAGCTCATCAAGTACAAGGGATTCCAGGTTCCCCCGGCCGAACTGGAGGCGGTCCTGCTCCGCCATCCGGACGTCGCCGACGCCGCGGTGGTCGGCCTGCCCGACGAGGAGGCGGGCGAGATCCCGGTCGGGTACGTGGCGCTGCGGGCCGGCGCCACATCCAGCCCCGAGGAGATCAGGCAGTTCGTGGCCGGGCAAGTGGCGAACTACAAGCAGCTGCGGCGGCTGGAAGTGATCGAGGCGATCCCCAAGTCGGCGTCCGGCAAGATCCTGCGCCGGCTGCTCCGGGATCGGCCGTCAGCCTAGGCCCTGAGGGGCACGCATCCGCCAGGCGTCGGTCACCAGTTCGGTGAGGCGGTCGACGTCCACCTCGGCCAGCCGGAGCATGACCAGCGGCCAGCCGTCGTAGCCGGGCGTGGTGAAGAACAACCCCGGCTCGCCGAGAATGAGGGCCTGCTTCTCGGCCTCATCGCCGACGTACAGTACCGCGATGTCGGTCCGCAGGACGCGGCGCTGGCCCGGCTTGCGCTCCGGATAAGACCAGACGAAGCCCTTGCCGCCGACCCGGAAGTCAAAGCCGTCGCAGTCGATCTCCTCTACGTGCGGCAGCGACAGCGCGAGACGGCGCACGTCATCAGCGTCGGCCATCGCGGCTCCTCCCCGCTAATCCGCCGCCAGTCTCTCAGACCATCCCGCGCGCGGGGCGCAGTCGTTCGGGGCTTTGGGGGCCATAGGCCCCGGTAGCCGGGGATACGCCAACTCGGCCA
>Ga0335072_10005112_pt1 | contig 19346 bp, 23 predicted proteins | sample Lox_Sample_21_FD_206725 | JGI IMG/M metagenome (GOLD analysis project Ga0335072, IMG submission 206725) | Soil microbial communities from Loxahatchee National Wildlife Refuge, Florida, United States - Lox_Sample_2.1 | ecosystem: Environmental > Terrestrial > Soil > Wetlands | place: USA...
GTCGGTGCACCGCCGAACCAGGCGCTCATCTCACCCTCGCCTACGTACTCGGCGGCCCTGCGTGAGCCATCGTCCTGGATCACCCACACGGGCTGACCGCGATGAAACGGCCCCTCGAGCACATCGTTCATAGGAGGGGATTATGGGGCATGGATGGTCGGTGAGGTGTGAATGGTCGGCGTCCGGTCGCGCCCGACGTAATCCTGCACCGACCCTCCCCCGGCCGCGCGCAGGCGTCTGGACAGGCCGCGGTTCACGCGATGGGGCCACATGGGTCCGCCGTACACGAACGCGGTATGAGCCTGCACCAGGGTCGCGCCGGCGAGAATGCGCTCCCAGGCGTCATCCGCGGAATCGATACCCCCGACGGACACGATCGTCATTCGGTCTCCCACTCGCGCGCGGACACGGCGCAGGACCTCGAGCGCGCGGAACGCGAGCGGGGCGCCGGAGACGCCGCCGTCCTCGACACCGGCGGGCAGTGCCGAGGGGTCGGTCAGGCCGGCGCGCGAGACGGTCGTGTTGACCGCGACGATGCCGTCCAGTTCGGCGGCCAGCGCGATGTCGCAGATCGCATCGATCTCGCTGTCGTCCAGGTCGGGGGCGATCTTGACGAGCAGGGGCACGGCCGACCCGGTGGCGTGCAGGGTAGCCAGCTCGGCGCGGGCCATATCGATCAGACGGCGTAGCCGCTCGGGGGATTGCATGTCGCGCAGGCCGGGTGTGTTCGGGGAGCTGACGTTCAGCACGAGATAGTCGGCATGGGCAGCGAGCAGGCGCAGCGAGGCACGGTAATCCTCGTCGGCATCCTGCACGTCCACGACCCGGGACTTACCGATGTTGACTCCGACGATCAGACCGGCCGGGCGCCGGCGCAGGTGCTGAGCGGCCCGCGAAGCCCCGGCGTTGGGAAAGCCCCGGCGGTTGAGGATCGCCCGGTCGGCGGGCAGGCGAAAGACCCGGGGACCCGGGTTGCCCGACTGGGCGAGCGCGGTGATCGTGCCGACCTCGACGAACCCGAACCCGAGCGCGCCCAATCCGGCGAACCAGCTAGCGCTGCTGTCCACTCCGGCGGCCAGGCCGAGCGGGGTGGGAAAGTCCAGACCGAGCGCGCGCACCCGCAGGCCCGGATCGCGAGGCCCGAGCGCTCGCCACAGCAGGCGGCGCACGCCGGGGATCGCGGTCAGCAGACGCAGACCGGACGCGGCCAGGCGATGGGCCGATTCGCCGTCGACGCCGGCTAATACGAAGAATCTGAACAGGAGGCGGTACATGGCGGATGGCGGAGTCGTTACATGGCGATGACGTATGACGGACGGCACTGAGTGCGCAGGGCAGCTCCGGGGAGAGTCTAAGAGGCCCTAACACACACTGCGAAGCCCCTTTTGTGCTGGGGCTGTGGGCCAGCTGGACTTCTTGCTGTTTGGCGCCCTAAGCGCGCGCACGCGAGCAGCGGGACGATCTATGCGGGCGTCTGAGCGAACGACACAACAGTAAGAGCGGCGCGAGCGAACTGGCGCCCTAGTCGCCGGCCCGAGAGGATTCGTTGAGCAGCTCCTCGAGCCCACGCCCGCTCACCACAGAGGCCGGCTCGGAGACGACTACGTCATAGCCGGGACGCGCGTGCTCATCGCGGCGCTTGATCAGCAGCCACTGCGGCCGAACACCCTGCCGGGTGCGCTGTAGCGCAAAGCCGCCGCGCAGCTTGGCGCCGTGCAGCACGAACACGGCATGGCCACGGTCGAGCGCGGCCGGCCAGGGCACGCGTCCACCTTGCTCGTAGAGGCCACGATCCCAGACGATGACACCCCGCCCGGGGACGGTCGCGCCCTCGAAGTCGGCGTCAACGAGATCGTGATCCTCGACCTGCACCGCCAGGCGCTTGATGGCCGGGTCGAGTGAAGGGCCGCGCGGCAGCGCCCACGAGCGCAGCGCGCCGTCGACCTGCAGACGCAAGTCGAAATGGCGAGTATTGGCGGCATGCTGCTGGATCACGAACACGCCGGCCGGTACACCCCTGATCGCAAACTGCTCGTGACCCTCGATACGGGCCGCCTCGAACGTCACGTTCTCAACGCTCGCGCCACGGGGACCGTGGCGCAGGCAATCGAGTAACGCGTCGATCGCTGGCGCAGGACCCTCCGCGTGTAAGGCAAGCGCGCCGTCCTCGGTGTTGCGCACCCACCCCAACAGACCCAGCTCATGGGCGCGACGGCGGATAGCGTCGCGAAAGCCCACACCCTGCACGGTGCCGGTGACGGTCGCTCGGATCGCGTGGTGAGAGGAGGAAGACATGGGTGAACAGTGAAAGTAGCGACCGAATCGTGTGATATAGGTTGTCTGTAGGTTTGACACGGACAACCAACGCTTGCACACACACGACACGGTTAACACTGCCGGCTTCTTCCTGGAGGAGATTATGAGCGACCTGCTCGACGACACACGCAAAGAGATCGAGAAGCGGTTGCGCGAACTCAGACCGCTCATAGACGAGTACCGCCGGCTGGAGAGCGCCGCCTCCGCGCTGGCAGATGCGGCGGGATCGGCGATCGCGGCGGTGGCGTCGGTGCGCCGCGGCCCGGGACGCCCACCTGGCGCGGCGAGCAAAACCACCAAAACAGCGAGCACCCCTGCCACAAGCGCTGCTGCCACGGCGACAACTGCGGCGCCCGCGCGCGCCAAACGGGGTCGCCCCAAAGGACGCAAAAAAGTTGGCCGCCCGCCGAGGTCGACCGCTACGAGGAGCGCAACGCCGAAAGCCACGCCAGCGACCGGGCGCCGTCCCGGGCGACGCAAAGGCAGCGGCAACCGCTCGGCCCAGGCGCTCAGGCTTGTCAAAGGACAGCCCGGCATCACGATCCCCGAGCTAGCCGTCAAGATGGGAATCAAACAGAACTACCTGTATCGCGTGCTGCCCGCACTCGAGCAGGAAGGCAAGGTGCGCAAGCAGGGCAAAGGATGGCACCCGGCCTAGGAGTGGGGCGGGAGAGGATAGGGCGCCGCAACGCCGCCCAAAGACACCGTCGATGGAATCTAAAGAAGGCGCCCATCGACGACTGCGGATCACCGGCGGGCTGACGATTCCCCTGTCGGAGGTCACGGTGCGTGTGAGCCGCTCCTCCGGGCCGGGAGGACAGCACGCCAACGTCACTGCCTCCCGTGTAGAAGCGAGCTTCGACGTACTCGCCTCGCGGTCGCTGACCGACGCACAGCGCAGACGGGTGCTGGCACGTGCCGGGCCGCGCCTCGTGGCGGTCGCACAGGACGAGCGTTCGCAGACGCGCAACCGCGAGCTGGCGCTGACTCGCCTGAGCGCGCGCTTGGCGAGCGTGCTCGCCACTCCCAAGCACCGCCGCGCCACCCGTCCCACCGCAGCGTCGCGTGAGCGGCGCCTGGCAACCAAGCGCCGGGCGGCCGAACGCAAGCGCGAGCGGCGTCCGCCCGCCGACCCCTGAGCTTCGGGTGGCATAAACTGCGGGCGATCGCTGATGTATGCCGCGGACCGTAGGCTTGACTCCTAGAGTTGGGAATCGAGGACAGAGTCGGACTCGTCACGGGCGTGAACCGAGGGGAACCGAGATGCGGAAGCTGATCTACTCGATGACCGTGTCGCTGGACGGCTACATCGCCGGGCCGGATGGCGCAATCGACTGGTCGGCGCCCGACGAGGAGCTGTTTCGGTTCCACCACCAGCAGGTGCGGGAAATCGGTATGCACCTCTGCGGGCGACGGCTGTATGAAACGATGGTCTACTGGGAGACCGCTGAGGATGAGACTTCGCTGGCTGCGGATCAGGTCGAGTTCGCCCAGACCTGGAAGGCCCTGCCGAAGATCGTGTTCTCAACGACGCTTCAGAGCGTGGTGGGCAACACCAGGCTGGCCACCGGCGGTATCGGCGAGGAGGTCGCAAGACTCAAGGAGCAGCCTGGCGAGGACATCGCCGTCGGCGGCGCCGGCCTCGCCTGCGCCTGCATGAAGTTAGCCCTCATCGACGAGTACCGGCTGTTCGTCAGCCCAATCCTCCTGGGCGGGGGCACGCCCTACTTCCCGGCCCTGGACGAGCGGATGAATCTCGAGCTGGTCGAGACACAGACCTTTGGCTCTCGTGTCGTCTACCTGCGCTACCGAGTACCCTCATCCAGGGCGCAGATAGGGGACACCATCGAAGACCACGGCCGGGAGGCAGCGTAGGAAGGCAACGAAGACTGCTGTCTTGCGATCGCGCCAGACCCCGTCCACGTCGACGACCGGCGAGCGCGCTGGCCCTATAGCGCTGCGAGCAACTCGATGCGGATGCCCCAAGGGTCCGCGGAATAGAAGCACCGCACCCCGTCCAGCGCGTCATCCCACACGACTTGAACGTGGTCAAGACCCTCGACAAACACCCCATCAACTTACAGCAGCAGACCCACTTTTTTGCCCAACGAGAAGCGAAGGGGGGACGATCGCCTCGATTCTTCCGGCCGGTGCCGTGTAGATGTGTTCAAAGTGGTTGGCGCATCGCCGCGAGGATTGAGCCGATCATCATTCGTACCGGCGTGTGACGGATCAGTACCTCTCGTCCCCGGGCCGCTAGAGGGCTCTGGAGGAACATCGCGCGGGCCAAGCGGCGCGAGTCGCGCTGGTTTGCCCACACCGTGTTCGCGGTGCGCTTGACATACCGCTCGATCGCTAGGGGAACCAGGCGCGCATCGGCGCGCGAGAGCTCCTCACCGAGGGCAGCGGCGCAGCGTAGCGCCACCGACGCGCCGACCCCTGCGGTGGGCAGGAACGCGGCGCCGGCGTCGCCGCACAGCACGACGCGGCCGCTGCTCAGCCGTCGCGAGCGCACGTCGCGCAACCGCCACGGCCAAACCTCGGTGGCCGGCGCGAGCGCGGCGGCAAGCGCGGGGGTGTCGACGAGCTGGCCAAGTGCGCCGCCGAGCCTTGCGAGCAGCTCCCGCTCATCCAGCTCGCCGGCGGGGTCGGCGACGCTACGCGGTACCGCGATGATGCACATCGTCTGGCCCGGTGCCGGATAGGCGCCGAACAGTGCCCCTGCAAGCCAGTGCTCACGCGCTGTCTCGGGTGGGAAGATGCCCGCCGGCGCCCACCAGGTCCAGCCGACCCAGCCCGTGTCAAAACCGCATTGCGGCCCGAACAGCAACTCGCGCGTGACTGAGTGCGCCCCATCGCACCCGACGACCAGGTCAAAGCGCTCGGTCGAACCGTCGCTGAGCGTCGCCTCGACCTCCTCGCCGGCTTGCTCCAGGGCGTTCACGGTGCTTCCCATCCGCAGCTGTACGCGCTCGCCACAGGCGCGTCGCAGGCACTCGATCAGCTGCGCATGGGTGGTGAAGTAGGTTGGGCCGTAGGCGCTCAGCAGGCGCGTGAAATCGATCCTGCGGATCACCCTTCCACGGCGATCGCCGATCTCGTAGGTCTTCATCTGCACCCCGCGCGTCGCGAGTTCGCGATAAGCGCCGATCCCGTGCAGCACCGCCGAGCCGTACGGGTAAAGCGAAACACTGAACCCGTGCTCGCCATAGCAGGACGACTGCTCCACGACCAGCGGCTCGCGCCCCTGACGAGCCAGCTTCGCCGCCAGCATCAACCCCGCGACGCCGCCGCCGACGATCAGCACGCGCATAACTTCACGCCCGTCACACCGATCCACCCATCGCGCAGGGGCGGCAGCCGCGAGCACATTCACCCGTTCAGCGTCGCGGCGAGTCGCGAGAGCCTGTCGGCGTAGGGTGTTCTCGGGTGCCAGCTTCCGCCCAGGCGACGCAGGCGCATGCGGGCGCTGAGCTGCTCTGCGAGGATCGGCTGGTCGCGCCGAACGGTGTTGCCATGCCCGTCTATGTCGCGGTAGGCGAAGCGGATCATGTCCTCTTCTGACCCCCAGATGCTTACCGTGCAGTTGCCGGTGAGCGGGATGCCCGCGGAGTAGGCGGTAATCAATCCGGGCGCCTCGCGGATAAAGGTCCCTAGCCGGGTCCCCTCGCGCAGGAACCGCACCAGGTTCCGTGACCGTGTGCGGCCGAGGGTGAGCACGGCGAACGCTCCTGAGCTGGCGTCGGTCGGGGACAGCGGCGTGGCGCCATAATGCGATCCGCGCGTCGAAGCGACCTCGAATAGCCCCCACCACGAGTGGGCCTGGACAGCGAGGCGCTCGGCGATCGGGTGAGCGAGGAAAGCCTCGACGTCGGGCCGCGTGCGCCATGCTGTCAGAAGGACCTGGCTGCGATCGGCGGGGACGCCCGCACCGAACCCGGCGCTCGATCGCGATCCAATGAACGGCATCGCCTTAGCGAACACCAAGCCCGGAAGGCCAGCCAACTCTTGCCGTGCCGCGAGGCGCCACATGATCGACGAGTGCACGCCGCGGAAGTCGGTCACGTGTGCGGCGAGCAGCGGCGCTCGACCACGCTCATTGAGAGATAAGAGCACGGGCGCACGCTAACAGAGCTTGTACGTTTGTACAAGACGCATGTTCAAGCGTCTGTCTAGACTCAGTCCATGGCGGGTAGAGAGAACCATCGCCAGCGCCTGATCGAAGGGGCGCTGAAGTGCCTGTGCGAGAAGGGCTATGCGCACACGACTGCACGTGACATCGCCGCCGCCTCGAATGCCAACCTCGGCTCGATCGGCTACCACTTCGGCTCCAAGGACGCGCTCCTCACGGAGGCTCTGAGCGAGGGGCTTCGCCAGTGGACGCAGTACTTCCTTTCGCGCGCCCTCGCGCACGAGGGCGCCGGGCCGCTCGAGCATCTGCGCACCTTCTGGTCCGGGGCGGCCGAGAGTGTCCAGGAGCAACAGGGGCTGATGCTCGCGCTCATCGAGGCCCTACCTGTTGCCGCGCGCTCACCGGTCCTGCGCGCACAGCTCGCCGATCTCATCGAGGAGACCCGTCGCGCATCCCAGGCGACGATCGAGGCTGCGATCCCCGGCGCAGAGGCACTCGACGAGCGCGCCGCACGGACGCTCGCCTCTCTACTCATCGCCGTCATTGACGGCCTTGCTTTGCAATGGCTCATCGATCCCGAGCGCGCCCCGACCGGAGAAGAGCTCACCGGCGCACTGGACTCGATTCTGCTCACTACCACACGGCTGTCGAGCTAAGCCGGAGAAGATGCCGCCTGATATGACAGCTCTCATGGGACGTCCTCGCGCCCAAGTTTCACGGGCAGTCCCGTCGGTACCAGAGCAGTGCGCAGGCGAGTTGGATCAGGCCGCGGTAGTTGGTGGGGTTCTTGTCGTAGCGAATGAGCAGTGCACGGCACTTCTGTAGCCAGGCGAGTGTGCGCTCGACTACCAAGCGGCATGCGGGATGGGTCTTCACGCCCCACCCGTCGAGCTTCTCCTCGCCGATACGGTGGATGTGGGGGATGTAGCTGGCGTTTGGGCGCAGGCCGCCTCGCCGGTGGGGTTGTCATACCCCTTGTCCAGGTATAGGTTTTGGGGGACGGTGTCGGGATCTGGGCAAGGGATCACGATCGCTTCGATCGTCTCGGCGAGGAGCTTGGTGTCATGGACGTTGGCGCCGGTAATCGTGGCCGCGAGTGGACCGCCGTGCTACTCGACCAGAACGCTCTTTCTCCACCTCCACCAGCCCGAGCAGCGTTCCGTATAACCGCCGCGCCTCAGCCTCGCAACCTCGCGGAGCCGCCACCTGCACATGATCGAGGCCCACCACGCTCATCGCCCAAAACTAGCTCACAACCGCGCCCAGGCACATTCGCCATGATGACCCACTGATGGCCGACTCAGGCCGTGGAAGGCGGCTGTGCACGCGCCGCGGGGAGGACCGTGCCGAGTAGGCCACGCATGGTGGCAGTGAGGATCTTTACGTAGTCGAAGTAATCGCGCCAGAGCACGATCTGCCCATCGTGAACATCGAAGCGCCCGCAGACCCAGAACTGGACGCGCAGCCGACGGAACTTCAGGACGTCCGTGCGCTCGGTCAGAACCGATGACCCATCGGCCGAGATCACGTGCACATATACCTCGAATCCGGCGCCCGGTCGACCCAGCGAGGCCTGAAACAGTCGCCGAACACGCTCGCGTCCACGCACCGCGGGCAACCCCACGTTTATGTACTCCACGTCCGCCGACAGGAGCTCGACCGCCCCATCGACATCACCAGCGCCAAGAAGCTCCAAGAAACGCTCGACCACCAACGTCGGCGTCGAACCGGCCATCGGTCGCTGCCCTGCACCGTCGTCAACCTCACCCTGAATCACGTCGACATACTCCCATCCGCGCCTCTCAAGGATACGCCTTGCGTGCACTGAACGCCGCGAACCCCCGCTGCGGCCCGATCACGGTCGCGGTGCGGCAAGCAGATGGTTGATGCCGACGCCAAACGGTGGAGAGATCGTGGCCCTGACCGGCGCACACGCTGATGATCCTGACCGGACCAGGCGCGACGCGATCCAGCGCAGCGCGGATCTGCGCCTGCACGACCTCCAAGCGCCGACCGAGCGCCGAGTCGGGGGTCTCGTAGTCCTCATGCCAGGCTTGCCAGTCCATAATGGTCGGTGAGGTTACGTCACGCCTGCAAGCGGAGCTCGTGGCGCACGGCCATATTCTAGATCGATGTCAATTAGATGATTATCAACCGTTGTGATGAGTACGCGATGAGGGCCGACCAGCTCGACACCACGTTCGCGGCCCTCGCCGATCCTACGCGTCGGGCAATCCTCGCGCGGCTCGTGCGGGACGGCGAGGTCACGGTGAATGAGCTCGCCGATCCGTTTCCCGTCAGCGTGCAGGCGATCTCCAGGTATCTGAAGGCGCTCCAACGGGCCGGGCTGATCACGCGCAGGCGCACGGCCCAGCTTCGTCCATCCCGGATAGAGGGTGCCCCGCTGCGCGAGGCGGCGGACTGGCTGAAGCAGTATCGCGAGGTCTGGGAGGGGCGCTTGGCTCGTCTCGCGAGTCATCTACATGACATACAAGGAAAGGTAGGCAGAGATGGGTGAGCAGTTCGAGATGGCCGAGCGCACGATCGTGATCGAGCGCGAGCTCGATGTGCCGCGCGAGCTTGTCTGGCGGGTGTGGACCGATCCTGACGAGGTGACGAAGTGGTGGGGGCCAGAGCATTTCACGACGCCTCGCGAGAAAATCGAGTTCGACCTGCGCCCCGGTGGGGTCTGTCGGATGACGATGGTCGGACCAGACGGGGTGGAGTATGCAAACGACGGCAACTTCGGGGTGGTCGAGCCGCCCGAGCGGCTGTCGTTCGCGCAGCAGACCACCGACAACCCGATGATCGAGTCGGGCGAGACGACGGTCGAGTTCGTCGATCTCGGCGGGGCCCGCACGAAGCTCCTCATCACATCCCGCATGATCTGCGCCGAGCAGCTCATCGCCATGGCCCAGGCCGGCTGGAGCAGCCAGCTCGACAAGCTCGAGCGCCTGCTTGGGAATGCGTGAGCCCCATCGGCGTCTCGGCGAACGGCTCGAGGCGGTCCAGAACGAAGTCGGTCGGAGTGGTGGATGAGTAAGCTGGTGCAGGCAACCCATGTGACGCTCGGTGGTGAGATCGGCTCCCCCGGCGCGTGGGCGCGGCCGTATCTCGACGACGAGCACGCGCGCTACGCGGACAAGCTCCTGACCGCGGCAGACGCTCTTCTCCTGGGCCGACTCACGTATGAGGGTCTGTCCGTCGCCTACACCGCGATGGCGAAGGAAGCCCTCCCCGGGGCACCGAGCGAGTTCATCGACCGGATGAACCGAATTCCCAAGTTCGTGGCATCGAGGACGCTGCGTGAAACGACTTGGAACGCGACCGTGATCGACGACGATGTCGCGACGTTCGTCGACGACCTCAAGCGGAAGTCCGGGCAGAACCTGTTGAAGTACGGAAACGGTCCGCTTGACGCCACGCTCATGCAGCACGGCCTCATCGACGAGTTCCATCTCTTCCTCACCCCCGTTGCCATCGGCAAAGGCAAGCACCTCTTTGCGGACATCGACACAGCACCCCACCTCGCCCTTGCGAACGTCACCCAATTCGACAGCGGCGTGATCGTCCTCGTCTACACGCCGAGTTCAGCCACACGTTCGACGAGTCACCGAAGGCCTAACTGATGACCCGCCGGCTCGAGCGTGCCGCCGCGCTGCTGCGCAACACCGACCGGTCGGTGAGTGAGATCTGCCTCGACGTCGGGCTGGTCGGGCTCGGGTCGTTCACCACCAGCTTCAAGCGCCACTTCGGCAAGACGCCAGCGGCGTAGCACGCTTCACCGGGGCCGTCTCGGCGGCCGGCGCCTCCGGTTCTCATGCGCATGGCGGGCTCGCGCCGGGAATCGACCTGGCGCACCTTGACCTCCTACCTAACGCGGTAAGTAGGCGCCGAGCACATCCAGCGAGACGACGAAGCGATCCACCCGCTGTTGAGCACTCGTCCGAATAGACGACCGGGCCGTGATGGTTGTGGGCAACCCGTCGAGCTCAGTGCTGGCAACGTCGCGCAGCGACCAGCCGACGATGCCCCGTGCAGAGGCGTCGGGCAGAAATCGCAGACGCACCTGACCCGGCTCACAGCATGCGCCCGCGATCGTGAACCCGAGCTCCGCCCAGCGCTCACCATCATCGGCCACCAGCACTTCGTCGATCGTCGGAGCGGACATGCCGGATAGAAGTATCGCTGCGTCTTCCCCAACTTCCGGGAGAGCGAGCGGCCACGACGACACTCAGCATAGGCGCAGGATCGGTATGCCATGATCGAATCGTGGCGCGTGCTGGAGAGCAGATCGTCAATTCCGTGACCGGCGAGCGGATCGTGTTCCGCAAGACCGCCACGGAAACCGACGGCACGCTGCTGGAGATGGACGACTACTGGACGGCACCCGAACACCGAGCACCAGAACACGTCCACCCCGAGATGCAGGAGAGCTGGAAGATCATCGCCGGCACGGCGCGCTTTCGCATCGACGGGGTGGAGCGGACGGCCGGCGCCGGGGAGGTGATCGTCGCCGAGCCAGGCGTACCCCACCAGGCCTGGAATCCCACCGCCGAGCCCGTGCATCTTCGTATCCAGATGCGCCCCGCGCTCGATTGGCAGACGTTTATCGAGCGGCTGTTCGCGCTCGGGTCAGCAGGGGACGATGGTGAGCGGAGAGCGCCCGATCCGGTGCTGATGCTCGATTTGCTGCGGGAGTTCCCGCGCGAGATCGCGCTCGATCGGGCTGTGTAGGCTCGCTTCGATGGCCCGGGTGGATTATGAGCAACATGGGCGCACCTACGCCCAGCACAGACGTGGTGACCCACGAATCGCCGCGCGGATTCACACGGCCCTGGGCGACGCCCGGACGGTGCTGAACGTCGGTGCGGGTACCGGCTCGTATGAGCCTCGTGATCGCTGGGTGCTCGCGGTGGAGCCGAGTGAGACCATGAGAGCGCAACGGCCGGACGATGCCGCCCCCGTGATCTCCGCTCGCGCGGAGGCGCTTCCGTTCGACGATGACGCGGTGGACGGCGCGATGGCCTGCGTGACGATCCACCACTGGGAACCACCCGAGGCCGGGCTCGCGGAGCTGCGGCGAGTCGCCCGCGGACCGGTGGTGATCTTCACATTCGAGCTCGACCATCTGCCCGCCTGGCAACAGGAGTTCCTGCGAGAGGGAATCGCCAAGGAGCAACAGCGGTTTCCCGCGATCGATCACATCACCACAGTCCTTGGAGGCCGTACACGTGTGGAGCGGATCCCGACACCAGGCGACTGCACGGACGGTTTCTTCGAGGCGTTCTGGCGCCGGCCCGAGATGCTCCTGGACCCCGAGATCCGCGGTGCACAATCGATGTGGGCGCTGCTCCAGCCAGGCCAGGAACAGCAGATGGTCCAACGGCTCGCAGCCGCCCTGCACTCCGGCGAATGGGACACCAAGCACGGCCACCTGCGCACACAGGAGCACTTCGACGGCGCGCTGCGACTCGTGATCTCCGAAGCGGTGTGAAGCCCCAACAGCCGGTCACGAGGTGCGGAGGCTGGTGCGGCGCACGTGTTGAGTGAAGGTACTGCTACGCACTGACGGCGTACCCGGCGCTTCGAGCGAAACTCCTCGGCCCGGCGCATTTCTGCTTGGCTTTGCAGCGAGGATCGTATTTTAGTGGGTCGGGAGATGAACGTCCGCAACCTCGTGATCCGGCGTGCACTGCCCGCTGACCAGTCCAAGCATCCCTGCGCTCGAAAATCGTCGTAAGCAGCGACGCCATCAGCGCTGCCGCTGACCATCGCTCGCCTGGTGCTCAGCCGAGTTCTTCGGCGAGCCCGATGAGGAGCCCCTCGGGCCCACGGATGTAGCAGAGGCGATAAGCGTCTTCGTACCGCACCACCTCGCTGCTGACAAGCTGCGCGCCTCGCTTGCTGAGCCTAGATAAGGTCTCGTCGATGTCGTCTACGGTGAACATGACGCGTAGGTAGCCCAAGGCGTTCACCGGGGCACGCCGGTGATCAGCGACCACAGGCGGCTCGAGAAAGCGCGAAAGCTCGAGCCGGCCATGGCCGTTCGGTGTGCGCATCATGGCGATCTCGACACGCTGGTCACCCAGTCCAGTGACGCGCCCAGCCCACTCACCTTCCACCATGGCTCGCCCTTCCAGCTCGAGGCCGAGCTCGCGAAAGAACCCGATCGCCCCCTCGAGGTCCTCCACGACTATGCCTATGTTGTCCATCCGTTTCAGCGCCATGTTTCCTCCTCTTTAGGAGTGTCGCCGACTTGCGCGACACGCCACGAGCCCGGGGCTTCCCCGACACGCCTTGGCGATGACACGCTGCGCGGCGCCCCGCGTCAGGCTGCTCGCTGACGGAGCACATCGTCGCGCAATCAGCCGATCTGGGGAGTCGTGCATCTCGGTGGCATTCGCGGCGACTCGGCGATCACTGCACCCGGTCGATCGCCGGTTCGGGGCGCTCGCCCAGGTACTCGACCCAGTGGCGCTTGATGCAGGGGTAGTGCTTGGACGCCTCTACGAGGTCCATGAAGTTGACGATGTGCGTGTCGAAGCGGTCCTGCAGGTGGGGGTCGGCGATGCGGCCCTCGGCGTCGAACGCCTTGTGCGCCTGCGCCAGCGAGAACATGTCGGGGTATATACGCGCGCCGAGGTGCTCGAACGGGACGCGCAGCGTCCACAGGCCGCGATTGCCGCCGCCCATTGACGGCGAGGCGGACATCACCAGGCCGTGGCGCTCGTTGAACGGCTGCGGGTCATACCGCGATACCCAGTCGATCGCGTTCTTCAGGCCGCCCGGCATCGATGCGTTGTACTCCGGCGAGGCGACCACGAACGCGTCGCACGCCTGCAGGCGCCGGTGCAGCTCCTCTGCGCCCGGCGGGAAGCCCTCGCGCGCCTGCGTGTCCTGGCTGTATGTGGGGCAGTCGAACTGCGCCATCGACGCGCGATCCACCGTCCCCCCGTCCCCTTCGATCGTCGTCGCCGCCAGTTCCGCCAGGCGCGTGTTCAGCGAGGCCTCGCGCAGCGACGCGCTGAACACCAGGAAACGCACCTCACTGCGTTTTGAAGTCCCGCTCTCCATCGCGTGATCGTCGCACATCACGCGCGCACACGACTCTCGTCCTTCGGGGCCCAGCCGAGCGCCGGCGCGATCTCCCGGGCGATCGTCTCGAGCAGGTGCGCGTTGTAATCCACCCCCAGCTGGTTGGGCACCGTCAGCAGTACCGTGTCCGCTGCCCGCACCGCCCGGTCCTGCGCGAGTTCGGCTGCGATCGCGTCCGGCTCGCCCGTGTACGTGCGGCCGAAGCGCGAAGTGTGTCCGTCCAGGTAGCCCACCTGATCGGCGTTCTCATCGCGTCCGAAATAGCGACGGTCGAGGTCGCTCGTGATCGGGATCACACTACGGCTCACCGACACCCGCGGCGTGCGCTCCCATCCCGCCGCCCGCCACGCCTCGTGGTAGACGGTGATCTGTTCGGCCTGCAGCTCGTCAAACGGGACACCCGTGTCTTCCAGCAGCAGCGTCGAGCTCATCATGTTCATCCCCTGCTGCGCCACCCACCGCGCCGACTCGCGCCCGCCCGCGCCCCACCAGATGCGCTCGAACAGCCCCTCTGCGTACGGTTGGATCGGCAGCAGCCCGCTCATCCCCGTGTACGCCGGGTCCGCGCGCGCCACCCCCTCGCCGGCGATCGCCCGGCGGAACAGCTCCGTATGCGCCCGCGCCAACTCGCCGCCCGCCTCGCCCTGCGCATCGGGATACCCAAACGCTTCCGGACCGTCCAGCACCGGCTCCGGTGAGCCGCGACTGATCCCCAGCTGCAGCCGCCCACCGGCGATCAAATCCGCCGCCGCCGCGTCTTCGGCCATGTACAGCGGGTTCTCGTAACGCATGTCGATCACCGCCGTCCCCAGCTCGATCCTGCTCGTGCGCGCGCCCATCGCCGCCAGCAGCGGAAACGGCGAGCCGAGCTGGCGGGCGAAGTGATGCACGCGCACAAACGCCCCGTCGATCCCGATCTCCTCCGCGGCTTGCGCAAGCTCCACCGTCTGCGCCAGCGCGTCTTTCGCCGTCAACGTCCGTGACCACTGCGCGCGCTGCCAGTGACCGAAGCTGAGAAAGCCGAGCCGCAGCTCCTCGCGGCGCTCGCTCACCGCACACCCGCTATATGACCCCCGCGCACCCACGCGTGCATGCTGCCTTGCATATTCGGAGGGTAGAGCACCCCACCCCGACTCACGGCGTTTGTCCGAAATCGTTTGGGTTCTAATGTTCCTGGTATGGCTGTGGCGGAGCAGATCGTGGTTCAAAGCTGTGAGACCGTCGGCGTCGGTCCGATGACTACGTGCCCGAGCCCGATGACCTCCATCTCTGTCTGGGGTGCGCAGACGGCGATCGCGGCGGACTCGCGGCGCAGCGTTCGCCGTAGCGAGACGAAGGCAGCCGAGCCGAGTATCGCGGGGACCCACAGCGCGATCGCTCGATACGCGAGCGCCGCGGAGGCCGCGGCAGTGATCGGCACGTTGTACAGCACGAACGTCCCCACCAAGCCCGCGTCAACGCCGCCGATCCCCCCAGGGACGGGGATCAGTCCGCCGAGCTCGCCGATCAGGTAGGCCATCCCCAGGATCGCCGGCGACGGCGTGGCGCCAAAGGCGCGAAACGTCGCCCACAGGATCATCACATCGAAGACGAGATAGGCGAGGATCCCGCCGATCAGCCAAGCGTTGCGTTCGCGCAGCAGCGCGACCGCCTCGTTGACACCGTCAGCGACGGCCACCAGCGTCTTCAGCACCAGCGTGGAGCCGCGCGAGGAGCCCCCGCTTGCTTCGTTGCGATCCAGTCGCCGGTGCAAGCCCGGGGATGAGCGTCCCGCGAGCAGCGACCCAACGATCGCGGCGGCGGCGATTGCGGCGGGCAGGAGCGTCAGCGCGAGGTTCGTCTCCCCAGGCAGTATTCGCACGGCGAGACCGACCCCGATGAGGACCACGCCGAGCACGTTCGCGACGCTGGTCAGCATGAAGAACGCGGCGGTGCGCCGCGCGATCTCGGCCGTCGGCATCCCACCCCGTTTGAGTGCCCAGGCGCCCAGCGCCAGTCCACCGGCGCCGCCGGTCGGCAGGAGCGCGTTCGCGCCCAGCTCAGACATCCCGATCTGGTAGCTCACGCGCCAGCTCATGCGCCTGCAGAACACCATCCGGAAGATCGCCACATATCCCAGGCCCGACAGCACCTTCAGCCCCGCGCCAAGCACGAGCCACGCGGGGCTGGCGTGTGCGAGCCGGGCGCGCAAACCATCGAGGCCGGGAAGCAGCGTCACAACAGCAACGACGACGAGGACGACCCCGGTCAAGAACAGCAACTGCTTACGCACCTTGCGAGCACTCAGCTCCGCGGGAACCTGCAGGTCGTCCGGGAGGACGCTCGCCGTCATGCGCTGTCCAGGACACCGAGCTGAGACATGATCACCGTGCCAGAGGGATAGCAGTCAAATCGCTTGATCTTGCCGTCGACGAGTTCAAATACGTCGCAGCAGGGGGCGTCCATCCGCCTGCCCGTCGCTGGAATGGTCCCGGTCGGCAGGGTCAAAGGGCCATCTTGGGTGCCCTGAAGGGCGAGTTGCACCACAACGACGTCATTGCTCGGGTAGAAGCGGTGGAGCTCGCGGTGCATGTCGGAGAACGCCGTTCCGTAGATTTCGACTACGTCTCCGAGCGTCTCGCCGCGGTAGGTGACGCCGGTCGACATGTCGGTAAACGTCCCGTCCTGCGCGAAGGCGTTGACCCAGCCTGGGATGTCTTTGACCTCGGCCGTGACCCCGCGAGAAGTCAGATCGAGGTGCGCCCGCCGGCTTTGCGGTGTTACCGTCAGGGAATGGCTGAGGTCGATGGCCGCGCGGCCTATCGGGATGCGACCTAGCTGATGTCGGTCGTCTCGACGCATCGCGAACCGAATCGGTGGGCGGTGCTGGCCTTGCTCAGCGTTGCGCAGCTGATGGTGGTGCTGGACGCGACGATCGTGACCATTGCGATCCCCTCGGCCCAGAACGCGCTGCATTTCTCGACCGAGAGCCGGCAGTGGATCGTGACCGCGTATGCGCTGGCGTTCGGCAGCCTGCTGCTGCTGGGTGGCAAGCTCGGTGATCTGTTCGGGCGTAAGCGGACCCTGATCGCCGGCCTGCTCGGGTTCTCGATCGCCTCGGCGATCGGCGGACTGGCCCAGTCCTTCGGCGTGCTCGTGGCCGCCCGCTCGTTCCAGGGGGCATTCGGCGCGCTGCTCGCACCCTCGGCGCTGGGGTTGCTGACGGTGACGTTCGCGGGATCTGAAGACCGGCCCACGGCGTTCGGGATCTTCGGCGCGATCGCGGACGGTGGCGCCTCGCTCGGATTGATACTCGGCGGCGCGCTCACCCAAATCTTGTCCTGGCGCTGGTGCCTGTACGTCAACCTCGTGATCGCGGCGCCCACGACGATCGTGGCGTTGCGGCTGCTGGTCAATCAGACTGCTACAGAGCGGGATCCGATCGACATACCCGGGGTTCTCACCTCGGCGCTGGGCCTGTTTGCGCTGGTTTACGGGTTCTCAAACGCCGAGACCCACTCCTGGGGTGCAACGGCGACGGTCGTGGCGCTCCTCGCCAGCCCGGTGCTCCTGACCGCTTTCGTGCTGATCGAGCGCCGAGCCAAGCACCCGTTGCTGCCGCTGCACATCACATGGGACCGGATTCGCGGCAGCGCGTACAACACGATCGCGCTCGCCGGCGCGGGCACGCTTGCCGTTTTCCTGTTTCTCTCCTACTTCATGCAGCAGCAGCTCGGCCTGTCGCCGCTCACCACCGGCCTGGCGTTCCTCCCGCTGACCGGTGTCCTGGTGGTCACCTCGACCACCGTGCAGACCCGCGTGATCGGACACACCGGGGTGAAGCCGCTGGTACTCGCCGGCACGACGCTCGCGGCGATCGGGATGTTCCTCTTCACGCGCCTGACCCCCACCTCCAGCTACGCCAGCAACGTCCTCCCAGGCCTGCTCGTCCTCGGCGTCGGGATGGGATGCATCTTTGCGCCGGCGATCTCGACGGCGACCCTGGGAGTAGAGGGAAGCGAGGCCGGGGTCGCCTCAGCGATGGTCAACACCTCCCAGCAGGTCGGCGGCTCGGTCGGCACCTCCCTGCTCAGCACGATCTTCGCCAGCGCCGTCGCCAGCTACGCGGCCGGTCACCTGCACACCACCGGCCTGGCGAACGCCGCGGCAGTTCACGGCTATACCACCGCGTTCTGGTGGGCGGTCGGAATCTTCGGCCTCGCCTTCCTTCTGGCGCTCGTGATCCTGCCCGGCCCGTCCAAGCCTCGCGTTCCCACGTTCAGGGCTGCGCTTGCCCGCCACGCGATCGGCAACTGCCACCACTCCGATGTCCAAGCTGACGCCCAGCATGTGCTTGGCGCTACGACGGGTACTGAGGGGTGATGAGCACTGCCAGCTCAGCTTGCCTTCCAGCTCGCCAGCTGGGCTGCTCTGGCGAAAACCTAGGATCGACCGGCCGCATGTAGGGGGGCATCCGGCTCCCCGCGCCTGCTCGCGTGCGCGTGCAATCATCATCCTTGGTCCATCTTCAATGAGCGCGGGAGGCGCCTGACATGGCCACGACTGATGCAAAGCTCGGTTTCGTCGGGCTCGGACACATGGGAGGGAACATGGCCGCTCGTTTGCTCGCTGCCGGCTGCACGGTCTACGGCGAGGCGCGGAGCCGCGAGTCCGCGAAGCAGCTCATCCACGAAGGACTCGAGTGGTGTGATAGCGCGCGTGCGGTCTCGCAAGCTGCTGACGTCGTGTTCACATCGTTGCCGGATGATCACGTAATCGAAGAGGTCGCCACGGGAACCGACGGCCTGCTCGCCGGTCTCGGCCCCGAGAAGATCTGGGTGGACATGAGCACGATCAGCCCGCGGGTCAGTCGCGAGCTCGCGGCTGACGCGACAGAGCGAGGCGCAACGATGCTCGATGCGCCGGTCTCGGGGAGCGTCCCGCAGGTGCAGTCGGGCACGCTCACGATCATGGTCGGCGGCGACGAGGACGCGTACTTGCGAGTCGAGCCGATCCTCCGGGAGCTCGGCACGCCGACGCTCGTCGGAGACAATGGGCAAGGGCTCGCGCTCAAGCTCGCGATCAACATCAGCCTGGCGGTTCAGATGCTCGCGTTTGCCGAGGGTCTGCTGCTCGCGAAGCGTTCCGGTGTCGAGGCGCAACGCGCGCTCGATGTGATGCAGGCAAGCCCGATCGGCTCGCCGATGCTCCGCGCCCGCGCGTCGCTGATCCTCGATCCGCCGACCGACGACGCGTGGTTCGATCTCGCGTTCATGCACAAGGACATCGAGCTCGCGCTCGATGCGGCACGATCGCTTGAGATCCCCCTGCCCACCGCAGAGCGCGCGGAGCAGATCCTCGCTCAGGCGAGCGAGCTTGGATATGACAGGCGCGACCTGGCGGTGCTCTTCGAGGTCCTGGAGCAGATCGCGGATCGGAAGCAGGCGAGGACATCGTGACGAGCGAGACGCTCGAGTACGTGAGGCTCGGGATGACCGAGCTCAGTGTCTCTCCGATCGCTTTCGGAACCTGGGAGCTCGGCGGCGAATGGGGAAGCTTCGACGAGGAGAAGGGAATCGAGGCGATCCGCAACGCGCGCGAGCTCGGAGTCAACCTCTTCGACACAGCCCAGGGCTACGGCTTCGGCGCCTCCGAGCGGCTGTTGGGGCGGGCGCTACGCGACGATCTCGACAACCGCCGCGACGAGGTGGTGATCGCCACGAAGGGCGGCCTGCGGATGACCGACGACGGCCTCGTGCGCGACGCGAGCCCCGAATGGCTTCGCAGCGGTGTGGACTCGAGCCTCGAGGCGCTGGGCATC
>Ga0335072_10005113_pt1 | contig 19346 bp, 17 predicted proteins | sample Lox_Sample_21_FD_206725 | JGI IMG/M metagenome (GOLD analysis project Ga0335072, IMG submission 206725) | Soil microbial communities from Loxahatchee National Wildlife Refuge, Florida, United States - Lox_Sample_2.1 | ecosystem: Environmental > Terrestrial > Soil > Wetlands | place: USA...
CCCGTTGAGAAGCCAGTACGCGGGGGCCTCCTTTACGGATGTACTTTGAGGCGTAAGTTCTGAGAACATATTGCAACTCCTGAATGTGTCGGTCGGTTAAGTTGCGGCGATTGTTCGCCGCCAGTTGTCGTCGCGGACTCTAATCGATGGAACGCCCAGAGCGCAAACGGATTGAGATTGTAGTCTGTGCCGGCAGAGTAATCGGGAACGAGCGTCTGCAGCTCAATGGACGTTGCTGCTGGGCGACAGACTCGCCTCCAGCGAATCGCCCTGCGGTGTCTCCTTTGCCGGAGTCACCCACTGACCGGAGCTCAAGATCGTTTTGATCTCTTTGGCAACTGCCTTACCCATGCGCGACGCATCCCCTTCGACGGTGGCGTTCCGATCCCCGATGTCACTCGCCGCGGCGCCGACTGGCAGAAGAGCTGGATCGACCGATGCGACCGCTCCCGGCCTCTTGCCGCTCCTAGCGTTGAGATCGAATTCAGCCAAAAGAACCGGGCCGTCCTTCGTGTCCAGAAAAACGCTGACGTGTGCCTTCACATCGCTTGCCCCAAGGCCAAAGCCGACGATCACGCGCTTTGATTTGCTGCCGAGCTTGACGGTGGTAAAGCTCCCACGAACAACGATAGTCCCGACATACGCGTCAACGCCAGCGCCGGCTGGGACTGTGCTGACCGTTGAGGAGTTCTTTTCCAGTTCGCTTCTGAGCTTCCTGGAGAATGCTGCGTTCACATCGGCGGCCACGCTGGCCTGCGAATCGTCCTTCCCCACATCTCCTTTTATGTGCGCAACCAGCCCGTGGCTGGCAGCGCGCTGCGCCAGCGATTTATCCAGAGTAATGACGTTATTGGGAACATCGAAATCACGAATAATGAAATGAGTGGGCTTTGGGAGCTCGTCGCTGCCCTTGTAGCTATTAATCATCGTTACCTTGGCATCGCCATTGAGGAACTTCCTGACGGGGCCCTGAGCATGCAGGGCGGAGCCGGTGGTGGCAAGAATTACGCTGAGGACGATCAAACGAAGGTTGGGAATAGAGCGGGTTAAGGTCATGGCTGATCTCCTGATTCACTATTTGCATGCAGTCGATACATGCATGCATGTATATATGATGCACGAACTGCTTTTTGGGCGCAAGAAAAATCGGCTGTGAACAATAATTTTTTGCCCTGGTGGAACGCTGGCTTGGGGCAGCTCAACGGCAGCCATGCCAGGCGTGTGCCACCCGCCTGGAGGATTCAGGCAGGTCGCGCGCATGCCAGGCGTAACCGAGCACCCGAGGAATGGCGTGAGGAGATCTCACGCCATCCGCCAGTCGCTGTTGTTGTTAAAGGTTGATGCCTCTGAGACGCGGGCGATTCATGGATCAATCGCGCGCCGCGGGCACGTATACGGCGACCGGATGAAAGTTTCCGGAGCCTAGTTCACGGATTACATGTCGTCCCTGGCCGGTACCCCGCACGGGAAGTCATATAGCCGAAAGAGGGCATGAGCTGATAGTTCGTAAACCCTGCGCCTCCTCCAAGGCCCACGCCTTCTTTCGTCGGCTCGTCGAACAGGTCCTTGAGCAGAGCGCTATTTGCAGTCTTGTAAGTGGCTTCAATATGAAGCCAGTCCCAGCTGGGGTCGTTCTGGGCAAGGATGTAAATGTCGTAGTTGGCAGGTGTACCGACATTTGCAAAAGACCAGTACCCGGGCTGTTGTATGTTTGCATAGGCAGACCTGCACACCCTGTTGAGACCACTGCCAACGTAGTACCCCATCTTGGATGGAGTATTGTATTTCTGGTTGGTGAAGGTGTCGATCTTGAACACCTTCGGCAACAGCGTGAGATAAAACTGTTGTTTTTCCAGAAGTGCCATGGCAGGCAATGCTGCGATCGGGACCTTGCTATCGAGGCCACAATCTGAGCACATAAACCACGGCAGTTGCTGCCGTCCATAGCCGCCTCCGATGGTCGACAGTTTCGCCCAGTCGGCGCTGATGCTAGTAAACATCGTCGCCAGTGAGCTTTGCATTTCCAGGTTGACGGCCGTCGAATGATTCTTAAGCTTCTCCAATGTATAGCCGTAGCTTCCATCGTCCGGATAGCCGCTTGAGGTGGGCACAAGCTTGCTGACTCCTTCGAGAACGGTGCTTAAGGCGCCAAACGCAGGTCCGATTCCCGGTGTTATAGATAAAATCTTTGTCGCACCTGAAGCCTGAGTGAGCCGTTTGACAAGGATTACGGAATCGTTGTTTGCGACACTGCCATCGATGTTATCCGCAACGGACTTCAATTGCGCGCTGAGTTGACTTTCTCTACTCGAAGCCAGGGGTTGGAACAGGCTATAGACGGAGTAGAGGTTCCTCTCGAGGCCAGCTTCAATTTGAAGCTGATTGATCACGGCAGTAAAATCCGCCGCAGTGTAATCGGTGTTTGGGTAATAGGTGAGGCTGCTGTAGGGTAAACTCAGGACACTTGGCGCTGTACCACTTCCTCCGAAACCTGCACCGTAGTAGCTGCGAATTGGCGCACATTCGTTGGGCTTGCCATCCTGATCGTTACCGGAGCAACCCAGGCCCATACGGATCGCCGGATAGTGATCGGCCGTAGAGATGAGATCCTGGTATGCTTTTTCTTGTCCGCTCGTCCAGGCAGGCCAATCCTGCGGCTGTTGAAAGGCGACGCGAGTCCATTCAAAGTTGAGCGGGTTCGTATCGTCGGAGGCGGCAGACTCAACCGTCCAAAGATTCTTTTTGTCGCGAGAAAGGTTCCCGTCCAGCTCGCCGGTCTGTGCACCACCGAAAAGCGACGAACTCTCAACGGCATTGTGGCCTTTGACGTAATCCGGATCGGGACTGGTCAGCAGTGTATAGGTCGCGCCATCGGTTGTGAGCAACGGCAGGACAACACCCGATCCGCCCAGGCTGTTGAATATACTGACAAGTCCCGAATTTACGCTGCTCGCCGAAGAGAACGGCGTTCCGAACGTTGTAATGAAGAGAAGGTCCTTCCGCTGGTAATAGCCGGTCAGGAGCCAGCCGAGATCGCCGATCGCCTGCGCTGACGTCGCAGGGTTGGTACTATTGGTCGGCAGTACGTACTGATCCCAACACACCCCGGTACGGCGATCCACAGCGACGATCATAAATCCGCCTCTGGTGTTTCCGTCGGGACCTACCCTGGCTACCGGCGCGCCGTTGTAAGTGACGGTCGTATAGCCGGAATCGTTCGCATTGTTCGGCGTCACCTTGACTGAGCCGAATTGTGAAGAGGTGAAAGAGTAGTCTTGCTGGATATCGAGTATCAGGGAGCCTATCAGCGGAACGATAGGAGCCGTTGCGCCGGACGTCGCTTGTGGTTGATAGCTCTCATAGGCTGTCCCTGCCGGTTCTCCGGCAATCCCGATGGCGTTGTAGGCATATTGCACGATGCCCGCTTTTATGAAGTCCGTTCCTCCAACGGCCGTTGTGTTGAGTGAGGCCACAGTCCCGTTAAAGGAGTGCATGATCACGACGTCGCCCTGTGGGATCGACTGAAGGCGTCCGGCGAGCTGACCTGATCCGTTGGATTCGCAAAACTTCCCGGTGCCATTACCAACGGTAGTGTCCGGCGTAAGCGTGTGGCGCTTGAGGGCAAGCACAAACATGGAGCCGGAAGTGCTGCAGGAGAGTCCGGACGGGGTATAGGCCGTCCTCGCAAACCCCGGCCCAGGTCCGATCACAACGGAATAGCTGTTGGGGTCGCTTGCATTGGACCCCGTGAAGCTGACGGCCTGAATGGCGACGGCAGGAGTCAGATGCGTGACTACTTCGCCGGCAGGGACGAAATCCGGCTTAAACTCGAATTGCACCCGTGCAATCGATGCAGATTCATCGGAGCCAATCACACTGGCATTAACAATATTGGTGCCGATAAGGAGATCGCTTTGCGGCACGAACGCCTGCATGTCGCATTGCTTACCGCCGCTGCATTGGCTGGAATATTGAAATGATTGCGTGATGTCAGTGCCATCGACAGACGCATGGAACGTCTCTTGACTGGCCCGGCCTGCAAACTTAATTCCAATTTCGACGTTACCGCCCTTGTGAATAGAGTTGAACGCCGGTGTCACGATGGAAACCATTGACTTATCGCCGGCAGATTGCGCCGCCGCTCCGTGAACGAGCGCGCCGGCAGCCATGAGGAAAGCAGCAATACGTCCCAGCAGCTTGCCTGCCGATTTGAATTGCGGTTGTTCCGTCGCGCTAGGGAAATGCACAACCCCGCGGGCGCCGGACCCCAATTTCGGGGAGGACTCGCTCATTGCATGTTCCTTCGGGTCTTTGCCGTATGCGGCTCCGTCCGCGAAAGTGTTTGCTGATGCTCTCGCCCACGCATCGGCTGAAGATGGCGCGGAGGCCGTCTGGCGAGTTGCACGGGCCTCCGAATTCAAGAAGAGATTCTGTCTGAAGAGTGAAGACACGACTTTTTCCTTTCTGCTGAATGAATCAGCACTTGTCCTGGCGCATATCCGTAGAACGGGCAAGCGCAGTTGCCTGTGTCCGGATCGCGATGGCAGATCAGCGTGGAACCGAGGCTGTCTTGACACTGCCTGGTTTCGAGCGCTTACGCGTCCAAACGGTCGGATGGTAGATTGCATCAGTACATGCATGCATGTATATAATATGGGCGCATATTGAAAAGGATGCAAGAAAAATCTTTCTCGGAGGGGGAGAGGCTTGCGGCAAGTCCCCTTTGCCAGCCGTCTTCGCAGCCCCTATGACGATGGAGCGACTAAGCATTTTCCGGATTGGTATAGGCCGAAGCTCCAATTGTTGAGTGGATTTTCCACCAGGAAAATCCACCTTCACCGCAGCCAGAAACTTCACAGTAATCCGGAAAATGCCTTAGATCGCAGGCGGACAGAGATGGATCTCTGTGAAGACAGATCCATCAAGAACGAGCGTTTGCAGCTCAAAGGTCATTCTTGGCTTTGAACCCGGTATTGGGATGGCGACATTACATCTCGGTCGCGAGCCGCACGGCTGGGGGCGTCCATTCGCCGCTTGTGATCGCCGGTTCTGGCCAGTAGGCGCGCAGATAGAGAGAAAACAGCTCTCTCGGAGCGGGAAGCCAGTTGGCGCGCTGCGCGGGATCGGACGGCGCTTCAGCCTGGACATACACGGTCAGCGAGCCGTCTGCCGCGAGTATCAAATCTTTGTTCTTGGTCCCGACCGAAAAACGCTTGATCTCGTTGCGCACAAAGAAATGATGCTCATCGTAAAGCGTCAGGGACCAAAAACCCTTCACGGGCGGAAATAGATCCTTCGCGAACGTCACTGTGTATTTATTTTCCCCGTTCAGGCGAGCGCCATTTGCATCCAGGTCCTGATAAAAGTACTTCGTCTCGTTTGGCCGGTTGACGAGAATATTCGATTTCGCCACCGCGGTCCGCGTGAAGTAGTCAGTCCCAAAAGCAGCGCCATTCTGTTGAGTCGTCCAGTTGTAAGGCAAAGGAATTCCGAAGTTACGAAATTCGAGCAGCGGACTGATCAGTTCGTTGTCAGCGATACCCACCTCATCGGTCATCGCCTGTTTTAGCGCCGGTTCTCTGGCCGCAATGGCAAGGACGGACAATAGTTCTCCATAGAGCGCTTCCTCGCCGGGCAGCGGCGGCGCGTCCTGAAGAATGGATGGAAGCTGATCGAGGAACTTGTCCGGGAAAACCCATCGCGTCTCCCCTCCGCCTGCTCCGCTGCGTTGCGGGAAAACTGGAACTTTCCGCCAGTCGACGCTCTTCACTTTGCCGTCATAGAGCGCAAGCGGATAGAGAGAAATGTTTCTGAGCAATTCTTGAACGTTGCTCTTGTCTGCGGCTGTATCTTCCTGAAACACGCGGGGACACACGTAGCCGGTATTGGTAGTCGATCGAAAGACCTTCGTAATGCCCGGCGGCGTTTCGCCCTGCCAATTCGGACCGGCAAGCAAGTAGAACCCCGGCGTAGTGCCGTACATCGCCCCGAGTTCGGCGAAGCTGTCAGTGCGAAGATCGATAACCTGATAGACCCAGAAGCGATCGCCGAAATCCGGCACCTGCACCACGACCGGGCCGAGGTCGAGCGCAAGCGAAGCTGTACCGTAGATCACATCCTGGTTCGGGCATGCGACGGCCCGCTCTTCCGGCTCGATGTAGTCTGTCAGCATGCATAGTTGATTCAATGGCGCCACTGGCATGATGCCGCCGATGAGGCCAGGCGCCGGAGCGTGAGCATATGCAAGCCGCTTGTTCAAGATGTTGATCATCGGCCACGCCCAGAAGTATGCATTTCGGGCAATCATGCGCGCGTAGCCCTCCGTAATCCGGGCTTTCGGCACCAATCCGAGCACATCTTGACTAACCGATAAATTCTCCATCCCCATTGCAACGCTCCCGATCACGACATCGCTTGCAAAACCATCCCTGGTCAGCCCGGACCTAGCGCTACACTTCCCGGCAGCGGTAGCCGACCAGCGCGTCGAAGAAGATGCTCATGATCTTGTCCACCTCTTCTTCAGTGAGAGCGTTGCTCACCGCCAGATCGAGCCCCAGAGCATTGGCCAGCCCGGTCAGGGCCATTCCGGCTGCGAGCGGCGATACGGGGGGCTTCGCGCCGGCTCCCTTGAAGACCTCCTCAAGGCCGCTCGCCATGGTGGCGTGGGCCTTTGCCTGCATCTTGTTCACTTTCTCCCTCATTTCCGGATGCCGCAGCACGAATAGCTTGTACTCGATGAAAAGAATATTCCATGTCCGATTCTTCAGTGTGCGAATGTAGCCCTTGCGCAAGGCCCGGTGACGCTCATCTTTGGGCAGCGCCTGCCTGACCCTTGCGCCCGCACCCTCCCGCGCGCGCGCGATTCGCTTTTCCACTTCCTCGGCCAGGAGCGCAATGAACAGGTCTTCCTTGCTGTCAAAGTTGGCATAGTAGGCGCCGCGAGTGTATCCGGCGTCAGAGGCAATCTCTTCAAGCTTTGCCGCCTCAAACCCATCGCGGGCAAAGATCTTCTCCGCCGCTTCCAGCAGCCGTGCCCGCGTTTGCGCGGCCTTCTCTGCTTGCCGGTTGTCGGCGACTCCCGCAGCTTGGCGCAGTTTCCCCACGCTCTTTTTGACTTCAGCACTCTTCATGGAATTTCTCTCTTTTCGAAGATTTTGCATCCACTTGTAAAAGTGTAGCATAGTGCATGCGTGCACGCATGTATCGCGCACAAGGACAACTTTGAGCATTGCGTCTCCGATCTAACTCCCACGATTCTGCTCCGGATTGTGGAGGCAGAACGATGGGATGCTATCTTCTTGCGAGTTCTGGCCAGATGGATTACAACTAATTTCTGTGAGGAAAGAAGAAGAGTTACGACAATCTGGCGCTACCAATATGTACGGAGGGCCGACAATTGGCCTGTCATCGGGGAAATATTTCTCTTGCATCTTCTGTCGGATTCGAACATAATAAATACATTCATGTATGTATTATACACGCAGATAAATGAATAATGAACATCAAGTTTCGCGCTGTTGGACCGTCTGGCGTCGCTTCTTCACTCGCGTTGAGTGCGGACTGCAACTCACTGACGCTGGGTCAGCAAAGCAACGACATGACCGTCTCGAACCGCAGGCCAACCAGGACACGCAGAATCGAAGAAACCTTGCGCAGCGGCGAAGGTGAGGCAGGGGATGCGGAACGAATCGCGTGCCTGGAGGCGATCATTGCCGGCCTCCTCGAAAAAAAACGAACAGATGCGTATGATGCTCCGGCAATACATGAATCAAGAGCATGCGGCCTAATCGCGCCACATTTACCGGGAAGTGGTGGAGGTACTCATGCAATAGAATCGAACTTGTGCGATTTCCTCGAACAATTCAACCTCATGGCTTGGACTCTGGTTTTGGGCAAAATGCGAGTGCGAGTGGCTGGATCGGATGTTGGTGCTCTATGCGTTGCTCGTCTTCGCTTGCTTTGGGGCAGCGTGGTTGGGGCAATACTTCAGTTCGCATGAGGCGATTTGGACTTTGAAACGCTGGCTGGATTCCAACCAGAGATTCATGCCCTGGCAGGCCGGTGCAATCCTGCAGAGCATAGTCTCGGCGCTTTCAATTTGACCTCTAACTGACCCGCTTGAACGGCGGGGGTGTCCATACGCCTTCTATAACCTCGACACGAGGTGAATAGATGCGCATAGTCGGCGCCATGAGTCCGGAATGAGGAGCCGGAAGCCAGTTTGCCTTTTTGTCTTCACCTGGCGACTCTGCCTGCACGTAAATATCGAGTGAACCATCGCTGTTGAATTTCAGATTGTCGCGGTCGCCGATTGCAAAGCGATTGATCGCGTTGGGCGCCTGGAAGCCGTCCCTGTCATACATGGTGATCGACCAGAACGCGTTCGCCGGCGGAAACGCGCCTTTTTCAAAGTGAAGGACGTATCTGTTCGCGCTGTCCAGCGGATTCCCGTCGCCATCGACAAATGCCGACGGATAGATTGCATCCTCGGGCAGGTTGGCGCCAATGCCGCCGAGCGCAATCACCGCGCGGCGCAGATACGACGTTCCGTATGTGCCCATGTTGTCGACAGCAATCGACCATCCGTTGACTCGCGTCCCAAATTTCTTGCCGACGACGATCATCTCTTCCTGCGCCATCTTGCCGCCGGCATTGATTGCCTCGATGGCCGCACTGTCGAGTCTGGCGTTGTCCCAAGTCTCGCCGGGTACGAGCCCAAGCACCCTCATACGGAACAGGATTGGATAGTCGTTGGGGTGAGGTGGATATTTCTTCATGAGCGCGGAGAGGCACGAAAACATCTCCACACCGGAGAGCTTCATCACCTGCATCAGCGGCGGTGTTCTTCCATCAATGCTGGCGTTTACCTGGTTATTCGCCGGTGGTGAGTATGATTTTCCCCACTCGGCAAGCGGAGTGAGACCAAAGCCTTCCTGAACTTTGTGGACATTTTCGAAGTCTGATGGGCCGCTGGTTTGCACCCGGCCCATCACCCAGATCAACGATGTCGGCGCAACGATCTTCTCCACTTTCGGCGGCAGAGTTCCCTGCCAGTCTGGAGCCACAAACGCAAAATCTCCGGCCGTGGTCCCCGTCGTACGCGAACCCAGCGAGCAGAAGACGTCGGTCCACATATCGAGCGCCGGCACAAGATAGTACCTGCCCTTAGTATCCGGAAGGGACAAAACCACTGGTCCACTCGAAAGATCGACCCAGGCGAAGGAATAGAGCGTGTCGAAGTTGAAGCGGACGATGTCTCTCGAGTCGGCCTTGGGATACGCGCGGAAATGCGCGAATTGGTTGATCGGAGCGCGCATTGGAACTGCACTCGCATCAGGCACGTTGGTGGCGACGCGCATGGTTGCATCCATAAGGACAATTGGAAACGCGTAATGATACACATCACGCGCTAAATTCCGAATGGATTCTTGTTTGGTTGCAGTCGATTCCATTGTTGTGCCCTAAACAAATTCCTGTTCTGCTGCCTGTCGCCGATAAGGAGCTTTTCGGCGCTGTTCTGCGCGTTCAAGGCGAGCCCAGCTGCGGCGAAACAAAATGTGAATGAAATCGAGCAAAAAGAGTGGGAGAACCGATGCGTATCATTCGAGTCTTCCTCCTTTTTTCCGTACTTGCTCGGGATACCACTTGGTAAACCAGTAGGCACCTCCAAGCGCGATTACTATAGCAGCCACCTCAATCCCCAAGGGTATTCCAGAGATAAAGTGCATCACCAAATCGGCAGCGACTATCACGGCCATCGCCAGCGCCCAGATCGACGTAAGGATATAGTTTGTTTTGATAAATGAAGGCGAGCTTTGCACCTCTGTAGGTACCTGCTCACGGGCATATTGAAGTGTGAAGGGACGGCGAATGAGAAGGGACAATAGAATTATGAACAGCAGTCCTGCGTCAACGACAGATCGAACGGCGGGGATGTCCCATGCCCCGTGCGTAATCGCCATGTAGCTGCCGAGCAGAGCGAATAAAGCGAAGGTGCCGACCTCGAGAATCTTCATCGAGTGGCCTCGGAGCCTTTCGCGAACGATCAGGACTGCCGAGACAGCGGCGGCTGCCCATAGGCTCACGCTTGCTGTGGCAAACCGGCTGAGCAGTGCAAAAGTAATGAAGGGAGCGAAGCCAAGAAGAATTCCCATCGATCGTACTCCTGACTAAAAGACGTTAAAATCGACCCGCGCGTCACTGGTAAGGGTACCGATCATCGCAGTTCCACTGCTTTTTCGCTTCGCAACGATCATAACCTGTAACCCTTCCCGGTCAAGCCAAAAAGGTAAAACAATCTGAATTCGGTGAACGTTTGGGCGGAGCGCATGGGCAGAGTTTTTCCTGTCGAAACTGTTGGCTACAGTCATCTGGCAATTCCCGACAATGAGTTCCGCAGAACCGAATTCTACGCCGACTTCTTGAAGCCGAATCATATGGCCTATTGCATGGGAGTGATTGCCAAAGTTCCCGGGGGCACCCGCCAGCACTTTTCACGAGCGTCCGGGCACCTGGGCGTGGTCCTTTCGACGAAAAACAAGGCCAAGTTTTTGAGGTGCTACTTCCGCACGTTCAAAGGGCACTCCGCCTACACGGAGAATTCAACAAGCTCCGGTCTTGCCAGCGTGGACTGGAATGCGCGCTGGATGCATTCGGTCATGCTGTCATCGGTTTGAACGGAACATGCAAAATCCTCTTTAGCAACGAAACCGGACGCCAACTATTTGCGACTGCGGACGGGTTAAACGTCAAGGGTGGTCGTTTAGTGGCTGATCTGCCCTGCGAAGACGGCGAGTTGCAATATCGCCTGTATCAGGTTGCCATGGCGGGCAAGGGCTTTTCCGCTTCGAGAGCGCTCGTCATTCATCGAAGTTCTGGCAAACCCGCCTTGCACCTGACCCTGATGCCATTCGCTCGCAATTTTCTCCGGCATATCACAGAGCTCTCGGTTCTGGTGTCTATCGACGACCCAGCGCGGAAACCGCTGAGCAGGGTAGATATGCTTCGCTTGCTCTTCAAACTCTCTCCAACTGAGATACGGCTGACGGAATCTCTTACGTCGAGCGTTGATCTATCCACGGCGGCTGACCATCTTCGCATGTCCACCGAAACCCCACGGTTCCATCTCAAATCAGTTTTCAAAAAGACAGGTGCGCGGCGACAGAGCGATTTGATCAAACTGGTTCTGAATCTGCCAGGCACGATTCTTGATCGGCCTCCAGACCGTAGCTGGGACGCTCGACGTAGGTATCCCACCCTGGCTCAAAGGCGTGCATGACGAGATGGAGGCGACGAATCGAAGGAGCAGCAACGGTGACGCGCCAGTCTTCCTTCCGAAACCGATAAATCGCGTAAAGCGCTTCGTAGGATTCGCCGCCATCTCGGGTAACGATCAATATCTGTGGCATTTTCAGGGGCCAGCGTATCATCCGATTGCTTCGGTTCGGCGCGATCGAACTTCGAATCCGGGGTGAACTTGAGACCCTGTCAGTGGAGCTGGCTTCCGTCCTGCGCTTTCGTGGAGGCACGAATGGGCGCATAGTCGCCAATGAACTCGTTGAAATCCCGGATGTGCTCTGCGACGTTACGGATTGGTAAACAGAATCACCGAGGCACGTTTCCATGCGCGGCGGCTCGGAATGACAACGTACTCCTGCAGGTAGCGTCGAAGCCTCACTCCAGCCCCCTTGTGAACACCCTTGATCGCAACAAAACGGCGACTTGCGCTCAATACCTCTGCCGTACACGGGCAGAGGTGTGCTGGGGTGTTCAAGTGGCCGAAAAACCGGCTGCTCGTACAAGTGACCCCACTTCTGCTGCATGCGGTCAGGAGGCAGCTGACTTCTTCAATCCCAAGATTAAAAAGCAGTAGTCCGATCTCAGATTCTCTCGATGGATGCAAATTGATCTCGACCAATAGCACCCGAACGCAACTCTGATAGAGATCGAACGGCCTAGAACGCCATTCGAGATTGTTCGATGAGCATTCATTTTGTGGTTACGCATTTCGTAAGCCTAAGCCGTCAGGCTTAGGGATGGTGTCTACCTCCAGAACGAGTGCAGCGAGAATGCCATTCGTCGCGAGGCGGGGGATTGACGCTTGCAGAGTCATCCCGCACTCCTGAGAGAATGATGGACTAGCTTCGTGTGCTGTCCGTGGTATCGCCTCAAGAGGCCAGCTTTCTCTCAATCCACATGTCGATCTCCGAGCGTCGAAAGCGCCAAAGCTTCCCGACACGTATCCCGCGAATCTGGCCGCTTCGTGCCATACGCTGAAGCGTCTTCGGATGGATGCCAAGGACAGCAGCTGCCTCGATGCTATTTAGCAGCCGTTCGTGTCGATATTCACTCAGAGGGAAAACGTCGTTGGTCTGAGAAGAGAAAATCACATATGGCCCCGCTTCACCTGTCCGCATGGCTCCAACGTGCATCGTCGAAATGGTCATGGAGTATCCACCTCATGCCCCACAGTGCCGCAAGATGCCCTTCCGAGTCCAAGACTTCTTGTCTATGCCACTATAGACAAAAACTATGGCCGAATCTGCGCGCAAGACACTCAGGGCGCCACGATGTACCCGCTTGCATATGCATTTCGAACAGCGTTAGCGTCGGATTGTGCTAACGATCCGAGCCATGTCGGGAGGTGCCGGGTATGCTCAGCGGCATCTCGAACACAGCGACTATTACGACGAGCATCGCCGCGTTCAAGGTGAATGGCATGGGCGCGGGGCGGAGTTGCTCGGCCTGCGCGGACAAGTAGCCCAAAAGCAATTTGAAGCTATACGCGAGGGGCTGCACCCTGAGACCGGAGAGTTCCTTCGGCCGCGGCACAGCGCAGACCGAATCGGCAACGACGGAAGTGAGCAGAGTAAAGGGCGTTCGTTGTACGATCTGACCTTTTCCGCGCCGAAGTCGGTTTCCGTGCAGGCGCTCGTTGGCGGGGATGAGCGCCTGGTCGCGGCTCACGATAGAGCGGTTCTGGAAACACTCGCGGAAGCCGAAGGCCACTCTGCAACACGTGTCCGGCTGAACGGTGCCAATGAGGATCGCACGACCGCTAACTGGATTGTCGCTACATACCGCCACGACACTAGCCGTGAACTCGATCCGCAACTGCACACACATGCCGTTGCCGCCAATCTGACTTATGACGGAGTCGAGGGCCGCTGGAAGGCGCTCCAGGCATCCGGGCTTTATGAACGGCGTGCATACCTGACCGAGGTTTACCGGAACGCGCTGGCCCGTGAGGTGCGCGGCCTGGGCTACGAAATAGAGCCGCGCCGCGATTCCAAAGGCAAAGATCATGGATTCGAGATGCGCGGTGTCTCGAATGAATTGCTCGAAAAGTACAGCGTGCGGAGTGCGCAGCGGGACGCGGCAATCGAGCGATTCACCCTGGAGCATGGCCGCAAGCCAACCGATAACGAAGTTGCTGTCCTGGTCCGTGAATCCCGCGCGGAAAAGCTGGCGGAAATCGCCACAGAGAAGGTGAGAGAACAGCAACAGGGCCGCCTTGCTCCAAACGAACAGCACACGCTGCAACAGCTCCAGACGAACTCACGTGAGCAGTTTCCCGGCATCCATCACACGCCCTCTCTCGCGTCAGAATCACTTCAGTATGCAAAAGAGCATCTCTTTGAACGCAACTCCGTTGTGCGCGATCACGAATTGATGGCTGAAGCACTGCGGCATGGACGCGGGCAAATTGATCCTGGTCAATTGCGCGGCGCGCTGGAAGTGGAACGGGCGCAAGGTGGTCTGATCCGGGCCGGAAATAATCTGGCTACCCGTGAGAGCCTTGAACGCGAGCAGCGCATGATTGCGGTTGTGGACCGGGGTATCGGGCGATTTGAACGGTTGGGCGGCGAGCGGGAATTCCATCCGTCTGAGCGCCTGCGAGAAGAGCAGCAGCGGGCAGTGCATCACGTCTTAGACTCCAGAGATTTCGCAATCAATTTGCGCGGTGCCGCGGGAACCGGCAAAACCGCCACTCTGCATGAAATCGACCGCGGCCTCCGCGATGCAGGCCGTGAGATCGTGGCCATCGCTCCAACGCGAAGCGCAGTCGAAGAATTGCGGAAGGTCGGGTTTCATGATGCGATGACGATCTCACGCCTATTAGATGCCAACAGCCAACAACCTTCCCTCCTCGGAAGGGTACTGGTTGTGGACGAAGCCGGCATGGTTTCAGGCCGGCAGATGGAAGGATTGCTCAAGTTGGCAGAGCGCGAGGGTGCGCGCATTCTCTTTTCCGGTGACACACGGCAAATCCAGAGCGTCGAAGCATCGGACGCCTTGCGCATCCTGGAGCGGGAATCGCAGATGAAAAGCGTCTCGCTTACCGGCGTACAACGGCAGACAAAGACCGAATACCGAGAGGCGATTCAAACATTGCGGCAGGCGCCCGAACAAGGGTTTCAGAAACTTGAGCAGCTCGGAGCGATACGTGAGGTCCCATACCTGGAGCGTCCGCAGGCGGTGGCGTCGGCCTATCGAGAACTGACGACTGATCCAAACCGCAAAGTGCTTGTCGTTGCCGGCACACATGAAGAGATTGGCAGGATCACTCATGCAATTCGCGAGGGCATGAAGGAAAGCGGAGAACTGGGACGTGGAAAGACTTTCGAGCGCCATACGCCTTTGCAATGGACTGAAGCGCAGAAAAAGAATTTATCGAACTACCAGCAAGGTCAGGTCCTGTTATTCCACCGCTCGTCTCACGGGATCGCTCGAAACGAAGCGCTTGTCGTTGAGCGTTCAGACAGGTCGCATATCTTCGCCAGGGATCTGAGCGGCGTCGAACGCATGGTGGGTCCGACACAGGCGCGCTCATTCTCCGTGCATGAGCGCACCCAAATCGAGATTTCTCCTGGAGACCGATTGCTATTGACTGGAAATCGAAGGGAGGCTGATTTCCGCGCGACGAACGGAGAACTGGCTAAGGTGCGTGGTGTCGATCGGGGCCGCATTCAGCTTGAAGATGGCCGGACGCTGCCGGCGAATTATCGAGAATTCGACCATGGCTATGCAATTACCGCACATCGCAGCCAGGGCAAAACTGTTGACGCAGTGGTCCTTTCCGGCGACATGATGAAACAGGAGCAGTTTTACGTCGCCGCTTCCCGTGGCCGCGACGGAATTACAGTCATTACTTCGAATGTGGACCAATTGCGCGAATCTCTCGGCATTTCCTCCGCTCGCCTATCGGCCACGGAATTGGCGCGCGAGCAATCCGGTTCCAATGCCTTAAAGCCTGGTATTCAACACACGCCAACCCCGCATATCGAAGCGCCTGCTCTGCGCCACGAAGCCAGCATCGGCCACGATATTGGTCTTGGCCTGTAATACCGGTGTTCTCACGCGAAATTAGACAGAATTAGGCCTTGCGGCCTTGCGTCGGGCCGATGCTTTCTTGCCTGCATATTTGCTGCGCACAGATACATACCCAACGGGAATCTTGTCAGAATCCTCTGGCGCGTGGCCGTTCGGACGGTCAAGAATGTCTAGCGCTTTGGCAATTAAAGCAGCACTTGCTTTGGGCCGATGTGCCACCCATTCCTCATGCTGAAGATGGGCGAGCTTTTCGGCCACGGCAACATTGATGAACTGGTTGAGCGAAACGCCTTCCTTCTGAGAGAAGTTCTCCGCTACCCGGCGCACGGAGGGCATGAGCCGGAGGGGAAACTTGCTCACTGCGACTCTTTTCTGACTCACAGGCATAAACTCTATCTCCTCTTTCGGACCTTGCTCAATAGCTCGGCAGGAGTCAAGACTTCCAGGTGAAAGCGCTCTGCTGCTTCACGAAAGTGCTTCGTGTTGTTCGTGACGATCACGTCTGCCTTGCCGTTGATCGCCACATCCAAAACCATGTCGTCGTTCGGGTCTGGAGATAATGGGCGATGCTGGAGAGCAACATAAACAGGCTCCGCAATTGCTTCCAGCGCATCTAGAATCGACGCCGTCTCCCCTCGCGATTTGCCTGATACATGTAAATGTTCCGCACGTAGCGCCACATCCCGATACTCGCAAGCCAGTTTGTAGTCCATGAGAGTTGTCAGTTCGCCCCGCAGTGCCAGCCGGACAGTTTCCGCGGCTGCTCCGGTGCTTGAGCGAAGCGCGGTGATGAGTACGGATGTATCGAGGACCGTTCTCACGGATCTATGGTATCACAGGTGACATCATTATATTGGAGGCGTCGCTCGGGGAATTGGGAACTGACATTCCCCGGATATTAGGGATTGTGTGCCGAGGCGGAGAGGGCGGTGTCAAGGGTCTCGACCGCGCAGCGGCGCGCAGCCGCCCTTGACACTGCCCGCGCCTCGGCTATGCTCCATCTATCCGGGGAATGTCTGTGAGATTTGTCCAGTGCAATACCCGCCAGAAACTAATTTCGTTTTCATAAAATCGAAAAAGCCCTTTGCCGAATTTGTACTTCTTGTGCCTTCGTGCACTTCTATGCACTTCTGTGCTCCAATCGTTCCCTTCTGCTCCGATGCGTGCCTCCGTGAGATGAAAAACCATCGCTATCTGTGGGGTAGACACAGATTCGAGTTCGATTCATTGTGGTTTTCAGGAGCGTGCGAACCATGTTCGATTCCCCTCATCCTCCCGCATTCTTTGAGCCGCTTATCGACAGCGAGCACGCTGCGGCTTTGATTCAAGTCCACCCCAAAACCCTGCAACGGTATGCGAGAAAGGGTATCGTTGCAGGCTTGCGTGTCGGCAAATTGTGGCGATTCCGCGCTTCCGAACTTATGGCTCGACGCCCTGAAGAGTATTACGAGGCCCTCGACGAGGACGCCCAGGCACAGTAGGCTGGAATCAGCCACTCGTGCCCGTAACCAGAGAGGAGATCAACCCTTGCTAGTTCGGACACGGTATCAATATGGAAGTCTGCGGTTGAGGAAGCGCGAGCGCGGACCGGACGTGTGGGAGTTCCGTTATTACGAGACGGATTCTCAGGGAAAGCGTAAACGGCAGAGCGTGATCCTTGGTGATCGCGGTGTGCTTACAACGGAGACCCAAGCACGGAAAGCCACGCAAGCCCTTCTTCTTCGACTCAACGAAGAATCTCCACGCGCGGAAGTGGAGGCGGCGTCTTTCGGAGCCTTGCTCGACCGCTATATCGAGCAGGAACTCTCGGAGCGTTACTCGACTCGGAAATCGCACCTGTCAAACATCCGAGTCCACATCCGTCCACGTTGGGGAGAGCACCCCGTGGATAAGCTGAAGCCGATGGCGATGGAACAGTGGTTGCGCGATTTGCCGCTGGCCCCAAAGTCAAAGACTCATGTGCGGGGAATCATGCACCTGGTCTTCAAGTGCGCAGAGCGGTGGGGAATTGTCGAATTCGGCAAGAACCCTGTTTCTCTGGTGCGCGTGAAGAATGGAAGCAAGCGGCTCAAGCGGCCACGGGTCCTTGACGTGGACGAGTTCTTTGAACTGCTCAAGCATTTGGGCGAACCTTACCGAACGATGGTTTTGGTCGCGCAGTGCCTGGGCCTTCGCGTCAGCGAGATTCTGGGTCTGCAATGGGGCGATTTCAATTTCGAGGATCGCTCGGTTTTGGTCCAGAGAAGCGTGGTTGGTGGCAGGATAGACGATGTGAAGACGGAATATTCAAGAGACGATGTTCCGCTCGATGCTCGTCTGGCGGAGGTGCTGTTGCAGTGGCGCTCCGTTTCGGTCTTCCCAAGAGACGGGGATTGGCTTTTTGCCAATCCGGTCACAGGGAGGCCGTACCACCAGGAGAGCTTGCAGAAGTCGCAGATCAAACGAGCTGCGAAGCTTGCCGGGCTTGGAGAGGATATTGGGTGGCACACTTTCCGCCACAGCTATCGCTCCTGGCTCGATGAGACGGGTGCCCCAATGAAGGTGCAGCAGGAACTGATGCGTCACGCTTCGATCCAGACGACGATGAATGTCTACGGACGGGCCATGACGGAAACTAAACGCCGTGCAAACAGTCAGGTTGTGGGACTGGTGTTCGGCCCAAACTCGCAGGATTTGCCCGCAGATGCGGCCACTGCGACAGTCCAGTAAATTGCAGTCTGTTCCTATTGGGGGATAACGGGGACTTACCGAAAGCAACCAATTGTCGTAAGTTATTGATTTAATTGGTTGCGGGGGCTGGATTTGAACCAGCGACCTTTGGGTTATGAGCCCAACGAGCTACCGGGCTGCTCCACCCCGCAGTGTTAGTTTACCAAGATCGCATCAGAGGGTCAATGAAACAGGCCAACCGCCCGATTGCAGGTACCCCGCTGCCCCGCGCCTCCTGTAAACTCCTCATAAATCGCGGTCTTGTCTCGAGAAGTGGATGCGGACCCAGAACGCGGATGTCCGCGCCACAAAAACTCAGGAGCCACTTTGACCTTCTCCGATCGTTTCCACGAAATTCGCACCGGGTTTGAGCGGCCGTTCTGGGTTGCCAACATCAGCGAGCTCTTCGAGCGGCTGTCGTACTACGCCGCGTTTGCCTCGCTGCCCCGATATCTGCACGAGAGCCTGAACTTTGGCGTCGAGCGGGCCGCCAGTTTGGCGGGATTGTTTGGCGGGCTGGTGTGGTTTCTGGCGGCGTTCGGCGGAGCTCTCGCTGACCGGATGGGCTTTCGCCGGGCGCTGTCCCTTGCCTACCTGATTCTGGCCATCTCGTATTTCCTGCTGGGCTCGATCGGTTCGCCGTGGCTCGCTCCGGTTCGCAATACCATGCCGCTGGTCGTGCTGGTGACGCTGATCCTGATGCTTCCGGCCCTTGGTATTTCGCTCGTGAAGCCCTCCGTCGTCGGCACCACGGCGCGGGCTTCAAAAGAAAACGTGCGATCTATTGGCTATTCGATCTACTACACCGTGGTGAACATTGGCGCGGCAGCAGGACCTTTTCTGGCCGGATGGGTGCACCAGCATCTCAGCGTGGAGAAAGTCTTCGGCATGGCGGCATTGAGCGTCTTTGCGATGTTCTTCGCCGTGTTGCTGCTGTTCAAGGAGCCCCGCCGCTCCGGCGAGACACAGACCGAAAGCCTCGGCCAGGTGGCCAGGAACTTTCTAACCGTCACCTCGAACTGGCGCTTCATGCTGTTTCTGATAATTTTCTCGGGCTATTACATCGCCTTCTGGCAGCAATTCATTATTCTTCCCATCTACATCCATGACTACGTGAACGCCAAGAGCAATACAGAAATGCTGCTGATGTGGGACCCACTGACGGTGATCGCACTGCAGATGGTGGTGAGCATTCTCACGCAGAAAATGGGATCGTTCCGCGGCATCACGCTGGGCACGCTGATCTCGGGCCTGGCCTGGCTCCTGCTTGCTTTGCATCCCAGCGTGCCCATGGCAGTGGCAAC
>Ga0335072_10005114_pt1 | contig 19345 bp, 12 predicted proteins | sample Lox_Sample_21_FD_206725 | JGI IMG/M metagenome (GOLD analysis project Ga0335072, IMG submission 206725) | Soil microbial communities from Loxahatchee National Wildlife Refuge, Florida, United States - Lox_Sample_2.1 | ecosystem: Environmental > Terrestrial > Soil > Wetlands | place: USA...
AAATGCGCCTGATAGGCATTGGGATCGATGGCGATTGCCTGATTGAGATCCTTTTGCGCCGCGTCGTAGAGCATGGCGTCGTACTCGCTCTCGGCCGCGGTAATCAGGAACGGCGCAAAACTGCCGTAGGCGGCGCGCCTGCCGGCGAGAAAGCGGTTCACGTCTTTGTAGCGGCCCTGGAGCTGCAGCACATTGGCAACCAGTAGCAGCGTTTCAAGCGACGGATCGGACTGATAGGTCCTCTGCGCGGCGGCCATGGCGCGAACCAGCTTATGGCCGGCAATGAAAACCAGCGCGGCCTCCTTCAGCTCCTGTGGAGGGGCTGTGGCCGCGGGATGATAATCGGCGAGCGCGGCGACGGCTTTGCCGGTGTCTCCCGCGCCCAGATATTCGCGAGCCAGCGAGACGGCGATGCTGGTGTTGGCGGGCCACCGCGCATGCGCACGCTGGAGCGCGCCCTCAGCGGCGGCAAGGTTGCCGGAGCCTTCAAAGGCCCCGGCGAGAAGCAGATCGATGCGCGGATCGCAGTGGCCCGACGCGGGCTCAAGCAGCGTAATGACCGGCTGCAGCTGGCCCTGCTGGAGCATGGCGCTGGCCTGCGCAAGCAGGGCTTCCGAGTCAGCCGCGGACGGGCACGCTGCTCCAGCGGAATGAGCAGCGCGCGGCGGCGTTGCGGCGTTCTGTGTTCGCGCCGCTCCTGCCGCCGGCGCACACAGCGCGGAAGCAAGAGCGGCGATGCATGCGAATTTCCCAGCGCGGCCCATACGATGGGAAGTTAATTCATCAGAAGTCGAACCGCAAGCTCAGCTGAATCTCGCGCGCCGGATTGGCGCTCGTGACGTTGCCGAACGAACTGTCGTTCACTCCTGTGTCGAGGCCGGTGAAGTTGACGCGGTTGAAGGCGTTGAAGATGTCAGCGCGGAAGGTGACGCCATAGCGCTCGGCAAACTTCCACCCCTTGTAGCCGGACAGGTCCCAGTCTGCGCTGCCGGGGCTCTGGACTCCGTGAACCGCAGAGTCACCCTGCACGCCGACCGCGGTGACCGGCACTACATTCGCCACGTTGAAGTAAGGCCCGAGCCGGTGATTCTTGCCCAGGTTGCTATGCAGCGACGAGTTGTTCACCGGACCGGTCACGTTGGGCAGCGCGTTCACAAAGATGCCGAGGTTCTGGTTGCTGCCCAGCGTTTCCCACGGGCCGGAGTGCAGCGAGGCGATGGCCGCAACCTTCCAGCCGCCCACGATTGCATCCGCAAGGCTGCCCTGGTTGAGGAACGGCTTGCCATGGCCGAAGGGAAGCTCGTAGATGCCGTTGGCGATCAGGTTCTGGTTCATGTCTTCCGTGCAGTGGCCGCGGTCGCGATAAAGCTGCAGCGGATGCCAGGAGAACTCATCCTGATAGGCCCAGCACAGATACTTCGAATAGGTGTAGGAGCCGAGCAGAGAAAATCCCGAGCTGTAGCGGTGCTCCACGCGGGCCACCAGACCGTGGTAGATGGAGCTGCCCGTGGCGGTGTTCTCCTGCACGCCATTCCAGCCGGGCAGCGGGAACGAGCCGTCGGGGTTGATGGGATCGATATTCGGTCGCTGCTCGTAGTGGTGCGCGGCGCTGCCGAGATAAGAGACTTCGAGCAGCCAGTTTTTAAGCGTCTGATCGATGGCCAGGTTCCACTCGTATGTGTACGGAGTGTGCCCGTTGGGCTGGATGTACGACGCGGTTGGTCCGCCGCCCACCAGGCCCGATTCAAAGAGCTGGCTGAGCGTGAAGTTGAGCGGCTGGCCGGCGGGCGGATTGCTGTAGTTCTGAATCAGGTAGAGCTGCGTGGTGTCGACTTCAACCTCGTACTGGTTGATGTTCTGCTGCAGGTAATAGACGCCGAAGCCGCCCTTCACGTCAGTGTTGTCGCGGTTGAAGGGGAGCCAGTTGAAGCCGAAGCGCGGCGAAAAGTTGGTCCAGATGGGCTTGACCATCTGGCGGCCGAGACCGATCGCCTTGGTGGCCGGATAGGTGAGGTCCTGGTTGGTGGCCACGTCGAAGCTGCCCACGCGGTTTCTGGTGTCGTAGGGCTGCTGCGCGTGCTCCCAGCGGCCGCCCACGTTGAGCGCCAGGTGGCGATTGACCTTCATGTTGTCCTGCACGTAGTAGGCCTGATACCACATGCGCAGGTTCAGCTCGGGATCGCCGATGGCCGAGAAGCTCGAGTCGGGAATGCCGAGAAGAAGATCGGCCACCGGGTCGCCGGTATAGGATCCGTTGAAGCCGATCGAGGTGGCTGCCCAGTCTTCATACATGTAGATCGGCTGATAGCGCACGTCGACGCCCGATGTGATGGCGTGCCGGCCTTTCTGCCACAGCAGCGAATCGGTCCACATGTTCAGGCCTTCGCGCACAATGTCGGTTCCCTGCGATGAACCGGGATTGGCGTAGCCGGTGACACCGATCGAAGGCGGTCCGTAAGAGCCGGGCTGATCCGCTTCGTTGATCATGCCCAGCGGATTGGCGTCGGCAGAGTTGTAGCCGTCGGCGCGCTGCTCGCCCACCGCGGTGTGCGACCACCCGTAGCGCAGATTGTTCACCAGCCGCGGCGAAAAGATGTGCGTCCAGCCAATCGCCAGATTCTTGGGATTGGAGGGGTAGATGTTTTCGCGATAGGGAGTGATGTCTGAGACCGAAGTGGTCTGGTTCTGATTGGTGAAGCGGACAAAGACGCTGTTCTTGCTGGAGATCGAATAGTCGAAGCGGAAGTTCTCTTGGTCCCAGTTGTCCACGGTGTTGGCTACGTCGAAGTAGTTCGTGGTGCCGTTGGTGAACGATCCGTTCGGCTTGGGATAAAGAGCCAGGATCTTCTGCCCGATGGCGTTGAAGTACTGCGACCCGATCTGATTGCCCTGAAAGGGCGCGTAACCGTTGAAGGGATTGACGAGCTGCTGGGAGTCCGCGCTGAAGTTGCCGGCTTCCTGATCGGCGTTCGGCACCAGGTTGTACTCGTCGCTGGGTTGAATCTGGCGAAAGCCCTCGTAGTTGGCGAAGAAGAACATCCTGTTCCTCTTGATGGGGCCGCCGAACGACGCGCCAAACTGATTCTGATGGAATGGCGGCGGCGCGCCCACGTCAAAGTAGTTGCGCGCATCGAAGTCGTTGTTGCGCACATATTCGTAGAGCGTTCCGTGGAACTGGTTGGTGCCCGAGCGCGTGACGACGTTGATGAACGCTCCGCCGTCGCCATACTCGGCCGAGGAGCCGGACTGCTCGACCTTGAACTCCTGCACGAAGTCGGGATCGGGCAAAAGACCTGCGGCGCCATACCAGGCGTTGCGGGTTTCAATGCCGTCGTAAAGATAGCTGGTGTCGTCTTCGCGCAGGCCGGCGACAACCACGGCCACGGTCTGCGTGCCGGTCCAGGTGGAGGCCGGCGAGCTCATGCCGGAGACGATCGGCGTTACGCCGGCGGAGAGCTGCGCAAGCTGCAGATAATCGCGGCCGTTGAGCGGCATGTCCTGGATCTGCTGGTTCTCGATGACCTGGCCCTCGTGACTGGTTTGCGTGTCGATGAGCAGCGAAGCGGCTGAGACGCTGACCGTCTCAGTGGCGCGGCCCACGGCGAGGGTGATGTTCTGCTGAATGGGCTGATCGAGAAACAGCTTGAACTGCTGGAGGTTCTGCGTCTCGTATCCGTTGCGCGAAACTTCCATGGTGTAGCTGCCCGGCGGAAGTTGCGTAACGTGATAGGCTCCCTGTCCGTCGCTGACCGCCCGATAGGTGATGCCGGTGCCGGTATTGACCACCGAGATATTGGCGCCCACCACCACGGCTCCACTTGCGTCGGTCACAATGCCGGATACCGAACTGGTGGTGATCTGTGCCTCACAAACTGCCGCCGCAAAAACGAGCACGATTGCGGTCAGCGCAAAATAAAGTCTTCGCATCTGCTTGTCCTCCTCACAAATCTTTCAAACAACAGTTGCCGTTTTCGCGATTCAAACAAACGAATCGCTGCGTCGCAGATTGGGGAAGGCCGGGACTGGCCACTGCAATGTTCATTGCCGCAACTGAATGCGTTTACATTTTGGATTTGCGCTCGCCGCGTTCTCTCTTGTCATCGAGCAACTTCACAACGCCGGCTACAATCCCGCTCCGCCAACGGGCCTGTCTGACAAGGAAAAAGCCGGCAGAAGCAGGACTTGAAAAAAAAACCAACTCGGGGAGCGCGGGATGTTTCTGCCTCCGACCGGGCGACGGTCGGGATTTTTTGGCAATCCTCGCGGTCCGCACATGTGTAGCGGGTAGAATCCTATGAGCCGTGAGATGGAATGTACAAGATGTCGGAGTACCCATTTGCGCATAGGTCAGTTGACCTACGACTTTCGAGACGTTGCAATTGCCTTGTTGTTCTCATGAAACGCCGAGTGTGTGTTCGCCCGCTCGCTCCGCGCCCTGCCTGCCCGCTACAATCGCCAGTGGCGCGGCGCTGATGGAGATGCAGACCGGTTGCAAGGCAGAGAGGATGCGGACGTGAAATCCTTCCACTCCAGAACAGTGATGTTTTTAATTGCCGGCGCGGCCGCGCTGCTGTTGGCAGCCACCGCGGCGGCGTGGCTGCGGATGCGCAACACTGTGCCCACGCGCGCCTATGTGCTGGATGAGGGGCACAGAGACGAGTGGACGGCGATCGGTGGCGACTGGCACTTTGCCGACAATGTCGTTTACGACAATTCGTTTGCGCGCGGCGCCAAGCTGCTCACCGGATCGCATGCGTGGAACAATCTGAAGTTCAACGCCGACATCCAGTTCAAGGGCGACAACGCGGACATGGGCGTGATGGTGCGCACCAACGATGAACAGCAAGGCACCGACACCTACAACGGCTACTACATTGGACTGCGCACGCTGGACGGCACCATGGTGGTGGGCCGCTCAAACTTTGGATGGACCGAAGCGCAGCCGGTGACCATTCCCGGCGGCGTGCACTCTTCCACGTGGTACCGGCTGCAGGTGGTCGCGGTGGGCTGCAACATTGCGGCTTCCGTGCAGAATCTTTCCACCGGGCAGACTGCGTGGATCGCGTTTCAGGAGTCGTTTTGCGTGCACAGCGGCAGAATCGGCCTGCGCTCGCTCAACCGCGACGGAGCGTGGCGCAACGTGTCGGTTGCGCCGGCCGGGTGGAGCGACTACATGGCGCTCGCGCGGCACGCGGCAAGCGTGGAACACCTTGAGGTAACGCCCGGGCCGCCATGGTGGACTCCCTGGCATGCGGGGCTGCTCTTCGGCGGCATTCTCGCGGTGGCACTGTTCACGCAGCTTTCCTACTTTCGCATCCGCCAGTGGAAGGCCGATACGATCGCGCGAGAGCGGGAGCGGCTGGCGCACGACATTCACGATACGATGGCGCAGAGCTTTGCCGGCATCGGCTATCAGATTCAGGGCATTCGCCACAGCATTGTCTGCGGCGACCGCGTGGATTCCACCGACATTGCCGAGCAACTGGGCGTGGCGTATCAACTGGTGCGCAAATGCCATGAGGAAGCCAGCCGCACCATCGCCATGCTGGGCTCGCGGCTGACCGAGCAGCAGCCCAACCTGTTGCAGGCGCTGACCGAGACCGCGCACAAGATTGCCAGCGACCAGATCAGGACGGTTGCCGAGTGCCATGGCAGCCCGGCTCCGCTCAGCCTGCGGCTTTCCGACGCTCTGCTGCAGATCGGGCGAGAGGCGATTGTCAACGCGGTGGGCCACTCCGAGCCGCGCGTGCTGAGGATCGTTCTGCGCTACGAGGCAAACAGCGTGGAGCTGCTTGTGGAGGACGACGGCAAAGGGTTTCACTATACGCCCGACGCGGCGCGGTTCGGCATCTACGGAATGCAGAAAGTTGCGCGCGATGTGGGTGGCACGCTGCAGATACTGAGCGAGCCGGGCAATGGCACGCGCGTGCGGGTGACGGCGCGGCTGCATCGCGAATCGCTGCTGAAGCGCATGTTTACGCGGATGAGGGGCGATGCGGCGGCCGCGCAGCTGGACTTTCACGCGCGCTGACGCGGTTTCGATCCTGCTCCATACAGAGAGCTTGATGCCAGGTGGCATTTTCCTCAAGAAAACGCCGCCTTGCATGCTCTTCAGGTGTCAACGTGTGAATCGAATTCGCTCTAAGCGCCGATTATTCGGGAAGACGGATGAGCCCGCGCTTGATGGCCGTGGTGGCCGCCTCGGTCCGGTCGTGCGCGCCCAGTTTCAACAGGCAGCTGGCCACGTGGTTGCGCGCGGTCTTGTCGCTGATGAAGAGGCTTTTGGCGATCTCCTTGTTCGACTTGCCCATGGCCACCAGAGTCAGCACCTCGAGTTCGCGCTGGCTCAGCTCTTCGCGGCCGATCATCTCTGACAAGCGCTCGCGGATGCCCGCGGGAATGTAGCGCCGCTTGCTCTGCACGGTCTCCACGGCATGCACAATCTCAGCCTGTGGCGCGCTCTTGAGCAGGTAACCCATGGCGCCTGCCTGAAGCGCGCGGAAGATGTACTCGTCGGTGCCGTAGTTGGTAAGCACCAGGATAGGCAGATCGGGATGGCTGCGGCGCAGCGCGGTGATGGCTTCGGTGCCTTCCATCTCCGGCATGCGCAGGTCCATCAGCACAACGTCTGGCGCGAGTTTTTCCACCTGCAGCATCGCGTCGCGCGCCGACTCCGCAACTCCTGAGACCGAGATGTTGCTCTCGCTCTCGAGCATGGTGCGCAGACCGATCCGCACCACCGGATGATCGTCGACGATGAGCACCTTGATGGGATCGGGATGTTTGGCCATGGCGCTTCCCTGCTCGCGGCAAATTGTATCGGAATCGAGAGTCGTTGCCTTCAAGAATAAATCTCTTTCCCGCAAAAGCGCGGCGGTTGTCTTGGCGTTCGTTGCAATGATGCGGCAGATCTTCTCCGCGCCCAGTCTGCAAATCTTCTGTGCGCCCGCGGTGCGAAGGGATGCCCGCTCTGCCGTGCCATTCCACGCGCGGCTACTTTGCGCCGGCAGCGGCAGGCGCCGCGCATGGCACTCCATGACAGAGCGCGCCGGTAATGCCGCGGCCTTCTTCAATGGTATAGATGCGGTCGACAGCCGGCAGCCTGATGGTTTCTCGATTGCCCGAGGGCCAGTGGATCTCAAGGCTGCCGGCATCTGTTGCGTCGCCCAGCCCGAAGTGAAGACGGCGGTCGCTGGCTGAGATGTAGCTGCCGCTGGCCAGCACGTCCTGGCGCTGGCGCATTCCGTTCGCCGTCAGGTACGCGGTGGCGCAGGTGGCATCGCGCGGACTCTTCGGGCCACCTACAAGTTTGATCTCCACCCAGTGATGATGGTCGGGGCTCACGTTGCGCAACAGCACCGGCGGCCCGTCTTCCGGATTGATCACCACATCGATCTTGCCGTTGTTGAACAGATCGCCGAAGGCCGCGCCGCGCGCGGAGATCACGTCGGCCATGCCCGTGCCGGCCACCGGCGGAACGGGCTCGAAACGCCGGCCGCCGGCTCCGTCGGGAACGTTGTGATAGAGCAGCGGCCGCTCGGCATAAGACATGCCCCACTTGTGCTCGTCCACCTGCGGAAAGACGTGGCCGTTGGCCTCGAAGATATCGAGCCAGCCGTCGTTGTCGTAGTCAAGAAACGCATCGCCCCAGCCGACAAAAGGAATCGAATCCTGCGCGACACCGGCTTTGTAGCTTACGTCGGTAAAGCTTGAGTTGCCGTCGTTGTGAAAAAGGACTTTGTAGTCGTCGCTGAAATCGGAGAGGAAAAAATCGACCAGCCCGTTGTTTTCATAATCGCCGGTGGCAACGCCCATGGTCGCGATCTCCCGGCCGTCGTAGTTGAGCGCCAGGCCTGAAACCAGGCTGTCGTCGCGAAAGGTGCCGTTGCCGTTGTTGAGGTAAAGATAGTTCGGCTCGGAGTCGTTGCCGACGAACAGATCGGGGCGGCCATCGCCCTTCAACGAGATGAAGACGGGCGTAAAGCCGTAGTAGCGCTGCTTGTCTTCTACGCCGGCCTTCACGGTCACATCGGTAAACGTGCCGTCTCCGTTGTTGTGAAACAGATGATCGGGCTCGCCGGGCAGGCCGCGCGGGCCGCAGTTGACGTTAGCGCCGCGATATTGGCACGAGGCAAAGCCCACGGCCCGGGTGCCGGCGATGGGCAGATTGTTGCGATCGAAGTGAACGTAGCCGGCTACGTAGAGATCGAGGCGGCCGTCGCCGTCGTAGTCGCCCCATGCCGAACCGGTGGACCAGTTGCCCAGCGTGACGCCGGCTTTGGGGGCCACATCGGTAAACGTGCCGTCGTGATTGTTGTGATACAGCCGGTTCTTGCCGTAGTTGCCTACAAAGATGTCCGGCCAGCCGTCGTTGTCGTAGTCGGCCACGCTCACGCCGTAGCCCCAGCGGTCATTGCCCACGCCGGCCTTGTCTGTCACGTTGGTAAATGTGCCGTCGTGGTTGTTGTGGAACAGCGCCGCGTGCGGAGGCGTCTCCTTGCCGTCGAGCGCGTTGAAGGTTGAGCCGTTGACAAGATAGATGTCGAGCCAGCCGTCGTTGTCGTAGTCGATCAGCGCCACGCCGGAGCCGTTGGCTTCCACGACGAAGTTCTTTGCCGACACACCCATCTTGTGCGTCCATCCGGCAAGGCCCGCCTGCTTGGTAATGTCCTGAAAGATGATGGGGCCTTTATCAACGAAGCCGCCCGCGGTGATCGGCCTTCCCTGGCTGTCGAAGACCGGTGGAGCGGCCACGCCGGAAGCGATGCCGCCCATTCCCGATTGCGGTGACGGCTGCGCCGCTGTCGCTTGCCCGCGGCCGGCGGCCTGCAAAAAAAAGCAGGCCGCAACCAGCGCCACAGTCCACAACTCCCTTCGCACAGACGATGCTCCTCCAACTGAGGAAGTGTATCAGCGCGGCGGCTATCGGCCCATGCGCGCAATTTCTCTGATCTGGTGGGCCGTTGCTTCCAGGAAGGTTTCCACGCTGATTCCGGCAGGAATTTCGAGGCCCGATTTGGCGCACAGCGCAGCCGCCATGCGCTGCGCGAGCGCGGCGCGCGTGGCCAGGTCCATGTCGAGACGGCGCGCGAAGAAGCCTTCGAGCACTTCGAGATCGGCCAGAGAAAGTTTTGCCACACCCGAAGCCGGAAGAGTGACGCTCAGGTGCGGCGCGGGCGATGGCGCCGCAGCGAATGCGGACGCGGTGATGGTGCGCGAGCCCAGCTCGCCCCAGTGAGGAGACTCGATCTCGCGGTCGCGAACCACCAGAGTTCCCGCCACCATATCGCCCAGGCGCTGGTTTTGCCTGCTCAGAAAAATGGCGACGATGCCCACGGTGTAGAAGCTGGGCAGATAGTCGATGACGCGAAGCAGATTGCGCGCCAGAGCTTCAAGAAAGCTGATGGCCCGGCCGGAGCGATGGATCACATGAATCCTGGCCACGCGCTTGCCCGGCGTGCGGCCGTTGTTGAAGGCTTCAAACAGGGTGAAGTATCCCCACTGAAGAAGAAAGACGATCAGGAAGAAGACGCCCACCACCCAGTTGGTGGCCGCGCGGCTCACAAAGCGAACAGAAGCGGCGACGACGACCCCCAGAAGAACGAGCACAACGATTGCCACGCCCCAGATGAGAGAGTCGACGAGGATGGCGATGAAGCGGCTGCCGATTCCGGCGATGGGCATCTCGATCGAGACCAGCTCAGGCGTATCGATGTTAAGCTGGTCACCAATCGGGTTCATGGCCATTCTTGTCTCCAACCACTGGCTGCAAAAGCGGCGCCCTTACTGGGAGCGGCTTGCCGGATTGCTTGCACAGGCTGACGCCAGCGGCCTGCGCGCGCTGAGCCGCGCCGAGCTTGAGGAAACCGCGCTCCTCTACCGCCAGGTGGCCAGCGACCTTTCCACGCTGCGCCAGGACCCTTCGGCACGGGCCTATACGGAGCACGTCAATCATTTACTGGCTCGCGCCCACCATATCATTTATTCCACGCGCCGAACCAGCTTTCTTCATCTTTTTCGCTACCTGCGCGACGAATACCCGGCCGTCTTTCAGCGCAACCTGCGCTACGTGCTGCTGGCGCTCGCGGTCACGCTGGGCGGCGCGCTGTTTGGCGGCGTGGTCACGCTGGCGCGGCCCGAGTTCATGCGCCACATGCTGGGGCCGCAGATGGTCGCCACCATCGAGCGGCATGAGATGTGGACCAGGTCCGTCGTGGCGATTGCTCCAGCGGCCAGCAGCTGGATCATGACTCACAATCTGTCGGTGTGCTTTGTCGCCTTTGCCGGCGGAGTCGTCTTCGGCATCGGGCCGCTCTACTCGATGTTTTTCAATGGAATGCTGCTGGGCGTCCTCGGCGTGGCCTGCCAGCAGCATGGAATGTCTGTGGCCTTGTGGAGCTTTGTGGCTCCGCACGGCTCGCTGGAGCTGCCTTCGATCATTCTCTCCGGCGCGGCTGGATTCCGGCTGGGCCACGGCGTGCTGTTTCCCGGGCTTTATCGATGGCGCGATTCGGTGGCCACGGCCGGCCTGGAGGCTGCTCGCCTCATCGGCGGCGTCATTCCGCTGCTGGTCATTGCCGGCTCGCTGGAGGGATTCTTCTCGCCCTCGGCCGCGCCGGTGTGGCTTAAATTCCTCGTCGGCGGAACGCTCTTTACGCTGCTGTTGCTGTGGCTGTTTCGTCCGCTGCCGGCAGAGCGGCCGGCGGTGTAGCGGGAATCGATTCTCTTCGCCGGTCTTCCTATCATCGGGTTCAGGCCTTGGCGCTTCACATCGTCGCACTTCCGGCCTTGGCGCTTCATACCAGCGCGCGCTCTTTCACCCTGAGATATTGATTGAGGACCGCGGAGGTGAGATGGTCCGGATCGAGATCGAGCGTGAGCGCGCCCTGTTCGCGCAGGCGCGCCAGCTGCAGCTCGCGGCGGGCAGTGAGCTCCTGCGCCGCTGACACGCGAAACATCTGTTCCACGTTTCCGGGCCGCGCGCCGGCAATGGCTTCCACGTCCGGCTGGGCCATGGCGACGAAGAGCAGCACGTGACGGCGCAAGAGCTGCATGGCGCCGTCGATCACTTCAGGGCGCATCGCGGTGTCGGGCAGATCGGTGATCCAGAGAATCAGCGCGCGACGCGGCTGATAGCGATTGAGCACGGCGGTGGCGCGCAGGTGATCGGCCTCGCTCGATTCGGCGCGGGCCTGCGCGAGGGCCTCCACAATCTGACGAAGATGCGCACCGCCGCGGCCGGGAAGCACGCGCTGCTGCACGTTTTGTCCGTAGACGAGCAGCCCCGCGCGGTCGCCGGAGTAGAGAGCAAGCTGAGCGAGGGCAATGGCAGTGGAACAGGCGTGGTCGAGCTTGGAGTGATCGAGCTTGGAGTGATCGAGTCTGGAGTGGCCGCTGCGTGATGCGCCATCGTCTGCCGCCGCGCCTGAGCCGGAGACGATGCGCGCCCGGAGCAGCCTGCCGGCATCGAGCACGATCCACACCGGCTGGCTGCGCTCGGTCTGGTAGCGGCGGGTAATGAGCTGTCCGCGGCGCGCCGTCGCCGTCCAGCACACATCGCGCAGGTCGTCGCCTTCAAAATACTCGCGCAGGCTCTCGAAATCCCGGCCCAGGCCGCGCTGCCGCGCCTGGCGAAGCTGGAGATCGATCTGGCGCGCGCGGGCAAGGAATATCTCCTGCTCTTCACCCGCTCGCAGCGCCGGATAGACGCGCACCGCCTGCTCAAGCGGCGCGACCGCCCGGAGCTCGATGAGGCCCAGGCCCGAACGATAGCGGAGATAGACGCGGCCAGTGAGCGCGTCTCCGCGCTCGCGCGGCTCAATGCGATAGCGCAGCGCGGCGCGGATGCCGGGGAAGGCGCGCAGCATGTGCGTAGCCGGCGTGGCTACCAGCGCGTCGGGCAGGTCGTCAATGAGACGGCACTCGAGAATCGCTGTGCCGTTCTGCTCCACGGCAAGCTCAATCTCGGTTTCGCTGTCGAGCGAAGGCGCATTGCTCCAGGAGCGTTCGACCACGATGGAGCGCGGCGGCGGCAGGCGCGCGGCATCAAGAACAATGGCGATGCAGACGATCAGATCCCACGCCACCATGCCCAGGCCCAGCCGGGCGCTGAAGAAGCCCGGCAGCGCGAGCAACAGACCCGCGGCCAGCAGCAGAAGAGCGCGCGGCGTGAGGCCAAAGGCCAGGCGGCTGCGCGGCGTGCAGATGGCGCGAATGGGCTCGGGATGGAGCGGCGGTCCGGTCATGAATACATCTTCTGATTTCGTCTTCTGAATTCGTCTTATTGATTCATCTCGTCCATTCGTCTCATGGATTCGCTCTGCGCGTCCTCGTCATGCGCGCGGAACGGCAACCGCCGCGAGCACGTCCGTCAGGATGCGGTCGGCGTCGAAGCCTTCGAGCTCGGCCTCGGGCTTGAGCAGCACGCGGTGACGCAGCACCGGCAGAGCGGCGCGCTTCACGTCGTCCGGCACCAGGTAATCGCGATCTTCAAAAGCCGCAAAGACCTGGGCCACGCGCAGCAGGCAGATGGCGGCGCGCGGGCTTGCTCCCAGCGCCAGCAGCGGCCATTCGCGCGTGCGGCGCGTGAGCGCGAGGATGTAGTCGTACAGGCCGGCTTCAACGCGAACCGCGCGCACCTCGTCGCGGGCGCGGCCCAGCAGATGGGAAGGGATGGGCTCGATGGCGGTGTCTTCAAGCAGCCCGGCGCCGCTCGACCCGTGATGGCGTTCGAGCATGGCGCGCTCTTCCTGTTGCGATGGGTAGCCGACCTTGACCTTGAGCAGAAAGCGGTCGAGCTGCGCTTCGGGCAGCGGGTAGGTGCCTTCAAAGTCGATCGGGTTCTGGGTGGCGAAGACGGTGAACCACGCGGGCAGCGGGCGGCGTGTGCCATCGCTGGTCACCTGGCGCTCTTCCATGCATTCAAGCAGCGCGGCCTGGGTGCGCGGCGGCATGCGGTTGACCTCGTCCACCAGCAGAAGATCGGTAAACACCGGGCCCATGTGAAAGGTGAACTCGTCTTTGCCCGGCTTGAAGATGGTGGTGCCCAGAATGTCGGCAGGCATCAGGTCCGGCGTTGCCTGAACGCGCTGAAATCCAAGGCCGAGCAGACGGCCGGTGGATTTGACGATCAGCGTCTTGGCAATGCCCGGCACTCCTTCGAGCAGCGCGTGGCCCTGCGCCAGCACGGCGGTCATCACCTCGCCGATCACCTCGTGCTGGCCGACGATGACCCGGCCAAGCTGGGCGCGCGCGTGATCGAGCAACTGGCGCGTGGCCTTCAGCGCCGGCTCGCTGTGCGCTTCCGCAGCGGGCTGCATGGAATTCTCTTCGCTCATCCGGACTCCTTCATCCTGCATTCAATCTTCAATTCTCCGCCCGCCGCCGCGCCATGGCCTGCAATGCTTCTTCGTGGCGGCTGAGAGCCTGCACCAGGGCCAGCGCCCGCCGCGGCTCCAGCGAATCGTCCTGCGTGGCCTCTTCGCTTGCGGCAAGATCGGTCTCCAGGTCGGCGCCGGCCTGGGGAAATCTGTGGCGCAGAGCCAGCGCAAGATCGGCTGCGCTCATCTGCCTGCCGCGCAGCCCGCACAGTGCGCTCATGCGGCGGCGAAACCGGTCCCAGGCCAGCGCCACCGCGGTCGCCGAGGCTCCGGCCCGGGCATAGAGCGCGCCCAGGGCATCGAGAAACTCCACCGGCGTGGCGCGCGCCGGAACCGGAAGATCGCGCACCGGGCCGCTGCGCCGGCTGAAGCTGAAGAGCATGAGCAATGCAATCGCGATCAGCCCGGCGATGAGCATGTCGAGCGCGGCGCCGCGCGCATAGAACCAGTGGGAGCGCGCTGCGCCGTGGAGGGATTCGTCCCAGTAAAGATGGCTGCCGTCGCGGCTGCCGAGCGAGTTCAGCAGCAGATCGAGGTTGCCCGCGCGGGCAATCGATCCGTTTTCCAGCGGCGTGGAGCCGGCCCACCAGATCACGTGGCCGCGGCCCACGTCGTATTCGACCACCGCGGGCTGGCCGCCGCAGTCGTACTCCACGCGGTAGCGCGGACTGGTGGACTTCCACGCAGCCGCGGGAACCATCCACACGTCGCCTGAGCCGGCCAGCGGATCAAGCCCTTCCGGCTTGAGCTCGCAGGCGGCCATGGTGAAGCGGTCAGGCGGCTGCACGGCGCTGTCAGGCAAAATGAGCCCGCCGTATGCGCCCGTGGCCAGCACGCGGCCGCCGCGGTCCAGGATATCCCTAACGGCCTTGAAGTCATCGGTGCCGGCGACCATGGGTTCAGCCAGGATGAGCACGGTGTGCGCGTCGGCCTGCGCGGCCAGGTCGCTGAGCGGGTCTTCCCAGCGCTGGATGCTGTAACCGCTCTGGGCGAGCATGTCATAAGCGGCGCGGGCGCCGTGCTTGCCGGTGAGATAGGTGCTCGGAACCGGATTGTCGTTGTTGTTCTCATTGCGCGCAAAGGCCGCCGTGAGCACGGCGAGGAGGACGACCGCCGCGGCGCAGAACAGCAGCAGGCGGCGATCCCTGGCGTCGAGTGAAGCGAAGAACTTCATTCCACCCCCAGCTTCGCGGCCATGCGCATGGCCGCTTCAAAGTCCGCGGCGCGGGCCTCGCGTCCGCCATACCAGGTCTTCTCAAAGCTGCGGGTGAGGACGGAAAGGTCTTCATGGCGCGGGTCGGCGGCGGGAAACAGGCGCAGGTACTCGCGCGGCGTGCGGGCGCGGTCGGCGGGCCACGCGCGCCTGGACTCAAGCCGCGCGATGGCGGCCCAGTAAACAAAGTGAATGGCTTCGCGCCACAGCCCTTGCGCGGCCATGCGCTCGGCGTCCTGAAGCCACAACTGCCAGCCGCGGGCAGAGGGCGCGCCCGGTGCGGGCTGCGCATCGGGAACCAGGCGCACGCGGGAACGGCGCTCGATGCGGATCAAAGCCCACACCAGCGCCACCAGCAGAGAGCCGATGAGCAGCGCGCGCAGTGCAAAGGCAATCCAGGGAGAGCGCGCGCCGAAGCCAATGAGATGGCCGAAGAAGTTGGCCAGCAGATTTTCCAGCCACTCCAGAAGCCGCTGCCACGGCGACGTTGCGCCCACGCCCCGATACTCGCGGCGCGCCAGGATTGCGGCGATCGATCGGCGCTCGGCTGCGTGGGTGGCTGCTGCCGGCGCGCTGCCGCCTGCCTGCTTCCAGTCGGCTTCAAGCCGCTGCTGCGCCTGCGCGAGCTGCGTATCGATTGGAACCGGCGTCGCTGTGACTCCGGGAATGGGCAGCGCGGGCGGCTTCTGCGGCGTGTCTTTTTTTCCTGCGCGGTCGAGGGTTTCGCGCAGCCAGTCGTAGCGGATGGTGCGCGTGACGGTTGAGCCGCCGGACCGGAACTGCGCCTGGTCGTCCTCTCCCACGAGTCCCGGATTGCAGGCATCCGGTGTGCGCTGCCTGCGGCATTCGGCGACCACCGATTGCAGCTTTTCAAGGTGCTGGCGATAGGCTGCGACGCCGGGATCAGGCTGAGCTGCGGACGGCGCGCCTGCAATGGCATTCCCCGCGCCGGCACAGGCTGCCGGCGCGGCTAACAGCAACGCCAGAACCAAGCCGCGTCTCTGTGCGATCCATCGAGGCCCGGGTGCGCGGATCATCCGTTGAGGGTTCCCGCATCGGGAGCGGTGCCGGCAATCTCCGGCTGGCTGCCGGTCAGGCCGGCGTGCTCCATCATCCACTCGATGTCGTAGCCTTCGGTGCGGATGCGCTGGTCATAATAAAAGAGAACCAGCGCGGTGACGTAGACGGGCGTAATCACCGTCTGGATCGAGAGGTTGACCAGCATGTTGACCACTTCGCCGGCCACAATCACCGATGTGCCCATGTGGCCGCCTTTGTTAACCAGCGCGGCAACGGCCATCACGATGAGCATGGCGATATAACCGCCCATCGACACCACCATGGCCAGAACCCAGATGAGAAGAAACATGAGGAAGATGCGGCCGCGGGCGCCATGGCTCAACTTCTTCGAGCGCTGCAGCGACTCCCAGGCGGGCTTCTCTTCAGCGATGCAGGCGGGCATGGCCAGCGAGTAGCTCAGCCCGCGCAGAATGATGATGACGAAGGTCGCCGCGGCGATGAAGAAGCTCACGATGCCGGCGATCACGTTTGCGCCGGCATCGCCGCCCGAGGCATGCGTGAGCGCGAAGACAATGCCGATGACCACACCGGCAACGACGGCTGGAACCACTCCGATCAGGATGCCCTGAAGAAGCAACACGCCCAGATAGCGCCAGAAACGAGGCTTCACGCTGCCCAGCGCCTGGCGAACGGCAAGCGGCCGGCCGGTGTGCGCGCCGGTGACTGCGCGCACCAGCGCCGCCTGAGAGAAGACGGTAGCGACGAGCAGGACAATGCCGAAGACCGTCCCGCCGGCCATGACCCCGGCCAGAAAGGGGCCGTTCGCAGCCGCTGCCGCCCGGCCATAGACGCCCATCAGGCCGGCCGTGCCCAGCAGCGGAATGGTCGCCAGCAGGATGAGGATGGTGGGCACCGCGGCGATTCCGGCAAAGGTGAGAAAGTTGGCGCGATAAAGCTGCGTGGTGCGGTCAAGGATTTCGCCAAGGCTGAGAGGACGAAGCTGAGTGGTCATTGTTCCCTTCGCACGCCACTGGCCTCAAGCCGACGAGCACAGCAGTGCCTGGGTCAATGGATAAGATGCCGCAGTCGTTGCTCGAAATAGTAGCACAAGCCGCGATGCGCGAAGGACGGCGGGATTGCCGGCCGGCTTTGCGCAGCAATGGGCCGGCAATGGAACAGCAATGGGCCGGCAACGGGTCGGCATCCCGCTGCGGGCGCCGCGCCCGCTCTTTGCCCGTCGTAACGGAGCCGAGAAGCCACGCATCGAGGCAACGGCCCGCCACAAGAAAATGGCCACCCCGAAGGGTGGCCGCTTTCGTGTTCACTGACTGCTGCGCTTACCGCTCGCTTTTGCGCCAGTTGATCAGGTCGCCCAGCGTGGTGGTGGAGCTCGAAACCGGGTGCTTGTGGCTGTCGGCCTTGTAGCTTTCCACCGTTGCGCGGCTGGCCTCGTGGCCGGAAACTGCGCGCAGGCTCAGGCCCACCTTTTTCTCCTCGACGTTGATCTTGATGATCTTGAACTCGTGCTCTGAGCCCTGCTCCAGCTTCGAGTGATCGCCGTCGTCGCCGGCCTCGGAGATGTGGCACAGACCTTCCACGCCCTCCGCGATCTCGACGAATGCTCCGAACTGCGCCGTGCGCAGCACCTTGCCGTGCACCACGTCGCCCACGCGATGGGTAGCGAAGAAGCTCTCCCACACATCGGGTTGAAGCTGCTTGATGCCCAGGCTCAGGCGGCGATTCTGCGGCTCAACGCCCAGCACCACGGCCTTCACCTTTTCACCCTTCTTCACCACTTCAGAAGGATGCTTCACGCGCTTGGTCCAGCTCAGGTTCGAGACGTGCACCAGCCCGTCGATGCCGTCTTCGATCTCCACAAAGGCGCCGAAGTCGGTAAGGTTGCGCACGCGGCCCTCGACGATGGTTCCCGAGGGATAGCGATCCGACAGGTTCTCCCAGGGATTTTCGAGAAGCTGCTTCATGCCCAGCGAGATGCGCCGGTCAGCCGGATTCACGCTCAGCACGACCGTATCCACCTCGTCGCCCGGCTTGACCAGCTTCGACGGATGCTTCAGCCGCTTGGACCAGGTCATCTCCGACAGGTGAACCAGCCCTTCGATGCCCTGCTCCAGCTCAACGAACGCGCCGTAGTCGGTAACCGAAAGCACGCGGCCGTGCACGCGCGCACCCACCGGGTAGCGCTCCGCGGCGTCCAGCCACGGATCGGGCGTCAACTGCTTGAAGCCCAGCGAAACCCGCTGCTTGTCTTTGTCAAACTTGAGAACCTTCACCTGGATCTCGTCGCCCACATTCACCAGATCGCGGGGATGGGTGAGCCGGCCCCAGCTCATGTCGGTAATGTGCAGCAGGCCGTCGATGCCGCCCAGGTCAACAAACGCGCCGTAGTCGGTCAGGTTTTTCACCGTGCCGGTCAGCACCGCGCCCTCGCCCAGGTGCTCCATGGTGGCCGAACGCTTGCTGTTCAGGTCTTCTTCCAGGATCTCCTTGCGGCTCACTACCACGTTGCCGCGCTTCTTGTTCAGCTTGATCACCCGGACTTCAATCTGCTGGCCAAGATAGCCGTCCAGGTTGCGCACCGGCCGGATCTCAAGCTGCGAGCCGGGCAAAAACGCCTTCAGCCCGATGTCCACGGTCAGTCCGCCCTTGACGCGGCTCACCACCGTGCCCATAATCGGCGTCTTGTCGTTGGCGGCCTTCTCGATCGAGTCCCACACCCGCAGGCGCTGGGCCTTCTCATAGCTCACCAGATAGCCGCCCTCGGGCTCCTCGCGCTCGATCACCACGTCGATCACGTCACCGGGCTGGAACTTCACCGCGCCGGTGTGATCCACCACCTGGTCAAGCGGCACCAGGCCCTCGGACTTCAGGCCCACATCCACCACCAGGTGCTTTTCCGTCTGCTTCAGCACCGTGCCGGGAACCAGCTTGTCTCCGTATGCCTCCACGGCGGCGGCCTCGGCGGCCTGTTCACGCTCAAACGCCTCGAGCGCAGCGGAGAAATCTTCCGCCACCTCCGGCGCGGCGAACTCCATAGGCGCAGCTTCGGCTACGGGTTCGGCTGAGGGTTCGGTTGTTGTGGCATCGGCGTCCAGGGTCGTGGTGGCTGTGGCCTCGGTTTCGAGGTTGGACGTGGATTCGTACGACGGCTGTTCAAGCTCCGTCGCAGGGTCAAGCGTAGGGGTTTCCAGTTCGGTGTTCAGGGTTATGCTCTCGGGTTCGGAATTGAGGACGTTTGCCATTACTGCCAGCTCCGGGATTCCTTGCTCCTGCGGAGAAGAGGCCAGCTGCGGTGAACTGCAATGCGGGCGCCTTTTGAGCCGCGTTCCCACAATCAAGCAGCCAGTTGTCTCAGTCGAAGTTTTTTCCGGAGCAGCATCCTTGCCCCTTGATCTCTCACTGGGCTGGGACGGTCTGGTCTCCTTGGGAAATACCCGGCAGACAACGGCTTACTGTAGGGCGGCCGCAACTCACTGCTGGAATCCGCGCAGGAAGCTACGCTCACGAGTGTAGCAATCTCGGCAAGCCAGCGTCAAACCAGAAGATCGGCCAGAAGCCCCGCCGCGCAGCCGCCATCCCGCAATGCAAACTCAACGCGCACATCGCAATATTCGGAATCCGATCGGCTCCGGGGCGCATCGCCGCGCGCTCTATATACTGAATCGAACGCGATGGAACACTTCTGGACTCCCTGGCGCTATACCTACGTCACCAC
>Ga0335072_10005115_pt1 | contig 19342 bp, 13 predicted proteins | sample Lox_Sample_21_FD_206725 | JGI IMG/M metagenome (GOLD analysis project Ga0335072, IMG submission 206725) | Soil microbial communities from Loxahatchee National Wildlife Refuge, Florida, United States - Lox_Sample_2.1 | ecosystem: Environmental > Terrestrial > Soil > Wetlands | place: USA...
CCGCTCCCACCCTCGTGTTCGACGAGGTCGATTCGGGCATCGGCGGCGCCACGGCGGCCGCGGTCGGCGAGCGCCTGGCGCGCCTCGGCGCCGAGCTTCAGGTGCTGGTCGTGACCCATTCGCCCCAAGTGGCGGCGCGCGGGGCGCATCATTGGCGCGTCGCGAAGTCGGAAAGCGGTGCGGACCGCGTCGCGACCTCGGTCGAGGAGCTCGCGGTCGCGGCACGGCGCGAGGAGATCGCGCGCATGCTCTCGGGCCGCAAGGTGACCGACGAGGCGCGCGCCGCCGCCGCGAGCCTCATCGAAAGTGCCCACTGACATTTGCCAACGCCGTGGCAGGACCCATGACCGAGACCGGTTCTCACCCCCATCGCACGCTCCCCCTTCAAGGGGGAGAGGGCTGTTGTGCGGCTTCGCAGGCCCGGGCTTGCTGCCTTCGATCGACCTCCCCCCTTGAGGGGGAGGACGGCGACACGCAAGTGTCGCCGGGTGGGGGGTTCGCTCCGCCCGCGCTCGCGCCGGGATTCTAGCGCGATGGCGAAGCGCGCGCAGGATCTCCCGGTCGACGCGCTTTCGCCCGCCGAGGCCGCGGCCGAGCTCGCGCGTCTCGCTTCCGAGATCGCGCGCCACGACAGTCTTTATTACCAGAGCGACGCGCCGGAATTGTCGGACGCCGAGTACGATGCGCTCCGGCGCCGCAACGAGGCGATCGAGAAACGCTTCCCGCTCCTGGTGCGCACCGACAGCCCATCGAAGCGCGTGGGCGCAGCCCCCGCCGCCGGCTTCCGGAAGGTGACGCACTCGAAGCCGATGGTCTCCCTCAACAACGCCTTCTCGGAGGACGAGGTACGCGAGTTCGACGAGCGCGTGCGCCGCTTCCTCGGCATCAAGGCGGGCGAGACCGTCGAGCTCGTGGGCGAGCCCAAGATCGACGGGCTCTCGGTCGCGGCGCGTTACGAGAAGGGGCACTTGGTCCAGGCAGCGACCCGCGGCGACGGAGTCGTGGGCGAGGACATCACGGCGAATCTACGCTCGGTCAAAGGTGTGCCGGCGCGGCTCGAGGGCCGGCACGTGCCCGCCGTGATCGAGGTGCGCGGCGAGGTCTACATGACCAAGGCCGATTTCGAGACGCTGAATCGCGCGCAAGTGGCGGAGGACAAGCCACCCTTCGCCAACCCGCGCAACGCGGCGGCCGGCAGCCTGCGCCAGCTCGACCCCAAGATCACCGCGTCGCGCCGCCTCTCGGCCTTCTTCTATGCCGAGGGCGAAATGAGCGAGCCCATCGCCAAGACCCAATGGGATTATCTCGCGGCCTTGCGCAAGCTCGGCTTCGCGACCAATCCGATCGCGCGGCTTTGTCCCTCGGTCGACGAAGCGCTCGCCCTCTATCGCAAGATCGGCGACGAGCGCGCGTCCCTCCCCTACGACATCGACGGCGTCGTCTACAAGGTCAACCGCTTCGATCTTCAGGAGCGCCTGGGTGCCGTGTCTCGCGCGCCGCGTTGGGCGCTCGCGCACAAATTCCCGGCCGAGCGCGCGCGTACGATCCTCAAGAAAATCTCGATCCAGGTGGGGCGCACGGGGGTCCTGACTCCGGTCGCCGAGCTCGAGCCCGTGACCGTGGGCGGCGTCGTGGTGTCGCGCGCGACGCTCCACAACGAGGACGAGATCGAGCGCAAGGACATCCGCGCGGGCGACACGGTCGTGATCCAGCGCGCGGGCGACGTGATCCCGCAAATCGTCGAGGTGGTGAAGGAAAAGCGCCCGAAATCGAGCCGCAAGTTCCACTTCCCGCATCGCTGCCCGGTGTGCGACAGCCTCGCCGTGCGCGAGGAGGGCGAGGTCGCGTGGCGCTGCACGGGCGGGCTCATCTGCGCGGCGCAGGCGAAGGAGCGCTTGCGCCATTTCGTCTCGCGCAACGCGTTCGACATCGAGGGGCTGGGCCGGAAGCACATCGAGGATTTCTACGACGACGGGCTGGTCAAGAGCCCGGCGGATATTTTTCGCCTGGCGCGGAAGCGCGAAGCGATCGTGGCGCGCGAAGGCTGGGGCGAGCAGTCGGCGGACAATCTCCTGCGCGCGATCGAGACGCGGAAGCGCATCGAGCTGCCGCGTTTCATCTTCGCCCTCGGCATTCCCCAGGTCGGCGAGGCGACGGCGCGCCTCCTCGCCAAGACCTATCGCTCGCTGAAGGCGTGGCGCGCCGCAATGATCAAGGCGCAGGACCGGGCGAGCGAGGCGTACCAGGACTTGACCAACATCGAGCAGGTCGGCCCCGCGCTCGCAGACGACCTCATCGCCTTCTTCGCCGAGAAGCACAATCTCGACGCCCTCGACGATCTCGCGGCCGAGGGCGTCGCAGCCACGGATTTCGAGGCGCCGGCCGCGTCCGCCTCGGCCGTAGCAGGGAAGACGGTCGTCTTCACCGGCGCGCTCGAGAAAATGACGCGTCACGAAGCCAAGGCGCGCGCCGAGGCGTTGGGTGCCTCGGTCGCGGGCTCGGTCTCGAAGAAGACGGACTATGTGATCGTCGGCGCCGACGCGGGCTCCAAGGCTGCCAAAGCGCGCGAGCTCGGTGTCAAGATTCTGAGCGAGGAGGAGTGGCTGGAGATGGTGGGGGGGTGAATAGGGACAACTAGGCAAGGCTATTTTTGATTTATAAAATCATGATAATCTATTTCCACGCGAGTGAACGTAAAACCGATAAGAGAACTCCGTGACCGAAAAAGCGCCCAAATCGAGCGGCTCGCCTACGCAAGAGCAACTTGAAATGCGTCTCGAGCTCGCTGTCGAGACACGCAAGCTAGAAATTGATTTATTTTGGAGGCGGTCATTCTTCTTCTGGGGGTTCATATCTGCTTCGTTTATTGCGTACGCGTCGCTATATAAGGAAAAAGCAATTGGGCTTGAGCTAGTTATATCCTCGTTTGGATTCATCTGCAGTTTTGCCTGGAGCTTGGTAAACCGTGGGAGCAAGTATTGGCAAGAGAATTGGGAGCGGAAGGTCGAACAAGTCGAATGCGAGGTGTTAGGAGAACCGTTTTTTGCAGAGCGCGAAGAGGTTCAAAAGCCAGAGATCATGTGGTTGCGAGCTCGGCAATTTTCGGTTTCGAAATTAGCCATTGCACTGAGCGATTTTACTGTAGTCCTGTGGCTCGCGTTAATGGCTTGGACGGCGTGGAGTCCGACGCCGGTACAAGTGGCTTCGATTTCTCATTGCTTGAAAATCGCGATACCAGTTGCATCAATAATCTTCGCATTGATGTTATTGTGTTTGGGTCGGACAAGCCCACCATCTAACTCGCATGCGAAAAAGTGCCATGAACCATAAACGTGGCAAAGCCAGAAATCAGCGCGCGGGCTGCAAGATGTGCAAGCCGTGGAAGGTCAATGGCTATCGGACCGAGCGCTACGACGGCGAGCGATTGTCGGACCATAAACGCAGGGTCGCCGCGCAACGTGCGATCCGAGAGCATGTCGAGCGGTAAAGAATACCGCGTGGCGTTCCGCCTAGGCCCCTCACCCGCTCGCTTCGCTCGCCACCCTCTCCCTTGAGGGGGGAGGATGTTTTATTAAACATTTGATACATAACACATTTCCTGTATCATAGTCTATACACAACCCATACCTAGATACAGGCGAATTAGCCACTTATAGAAAAAATTATCACAGATTCTGCACAGCGACTAGCCGCCATGACCTTTCTTCTCGACGCTCAAGAGCTAAAGCCCGGCCTCATTATATTCCGCCGCGCGGACGTAAAGCACCGCAACTGGTATTGCCGGATCAAGCTTCCCCACTCCGACCGTTATAAAACGGTTTCCTTAAAAACGGCCGACATCGACGCCGCCCGCGACCGGGCCTTCGACCACGACGCCGATGTCCGCTTCCGCATTAAGCACGAAGTCCCGATCTTCGACCGGCCCTTCAGCCAGATCGCCAAGGACTACGCCGAGCTTCAGAAAGAGCGCGCCGAGGCCGGGCAGATCGCCCTGGCTCGCTGGCAAAATGTCGTCTCCGTCATCAAGGCGCAGCTCAACCGCTATGTCGGCCCCATCCAGATCAATCTGATCGGACAGGACCGCTGGGATCGCTATCCGATTTGGCGGCAGAAGAATAGCAAAGGCCGCAACGGCCTCGTCAGCGATGCCACAATTCGCTACGAAATGTCGATCTTTCGATCTATCATGGCTTATGCCGCCAGCAAGAAATACATTACCGACAGTCAGATATTTAATGGCAAGCTCCCCATCTCCAAGGCGCGACGCGAGGAGTTCACGCCAGAGGAGTACCGTAAGCTCCATACTTTCGCGCGGGGATGGATCAAGAAGGCGCGAAGTCCTTTTCACGCTTGGTATCGCACCGTCATTTACAATTTCATTCTAATCATGTGCAACACCGGCATGCGTCCGCCGGAGGCCAAGAACCTGCGCTGGCGCGATGTCGCCATCAGGATCGACGATCAGGACCGTAAATTCGTCGTCCTGCATGTGCGCGGCAAGGACAAGTTCCGGAATCTGGTCGCCGCCAGCAGCGTCGCCGATTACCTTGAACGCATCCGTGCCATCGCGAAAGCGAAAGAACCGGACGATTTCGTATTCACGACCTCGAAGGGCGAGCCGGTCTCGACGCTCTATGCGGCGGCGATCGAGACGCTCCTGAAGGAGTCCGGCCTGCTTCGCAGCTCGTCCGGGAGCCGCCGCTCGACCTATTGCTTCCGGCACACCTACGCCACCTTCCGGCTAACGGAAGGCGTCGATGTTTATTTCCTCTCGAAGCAGATGGGCACGTCGGTCCAGATGATCGAGAACCACTACGGCCACATCAACCCGGTGAAGAATGCCGAGCGCATTCTCCAGGGATTGCCGAGTTGGGAGCCTATGACCGCGACGCCTCAGGCCGCCGCCGAAATCGGCCGCGTGCACGCGGACGCGGCGAAAGTCCTGAAGGCCAGGACGAAGGCCAAGAAGGCGCGCGACCCTAGTACTTGAGTGAGCCGCAAGGGCCGGCTAAACGCATCGAGTTCGAGGCGCCGGACCGAAGGCTCCATCGCGACTGACCCTCAGGCGGCGCGCTGATAGCAAGACCCGAGGACTTAGACAGTCGCGATCATAATAGTCCGCATGGCCCGCGGGCCGCAGGTGCGGACCAAGTGAGGCGGCGCCCGGAGAGCGGGCCGAGTTCAGCGTGCTGGCAGCCGCCTTCAACTTCCGGCCGGCGCCAGATGATACGGTAGCCAAATTGGCTCGGGGAACCGCGGTAGTTAGGTATCGGACCAAATTGTACCGGACCGCATAGAGCGCGGCCATAAGGCAGTAATTTCGGCACTGTCTCAGTTTGAATTTTTAGCCCGGTAGGGTCCGCGAGGTCCCGGCTTGGGCAGGCTATCTTCTACCATTTTCGCGATATCGGCCATTTCCCAAAGCCGGGTTTCGATGCCTGCAGCCATAGCCGGGCTCATGCGCACGGCCTGGTTAACACGCGCGAAATTGTAATACACGAAATAGAGCGCCAGGGCATGGCAGTGATTTTCGAGCTTCTTGCTGTGAGCGTTTGTAAGCCGAGTAAACCGGCGCATCCCCATACGCAATGAGAGATTGGCGCGCTCAACATGCGACGTGCTGATTGCCCGTTTGTCGGGGCGTCCCATGAAGGTCTGCTTTTTTGTGCCGAGACAGACACCGGGGCTGTATTTGCGCTCGGGGCCCTTGTCCGGGGCCGCGCCGTAGATTTTCACTAGCTGCGCGAAATCGATATCGGTTCCGAAAGCATCATCTACCGCGCGGATATAGGGCCCGTGTCCATCGGTAGTTAGCTGAACGCGACCTTCGAGACGGGAGGCCAAATCGTTCATAAACTCGCCTGCGCTTTCAAGATCACGGCTCCCGACAAACCAATTGCAGATGAGCTTCGAGTCACTGTCCAGGCTCGTCCAGGTCCAGATGCTTCCGGCCTTCCCCTTCATCTTCTCGGAGACGTTCGCATCCTTGGCAAAATAAAAACTCCAGATTTCATCGCACTGGATTTTCTGAGCTTTGAGCCCGCGCACATGCTCATCATGGTAGGCAGCGCAGACATTCCCAGCGTCCACTAGCAGCTTTGTCACGGTATTGATCGAGACGCCCGTAACCCGCGCGATCGCCCTCATGGACGATCCCTCGCACAGCATGTGCAGGATTTGGACGCGGATTTGGAGGGGCAATTTGTTCACGCCGATATTATCTGAAATTACATGCTTAGCGTCAAGGAAAATATTCATGACAAATCCTGCTTGCATGGTATGTGGTACAAGCATTATGCTAACAGCATCGTCTCTACAAGCAGGATTTTTGGTGCCATGGACGAGCAAGATAAAGACCCCCGGAAAGTTGCCGCCGGACAGGCTCGAGCGAACGCTTTGACGCCGCAGGAACGGAGCGCTATCGCGCGCAAGGCCGCTCTTACTCGGCATCGCAAAGATATGCCTAATGCGATCGCAGAGGGCATCTTAACGATTGGCGATCTCAGCATGCCGTGTGCCGTGCTGGACGATGCCGACAACACACGCGTTCTAACCCAGAACGGCTTTCTCAAAGCGATTGGGCGCCATCCATTTGCCTCTGGTGGTACCGGTTCAGCGATCGACGAAACCCCCCCATTTTTGCGCCCAAAAAACATAAAAGACTTTATTTCCGAAGACTTAGAGCGATCGTCGAAGCCGATCCTCTACCTGCCGCGAAACCCGACTGCTGGCGCTGCGGGAGTGGGATACGGGTACAGAGCACGATTGCTCCCGGACGTGTGCTGGGTCTACCAGGACGCGATGATCGCTGGGAAGTTGTTGTCTAGCCAGCAGCACATTGGCGAGGCATGTCGATCCTTCCTGAAGGCGCTCACCAATTTCGCGATCGACGATCTTGTTGACCGCGCCACCGGGTTCGATGACATGCGCAAGCGCGCCGCCATCGACAAGATCATCGAGAAGTATTGTGCGGCCAAGGCGCTCCCATGGGTTCGGCTCTTTGATGTGGAGTTTTACCGTCAGGTGTATCGTCTCAACGGCTGGCCATTTGATCCGGAGACCACTGCGCGCCCTGGTGTTATCGGGCATTGGACAAACGACCTTTACGATCGATTGGCGCCAATGGTGAGGCCGGAATTACATCGGCGTGTGCGGCGGAATGCGCGTGGGCGCCCCACCGAAAAACTGACGAGCTATCTTACAAAGGAGGAAGGAAAACCGCGCCTTCGGGAATTACTGGAAGGCGCAAAGGCTCTCATGCGGATATCGGCAACATGGGCTGACTACTATGCAAAACTTGAAATCGCGTATCCGAAATTTGGCGAGACGCTCACATTGCCGTTTGAGCACGGCCTCCCAAAAATCAAGTCTCCCGACCCCAGCGCTTTGCCGCAGCCTTCCTAGCAATCTCAGCGCGTTTCTTCGTCGATAGGCTTGCCGCGCGCGCCTTGCCGCCTCGACTCCCAAGCTCAGCGGCAGCGCTCCGCTCGCGTGACTTTTCCTCAATCTCACCCGTCGCGATCTTCGCCACCATGATAGCGGCGCCGATCACGTCGGCGGGTCGCCTCTGGCCTTTAGGACCCTTGGGCATTAGCAAATGATCCTTAAGTCGCCGCGATTACAGAATACTACAACCTGATCCCCCGTTCGGATAATGTGGAAACCGCGTTTAATTGCTTCCTTTTTTAGGAAGGCCGGGCTTCCGAACTTCTTTAAGTCGGCCATAGATCGGCGCACCACCCCTCCTTGTTTGGCGGCATTCGCACCGAAAATCTGGAGAGTCCAATCCCTCTTGGCAGGAATAGCCATAACGGCCCCCTTCCTTTGTTAGGTCCCGCGCCAAGCATACAGGAACAGGAGGTGGGGCTAAACCTGAGTCAATGGCCTAGAAATTCAAACTGAGACAGAGCCGTAATTTCAACCCTTTTGTAGAAACCAGAGCTAAGGCGCGCGTGGAATTTCGCAGCCTGGATTACCGCACGCCTATCCTAACAGCTTCCTAGGGTTGGTTATGTAATCGACACTTGATATTTGAGCGAGTAATGCTACAATTTGGTTCGCGCTTTCGGCTTTGTAATGGCAGGCGGACAGGGGAACAAAACACCCAACGGGCTGTCCGTTCGCTTAATCGAGCCGAGGAAACGTCATGTTCAATAGAGCCATTTTCTTCTCCGTCGCGATCCTTCTTTTTATTGGAGGTGGAGCGATGCCGGTGCGCGGCGCCGATTTAAACAAATCCGCGCCCAGCTCGGCATTTGACGGCGTATGGACTGGCCATGCCAGTCAGCCGCATGGACCAAGTACCGACGTGGAAATAACAATTAAGGGCGGGCAGATAACCGGCACGAGCAAATATGCCTTGGGAACAAGCAAAATCTCGGGAACTGTCGGTTCCGATGGTTCGATTGTGGGAGGCATTATTGACAGTTCGCCGATTTCCGGGACTTTTAGTGGAAGTCGTTTCACGGGATCTTACGTAAATAGCAGTAATACGCCTCGATTTATGATCCTTGAACGTCGGCGGTAAACGCATCGAGTTCGAGGCGCCGGACCGAAGGCTCCATCGCGACTGACCCTCAGGCGGCGCGCTGATAGCAAGACCCGAGGACTTAGACAGTCGTGATCACAATAGTCCGCATGGCCCGCGGGCCGTCAGGTGCGGACCAAGTGAGGCGGCGCCCGAACAGCAGGCCGAGTTCGGCGTGCCGGCAGGCGCCTTCCGCTTCCGGACGGCGCCATATGAAACGGTAGCCATATTGGCACGGCGAACCGTCGTAGTTAGACTCGGCATGCGATCCGCCGGTCAGCAATCCCACGACGCCCCTGCGCCGCCGGATATTCTACCCCAGAACGCCGATGGGCGCGTCCGTCCGGATGATCGAACATCACTACGACCATATCAACCCGGTGAAGAATGCCGAGCGCATTCTACAGGGATTGCCGGGTTCGGAGCCTATGACCGCAGCGCCTCAGGCCGTTGCCGAAATCGGCCGCATGCACGCGGACGCGGCGAAAGTCCTGAAGGCCAGGACGAAGGCCAAGAAGCCGCGCGACACTTGATCGTCACGTTGCCTTGGTCAAGAATGAAGATCGCATTCTCCAGGGCCTAGCTGGGGCCGATCGCAGCCGCGCCGCAGGAGCCGCGCTGATAGCAAGGACTATCGGCCAATTATAAAAAGGGCCGCGGGCTTGAAGGCAAAAAGCGGCCATCTTATTGGTTGCCGGACTGCCACAACCTCGTCGAGATCGACAGGCTGGGCGAATCGAGGCCGGCATTCTGGCTTGGTGATCGCTGAGGGAATCATCCCCCTTTGCTCATTCTTGGTTGCACAATATAGTCAGGCTATAAACCCATCTCGCGCGACGGTACGTTGATCCGATCTCATCAGGCTATCGAACTCCGCTATTACCGTGTCGCCAGGGTTTTCTGGGGAAATTCGGCCGATGCGAAAGTTCGTGACGATTCCCGCTATTGCCGCCGTCTTTGCGGTCAGCCTTACCTGTGGGGCATTCTCAGCGTCACCTGTTTCCGATTCCAAAGCATTATTCTGGCAGTATGCCAATCAGTACAACGGTTCTAAGCCGCGCGCCAATTTGGACGCCGATTCGAAGGACAAATCCGCAACACTCGCGCAAGCCCAGCTCTCCATGTCAGGAATCCCATCGACGACTACGGCCGATCTGGCGGAGGAGTTGGTTGCCTTTGCCCATGCCGTAGCCGCCAACGATCACTCCCGTGCATTGGCATTAGCCGGTGAGATAGCCGACCCCAAAGCCGGAATCGCCGACGCATTTGCCGGGACTTATGCAGAGACATTACTTGAGGTCGCGGCCGGTCTCGCCACCATTGGCGAGACACACAGGGCGGAAGCCATAGCCGGTCAGGCCATTGCCTTGATTCAATCGAAATCGGGCATAAACAGCAGCGACGCGGTTAAAGCTAGACTCAAAGCGGCAGAAAATTTTGCTGACGCCGGCGAGGCGGATTTGGCCTATCGCTTTTTACAGCAGGCGGAAAGCGGAGCAAACGCGGCTTATCCCGGACAGAAGGAAGCCGAAGAGCGCTTCCTCGCGCAATCCGAGGCGTTGTACCGCAAACTGTCGCACCTGACGGACGCAAACCGCGTCGCATCGCACATTGAGATACTTGAGAAAGGCGTTACTACCGCTGAGCCCCGGACGATCATCGACATGCGTGGGGGCGCAGTACTTGCTGTCCCAAGTGGCGTGGCGGTTGGGGGTCCTATACTGGCTCCGCCAGGGGCCGGGGCGCAGGTCGGTCCGTTGGCGCAGAAGGCGCCGACGTTGTTACGGAACCAGCAGCGGACAGCCCAGACACGGCCCCAGAACCATTTAATCGAGGTCTTTTACGCTACCAACCGCGAAGTCATATCCGCAAAAGGAATGCCGGTGGAATTCGGAGAACGCCGAGGCCCCTTGAAATTGGGCATAGTCACAGTCAGCATCCCCGCAACGCATCAACCCGGCGAAATCGAAGCGCCGCACTGGTACAAACTGGAATTCTCGACCGACCCGAACAAGGACATCGTCGTCACATCCATAGATTTACTGGGACAGAAGACGTTTTTCCAGAAGCTCAAAGCGCGCGTGAGCGGCGCCAAACATAAGGACGCTTTCGTTTACATCCATGGTTTCAATAATAGTTTTGAGGACGCCGCGGAGCGCGCGGCGCAGCTCGCAAACGATCTGCAATTCGATGGCGCACCTATCCTCTATAGCTGGCCTTCACGCGGCTCCATCATGGCTTACCAGGCCGACGAGAACGAACTTACGCGCCCGGCTTTGGATGAACTCCGAGATTTTCTTGAAAATGTCATCGCGCAATCGGGCGCCGAGCACATTACCTTGATTGCGCATTCCATGGGCAATCGTTTCCTTCTCGGAGCGCTCGAAGAGATCGTGACGGAGCGAAAAATTGCCGGCAAGAAACCCACGAAACTGTTTGACCAAGTTCTTTTCGCCGCACCCGATGTCGATGCCGACGACTTTCGCACCAGGGTCAGCGATCTGAAGGGTTGGATCGGGCAGATGACACTCTATGCTTCGTCGAACGACTGGGCGTTGCAGATATCGGAGCACATCAACGATTACCCACGCGCCGGAGATGTCTCGCCCATGGTGCTCGTCAAAGGATTGGTCACTATTGATGCCTCCGCGATGCAATCGAATTGGTTTGGTCATTCATATTTCGCGAACGGCGCTCTCGCCGATTTGCGCGCGACGATCTGGTATCAATTGCCGCCCGTGAAAATTTGTCTTTTGGACCCGCGCATTCAGCAATCAATTCCATTCTGGGTATTCAAGGGGGACCGCTGCAACATAGACAGTTTCATTTTAGCTATCACCCTGATGCGCCAATTAGGGATCGATGCGGCCCGGGCTCAGTTGAAGTCAGATTTCGCGAGAGCCACGCAAGCGACCGCGACCTTCTATGCCGCCGCGTTGAAGCAGCTCAACATCATCGGCAGCCGGTAAAGAGTTGCTTGAACGAGCAGCTCGACAGTCGCATCTTACAATTGTTGCGCCTGGCTAATCGGTGCGAGATCGGTGCGAGCCACTGCGCTTTGGCCTTATCAACTCCGGGGCGGGTTTGGACGCTCCGTCGTTGATTTGCCGTCCGAACTCGCTGACGTGGCGTCGCCGTCGCCGTAGAGCGAAAACGGCGCCCAGAACAGTGGATGGGCATAGCTGTAGATTACCTTGCCGGTCTTGGGATCGAGCAACCCGTCCCCGTCTATGAGCGCGAGCATTGTCTGCCGGAGCGCCTGCGCACGGGTGATACCGGGCTCAGTTACCTCGCGCTTAAACAGGCCGGTGATGAGCTTCTCAGCCGAGATCGTCTCGACCGGCCAGTTCGAGGCCAACACCGCCCGCGTTCCGGCATAGAAAAAAGCGAGGCCCAGTCCCGAGACGGCTTCGGCACCCGCGCCGTTGCCACGCGCAGTGTTGCAGGCCGAGAGCACGACCCAGTCCGCGTCGAGCTTCAATCCCAGTATCTCGTGCATGGTCAAAAGCCCATCGCCTGCCACATTCGCTACCTTGGGCGAGGACATGGCGAGCGCCGGTTCGGTCAACCCGTTGACGTCGCCCGGCAGCAGGCCATGAGTGGCGAACATCACTACGCGGCGGTCGTCGAGCTTCATCTTAAGCACGGCCTGCTCGTTCGCCCGATCGCCCAGGATCACGTCCCTGGTCGGATTGGCGCCGAGCGCCGCTGCGACCTCGCGTACCTCCTCGGCGGTCTCCGGCAAGCGCGGCAGGTCGGCAAGCTCGGCGCTGTCGACGCTTTCGGTCGCCGGCATGGCGCGCAGGCCGATAGCGATGCCACGCACTTTCACTGTCGTGTTGTACGCAAGCTTGGTCTCGTGCGCCGCGATCTCCGCTCGCGCTTCGGCTGCCTCGGCCGGGTTGAACCAGGGATCGCCGAAACCCACAAAGGCGCGGCGCTTTGAATTGGGCGGTGTGGCGCGGCGCAAGGCCGTTAGCGCCGTAACCGAGGGTAGATTCGTTACCGCCACCTTTCGGATGAGCCAAGGCACCGATTTGTAGTTGGCGAAGAGCGCTTGCCCCTCATTCTCCGGCGCCACATTAACCGGCGCGGTCACCAGCAACGCGAAGGGCAGCGCGCCCAAGGGCCCGTGCGCAACCACCATCAGGCTATTCGCGCCCTGCCAGCCCGAGCTTACGGGCACGAGCAGCGCTTGATAGAGCCGGTAAGCCAATCCTGCGTCGAAAGGCGGTATGGTGGAGAGCTTCGCCGCATGCGGATCGAGCGCTCGACGCAGTTGGACCACTATCTCCCTAAGCTTGGCGCGGCTGAGCGGCACCACGGCGAATGCAGCGGCGCCGCTCTTCGGAACGGCCCAGACATATGTTGCATCGTCGGCAACGTAGGTCGCTATCAGCGCCTCGCCTGCGTGCAGCGTACTTTGTACGTCGGCGATGGTCGCCGGACGCGGCGTCAACAGATTAACGTAATCGGGGAAGCGGCGCTCAATCTCAGCCCTGAGCGTCATTCGCGCCGCGCGCAGCGACATCGATTGCGTGCGAAGAGTCGTAATATCCGCCGAGTCCTGTTGATCGCTTGGCAGGGCGATCTGAGACGAAAGCAACGCGTTGAGCGCCTCCTCCTGCTGACCTGCGTCTTGTTCGCGCCGCGCCAAGTCCGCTAGATTAGGATCATGCACTGCCGAGCGCGATAGCGACGCCAAGAGAGCGCGCTGTACCGTGCTGCTGCGCGCGGCGTCGGCGATCGAGAACGCCTCGGCCGCGGTATTGGCGCCCGTTCCCTGCGACGCGAGGATGCCGAGATAGCTCTCCATTAGGACGTGGTTGAAGGCCTTGGTCGAGGACGTTCCCAATTCGTCGTCATTGCCGCGCTGCGCCGCGGCATCGACTAGGTTGGGCATCGCGGCGCGGAACTCGGCGAGCGCCTGGGCGGGATGGCCGGTTGCGGCGAGAGTAACGGCGTAGAGGCTCCGCGCCTGTGCGGTTTCAAGGCTTTGCTCGCCTCGGCTCTTGAGCCGGTCCTGATAGAGCGTCCTGGCTACATCGGCGACTTCGGCGCCGCCGCCATTTTTCGCGGCGGCGACGATCAGCGCCGGCGAAGAGTCGATGATGCGATGAAACAGCGCCGGGTCCTTTGCCCCCAGTCCTTGCCGAATTCGCATGTATTCCTCGCCAGCCTCGCGCCAACGATGCTGCGCCGCTAGGCTCCAGGCGAGCGCCGCGCGTACAAAGGCGATAGCGGTGGAATCGGCCCCTTGGCCGATACGCTTATAGATATCAAGAGCAGCGCGATCGAGGGTCTCGGCTTCCTTAAATCGACCCTCGCGGCTTAAAATGTCGGCGAGCCCATTCACATCCCGCCCCGCCGCGTCGCTATAGCGCCCGCTTAGTTTTAGCTCGCTCACCAGCGCGCGGCGCATCTCGACCTCGGCCTCGACCAGCCGGCCCTGATTGGCGAGATTGCGGGAGAGGTTGTATAGCGCCCAGTTCTGCGTGCCCTGGAATTGCGCGCTAGTATCGGCATCGCCCCAAAGAGACGAATTGCCGATGATTTGATCCTCGGATTCGATGATTGGCCGGTAATGGGGCTCTGCTTCGGCGTACTTACCCTGAGCGTCAAGCACATAAGCGTGGGCCAAGTTTACGAACCCCTCGTAATTCAAATAAAAGCGCATATTGTTCCGCGAGTTCGATTTCCAGTCATTCCAGACCTCGTCGAGTTCGGCGAGCGTCTGTTCCGCCTGTTTCATCTGGCCGAGCTGGATACAGCCATAAATGAAATTGGAATACACTCCAAATAGCCGCCAACGGAAATTCGGTGTCACCTTGACGAAGGGGATGAGCTTGTCGCGATAGAGCTCTTGAAACTCGCGCGGGTGGCCCGAGCGATTCTCGGCGTTGGCAAGCCAGAGTATGGCGTTAATATAGAGTCCCGCATTCTGGCCGCGGATCGGTTCGAGAATCTCGGCGGCCTTGCGATTGTCGGCGAGCACCTGCTGTGCGCGGCCGATATTATAGGCAGCGAACCCGCGATGTTCATAGAACAGCGCGAGCTCGGCGCCCGCGACACCAGCGGGAGGCCGGGCATCGGCCTTGGCCTGCTGCGCCGCGAATTTCGCCGGGTTGGGCTTCTCCCTGTCAAGGATGGCCGTGATGTCGTCGATAGTCCGTGGAGGTGCTGTGAAGCCTGTGTCTCGGAGCCGCGCGGTGAGCTGACGCGCCTCCTCAAGCGACACCACTTGAGGCGGCTGTTTAGCGGATGTGCAGGCGACAAGGCAAAAAAGGATCGGCGCAAGAATCGCCGCCGCTCTTTCCACCCGCCAGGCCATGGGTCTCTCCCGTGCCTACCGAAAACGATGTCCGCGGCGGCGTAACCTTAACCGATGTTCCTTCTCTTGCCCAGCAGCCTGGGTCAGGGGTAACGACGCATTTTGAAAATCTGCCTCGTCTCAGGTCCAGTCATTGTCGAGGTTGGCGCGTCCGTTCGGGACCGGACTCTAGGCGCTGACGCGCCCCGAACCGCCCTTAATAATCTCATGGGCGTCTCGGCCTTACGGTGACGATCCCTCGCGCAAGAACTTCCGACGATCCAGCGATCTGTTCGCCAATGCCAAGCCCGCCCGCGGCGGGCGTCGGGCTGAGGGCTCCGCCCTGGCGCGGGCAAGGGAACCGCTCCGCGGCGGAAAGCGCCGTGTCCCCGGCCTTCCGCGCCCGCCATTGCCGGCGCGCGGATCGCAAGCCGAGGGCTTGTGCAGGCCGGGCGATCCCCCTCGGCGTTTTCCGCCCTTGCCCTTGCCGCCCCGGTCTCGCCGACGGGCAGGGGTGCAGCGCAGCGCTGCGCTGACACCCCAACCCTAAAGGAGACTAGCGATGAATATCCAGATGATCCCCCTCAACAAGCTGATCCCGTCCCCCGCCAATGTCCGCAAGACCGGCACCGGAATCGGCATCGACGAACTCGCGGCCAGCATCGCCGCTCACGGCCTCTTGCAGAACCTTCAAGTCCGTCCCGGCCCGAAAGGCAGGTTCGAGGTCGTGGCGGGCGGACGCCGCCTCGCGGCGCTCAAGCTGCTCGCCACGCAGAAGCAGATCGGCGGCAAGCACGAGATCGCCTGCAATCTGATCGATGGCGGCGCGGCGGAAGAAATTTCCCTCGCCGAGAACGTCATCCGCCTGCCGATGCACCCTGCCGACCAATACGAGGCGTTCAAGGCGCTCGCCGATTCCGGCAAGGGCCTGGAAGAGATCGCCGCCCGCTTCGGCGCGAGCCCGGCCATCGTCCGGCAACGCCTCAAGCTCGCCTCCGTCAGCCCGCGCCTGATCGACGCCTACCGCGCCGAGGACATGGACCTCGACCAGTTGATGGCCTTCACCGTCAGCGACGATCACGCGGCGCAGGAGGCGGCATGGTTCGAGCAGCCGCCCTTCAACCGCGATCCCGCCGCCATTCGCAGAATACTGACGGCGGCGCAGGTCGGCGCGGACGACCCCCGCGCAATCTTTGTCGGCCTCGACACCTACCGGGCGGCAGGCGGCGGCGTTAACCGCGATTTGTTCGACGAAGAACATGAGGGCTATCTCACCGATCCCGTCTTGCTCGACCGGCTGGCGGCGGCGAAGCTCGACCGGGAAACGGCGGCGATCCGGGCCGAGGGCTGGAAATGGGTCGAGCTCATGCCCGCCCTCGATTACGATACCCGGAATCGATTCGGGCGCGTTCATCCAGACCGGCAGCCGCTGACGGACGGGCAGCAGCGGGAACTCGACCGGTGTGCCGCGGAATATGACGCGCTCGCCGACGAACATGGCGAGGACGCGCTGCCGGAGATCGAAAAGGAGATCGAGCGGCTTTCCGACCGCATCGACGAACTGAGCGAGGGATCGAGCTTCTGGCGGGCCGAAGACCTCGCCCTCGCCGGGGCCATCGTCACGATCGGACAGGACGGCAGCGTCCAGATCGTGCGCGGCCTCGTCCGCGCCGAAGATAAGCCGAAGCTCAAAACCGGCAACCCGGACGCAGGCGGCATCGAAGCGGGAGCGGTGAAGCCGAACGCGGCCACCAACGGCCTGAGCGCTCGCCTGATCGAGGATTTGACGGCGCACCAGACGGCGGCGCTGCGGGTCGAATTGTCGGAGCGGCCCGATATCGCGCTCGCCGCCATGATTCACGCGCTGGCCTTGCCGCTCTTTTACGGCCCGCTCTGCCAGCCGGAATCCTGCCTCGACATTCGCGCCGACAGCCGCGATCTCGAATCGAGCGCGAAGGAGATCGCGGCGGGCGAAGCCGGGAAGAAGCTTGCCGCCGATCACGAGCGCTGGACGGCTAAGCTCCCGACCGATCCGGCAGCGTCGTTCGGCTGGCTGCTCGCGCAGGAGAGCGGCGAGCTTTTGAAGCTGCTCGCTTATTGCGCCGCGATCAGCATCGACGCGGTGCGCGGCAAGCAGCGCAGAACGGATGGCGAGCGTCTCGCCCACGCCGACAAGCTCGCGGCAACGCTCGGCCTCGACATGGCGCGATGGTGGCAGCCGACCAGGGCGACCTATCTGGGCCGCGTGTCCAAGGCGCTCATGCTAACGGCGGTCAGGGAAGGCGTCTCGCTCCAAGCAGCACAGAATTTGGGCGATCTCAAGAAAGACGCGCTCGCGGACGCCGCCGAGAAGCGGCTCGCAGGAGCGAAATGGCTTCCGGTGATTTTGCGGACGCCCGAAAGCGCTAAGGCCGAGATGGAGGTAGGCAAGGCAGCGTGACGATGGCGCTAACCCCTCCGCACATGGCGGCGGGGTCGATATAGCATCGTGTCGATTGTTGGTAGTCAGAAGAACATTCCAAACATCAATCCATATGCAGAACGAATAACCAGATATTACACTCCGCTTTCCTCTGGTTCAGCTTTTCTTTTTTCTGGCTCAACTCCATAGGTCTCATCTCCCGTAACTTTTCTCGCCAAAGAAGCCAACCAAGCCTCCTCAAGCGGCGAGGCAAACGCAAAATTCAAGTATTTCATGGCTTCGTCATCTAAAAGATCAACCTGCGCACGGATCGTTTCCTCGTGTGTTTGAGAAAAGAACCTTATCGCCGCGGGCAGGGATTTAGTGTCAATGTCCACAAGAAACCTATCCCCTGCCCCCGGCGTCGCAATGTATTTCAATGCACCCAACCAGAATGAAACACTGTCACCAGTTCTCTTGGCATCTACGCGGAGCGTAAGAGAGCCAATCTTAAAGCTGGCGATCTCATCGCTCCCGTGATTAAGGTCCGGCGGCAAGCACGGACAAGATTCATCATCCGGATCCGTTTCGCAACGGATGTCGAAATTGTTGGTTCTATCTCGCATGGTCTTCCGTATTATTAGGGGCTTGCGAAAAGGTCGCGGTTTGTTGAACACAAACTCATAATCTCTGAAAAGTTGGTAGACGAATAGAGTTTGTCTGCCGCATCCACGCCCTTCGAATTCGGCCGTGTCTGTAATTGTCGAAGATTCCGAAAAAGCTATTTCGCGCCCAATCTGGTTTTCCATGTGACTCTTGATCGTCGCAATCGCTGCTGGCCCGAGCGATCCCTCCACATAGTCCGTAAACCTCTCCAACTCCTTCTGCTCAATTCCGGTCGTTTTTGAAAATTTGAACTCACGGCTTTTAACACATCTAATCGTGCGGCTTTCATCCACATCGAACCACTTTTCAGTCCACTTGAATAATATCTCCTGTCCATCAATGAGGATGTTGTAGGGGCCAAAAATTATGGCGCCTGAAAAATATTTTCTCATTGCTGCTCCCCTCTTTCGAGAAAAACACTTTTAAAGCTAAATACATTCTCACGATAAAATCATCCCCGAAATAATATTGAATGCGGAAATACAGTATACGCGCCTAAAATCATGATAGTGTACTGACTGTTTTTCACTTGAGTAATGCGAGAGGCTAAAGAACATGACCGAAATCGTCAGAGATAAATATATTTCACTGGATGGATCGACTGTCGAATCGCATTACAAGGCTAAGCGCCTTCATCATGACACAGATGCCGCGTGGACTCTACAGACACCGGGTGGACTTGTCATCAAATTCTATTTCCAGGAAGGCGTCCTTGGACGCGCCAACGGCCCCGCGATCACCGTACAACATCCAGACGGCTCCGGGTCTGAGGAATATTTTGTAGATGGTCACAAGGTGGGACCGAGAGATAACAGAAATTTACGCCCTACTTCAGGTCAGTCTCGCGATCCGTCGCCGGACTAATTGAGGTTCTGGGAAGAAAAGTATAAACGCAACATTCCGCCTCATCGAGGATTGTATTAATATGCCGCACGGGCCTTGCGACCCGCGCGGGGGCGGCGTCTAGCGCGGCGTCAAGTGACGCCGAGCCAGGACGTAGCGGATGTTCGCGAGGTTTTGCTCGACCGCGAGGCGTTCGGGCGATCCCATCCGGGTGCCGACCAGGTGCTTGCCGACGTGGAAGTAGAGCGCCGATAATTCGCGCGCGGTCAGTCCCGCCAGCTCGCTCACAGTGATAATACGCATGTTTTCCTCCCTAGCTTGCGGGCCGCGCTATTGCGGCCTTCGCGCTGGACGGACCCATGCGACGGCGGAGGCGGCTGCACCTTCGGCTGGAACGGAGAGGAAGAGCGCTTGCGCTTGCAGCCTTAGCCGACGAACGGCGCGATAGGAGGGCGCAAAAGAAGGACACGGGCGCGGCCCGCGAGGGAGGAACAGGCGGTTAGAAAAACCTGTGAGCGTGTTCGGCTGACGCCTCAGCGGGCGCGAGATCACCGCGCTCGGAAGCTTTCAAGTCAAAGTTGAATTCTGAGGCAAC